>QWCZ01001371.1_pt1 | contig 10758 bp, 10 predicted proteins | sample 1972651 | NCBI WGS metagenome assembly QWCZ01 (sample SAMN09866695, study PRJNA288562) | Human oral metagenome isolate pre1_saliva, whole genome shotgun sequencing... | isolation source: mouth | host: Homo sapiens | place: USA: California
CTCTTAGATTATTGAAACCGATGAAGAAAAATAACATTCCAAAAAGATATAGAACGAAATTTTTATTTTTCATAATTATTTTTACTGTATCCTTAAAACTTGCAGTCGATACTTCCCCACTTGAATAATCTCTTTCCTTAACAGTAAAAACTGTAATCAAGAGTCCTATAAAAACAATTATACAAAGAAAAACAATCATTCCACGAGTACCATGCAACACATCGTCCCCACCTATCATTTTTATTAAAGCTCCTGGTAAAACTATTGCAAGAGCTGTATAAATTAATCTGAAAACTGATTGCCAAGTTGATAAATTTAATCTATCTTCAGATGTTCTACCAATTTCAGGAATCATTGCACAATAGGGTGCTGCTACAATTGTATAGAATGTAAAAAATAGTGAACCGACTATCATTAAATAATAAAAACTTGCCATCTCGTTTCCTCTTGGTGGATAGAAAAATGCTATTGTAGATAATATCAATGGAATTGTTCCAACTGCAACAAAAGGTATTCTTCTTCCATACTTGCTATCATATCTGTCAGACCAATATCCAACCAAAGGGTCAGTAATCATATCTACAAATCTTGAAACAGCCAATGCTAAAGAAATCAAAATCGGAGCCATGACTGGTTTTAATCCAGAGTTTTCAGGTGGTAAATAAAAATATAGAATCCATTGTGCAAAAATTTGATCGACAATGGCATAGCTAACTCCAAACCCATAAAGGATTTGAACCTTTGTTGTAAGTTTTTTCATCATTAATCTCCCTTAAATATTATTGGATAATTTAAATTATCATAGTTTGATTTTATTCTATAAATCTGTGAACAACGTTCATTAAATTCGAATAAAAATTTTTCTTCTTCATTTAAAAATTCTTTTAAATTTCTATTAGAAGTCAAAATTTTATTTTCCTTGTAGCTATCAGTTTTTTTTAGAAAATTTAAATATTCTTGACCTTTTTTTGAAAAGCCTAAAATTTTTACAAAAGGAATTGAAAACTTTGTATTATTTGTTACATCTTCGGTAAGTCCTAATAAAATATGTAAGAGTATTCTTTGCAATCTTGAAATTGTAAGTCTTTTGCTTAAAATCTCGTTAAAGAAACAATTAAAATCTAAATTTTTTAAGGCACTTTCATATAATCTATTCTCAAGTCCCACTTCCATATCTTGAATATTTTTTAAGTCCTCTTTATTTTTTAAAATTTCATATCTAATCAAATCGTAAAAATTTTCTAAAGAAATTAGATAAAAAAAATTTTTTTCTAAAGTATCAAAAGAAAATTTTGGAACTAGATCTTTAGCAAAAGATAAATTAATTTTATCTTTGTCCAAAGATAAAATTTTTTTTCGAATGTAACTAGCACTTGCAAAATTTTCTTTTTCATCATCATAATAACCAGTTTTTTCTCTTTTGATAGAATGAGGAATTATTTTTGAATTTAAAACTTTAATTGCCTTTAGATACTCTAAAGCCAGTATATCATTAGAACCTAATTTCTCATCAAATAAAGCTTTTGAAAATGCAGTAGGGTAAGAAAAACCTTCTGCTAAAAATCCTTTTAAAGAAAGCTCAAATTCTTTTGTCAGAGAGATAGTAGCTATTCTTTTTAATTTGTCTAAATCATTACTTTCAGAACCAAAAACTATATGGCTACAAGAAAGTTTATCTAAAATATTAACTGAGCCTCTTGCAAAAATTTCCGCACTTTGACAGGAATAAAAAGCTGGCAATTCAATTACAATATCTATTCCATGAGAGAGAGCTACCTTAGTTTTTTCAAATTTATTTAATAAAGACGGTTCTCCCCTTTGAACAAAATCCCCACTCATCACAGCAATTTTTATATTATCTTCAAAAAGTTTATCAATTTCTTGAATGTGATGTAGATGTCCATTGTGAAATGGATTGTATTCAACAACTAAGCCAACTACATTTTTAAACATAATAACACTCCTTTTTTCAGATAAAATAATTCTTTGATATTTTACTATATTTGCTTTACTAATTCAACAAAACTTATTTTAAGTAAGAAACTAAAACGAAAAAGTACTTACCTTAATGGGAGACTTTTTATTAACTTTATAGTATAATGTATAGAAAAAATTATTATAAATAAAAGATAGACGGAGTGAAAAATGTTTAAAATACATTCGGATTATAAACCTATGGGAGATCAGCCGACAGCAATTGATAGCATAGTGAAAAATATTGAAAACGGAGTTAAGGATCAAGTTTTACTTGGAGTAACTGGTTCGGGAAAAACTTTTACCATAGCTAATGTCATAGAAAAAATTCAAAAGCCGGCTTTAATTATTGCACCGAATAAAACTTTGGCTGCACAACTTTATTCGGAATATAAAAAATTTTTTCCTGAGAATGCAGTGGAATATTTTGTGTCGTACTATGATTATTATCAGCCGGAAGCATATATAAAAACTACAGATACCTATATAGAAAAAGATTCGTCAGTTAATGATGAGATAGATAAATTGAGAAATGCTGCAACAGCTGCATTGATTCACAGAAAAGATGTAATCATTGTTGCCTCTGTGTCGTCAATTTATGGATTAGGATCACCAATAACTTATAGAAAGATGACTATCCCCATTGATAAACAAACTGGGATCGAAAGAAAGGAATTGATAAAAAGATTAATTGCCTTAAGATATGAAAGAAATGATATCAGCTTCGAAAGAGGAAAATTTAGAATAAAGGGAGATGTCATCGATATTTATCCATCATATATGAATAATGGATATAGGCTTGAATATTGGGGAGATGATTTGGAAGAAATTTCTGAAATCAATACTCTTACAGGGCAAAAGGTAAAAAAGAATTTAGAAAGAATTGTAATCTATCCTGCAACACAATATTTAACAGAAGACGGAGATAAAGATAGAATTATCACAGAAATTAAAGAAGATTTAAAAGTTGAAGTGAAAAAATTTGAAGATGAAAAAAAGTTATTGGAAGCCCAAAGGTTAAAACAAAGAACAGAATATGATTTAGAAATGATAACAGAAATTGGTTATTGTAAGGGTATAGAAAACTATTCAAGATACTTATCTGGAAAAAGACCCGGAGAAACACCTGATACTTTATTCGAATATTTTCCGAAAGATTTTGTTTTATTTATAGATGAGTCACATATAACAGTTCCTCAAGTAAGAGGGATGTACAATGGAGACAGAGCAAGAAAAGAATCTCTTGTTGAAAATGGATTTAGGTTGAAAGCTGCTCTTGATAACAGACCTTTAAGATTTGAAGAGTTTAGAGAAAAATCTCATCAGACAGTTTTTATTTCAGCGACACCTGGAGATTTTGAAGTCGAAGTTTCTGATAACCACATAGCCGAACAATTAATCAGACCAACTGGAATTGTTGATCCTGAAATTGAAATTAGACCAACTAAAAATCAAGTTGACGACTTGCTTGATGAAATTAGAAAAAGAGTTACTAAAAAAGAGAGAGTTCTTGTTACGACTTTGACAAAAAAAATTGCAGAAGAATTGACTGAATATTATATTGAGCTTGGTGTAAAAGTTAAATATATGCACTCGGATATAGATACTTTGGAAAGAATTGAAATAATCAGAGCCTTGAGAAAGGGAGAGATAGATGTCATAATTGGTATCAATCTTTTGAGAGAGGGACTTGATATTCCTGAAGTTTCTCTTGTTGCAATAATGGAAGCAGATAAGGAAGGTTTCTTGAGAAGTAGAAGATCTCTTGTTCAAACAATAGGAAGAGCTGCAAGAAATGTTGAAGGAAGAGTAATATTGTATGCCGATATTATGACAGATTCGATGAAAGAAGCTATTACAGAAACTGAAAGAAGAAGAAAAATTCAAAAAGAATATAATGTTTATAACAATATTGATCCGAAGAGTATTGTTAAAGAAATTTCTGAAGATTTAATTAATCTTGATTATGGAATTGAAGAGAAAAATTTTGAAGAGGGTAAAAAAGTTTTCAAGAGTAAAACAGATATTGAAAAAGAAATTACAAGACTTGAAAAGAAAATTAAAAAACTTGTAGCTGAATTAGATTTTGAAGGAGCTATAGTTTTTAGAGATGAAATGATGAAATTAAAAGAATTATTGTTAGAGTTTTAAAAAAATACTTGCATAAAATTAATTTATAATGTATAATCAAAGCAATAAAAGTTTACGAACTTTTATATAAAATTTTAGATATTTTTAAAATCAAAATATTTTAAAAAGGAGTTATGATGGATAAAAAAATGTTGCTTCCGAATTTCTATGGAATATTTGAAGTAAAAAGTGCCACTCCTAATAGACTGAGAATTGAAATTGAAAAATTAAAAAATAATAGAAATGAAATTGAAAACTTGAAAGAGAATTTAAAAAAAATTTCTGTTGTTAAAAATTTTAAAATTATTCAGAGTCTTGGGAGCCTAACAATTGAATTTGATAATACACAAATTGATACACAATTTATGATAGGTATAATTTTAAAATTATTAAATCTTGATGTTGAATTTTTAAAAACAAGAAGAGGGAAAATAAAAGATTTAATTTCTAATATTGGGAAGGTAGCAGATATTTCAGTTTATAATAAAACTAAAGGATTGTTTGATGTCAAAACTTTGGCCGGAGTTATTCTTTTAGTTTATGGTATAAAGAAATTTAAAACAGAGCCTGTATTACCAGCAGGAGCTACGTTATTATGGTGGGCTTATAGATTATTAGGAAAAGGAGAAGACTAATGTTAAAAAATTTATTAAAAAAAACTTACTTGATGTTTAATAAAGTAAAAGTTGTTCATAGTATTCCAGGAAGAATAAGATTATTTATTCCTTCTCTGGATCAATTTCCTGAACAAATGAAAAAATATGAAAACTATATCACAGCAATTATAAAATTAAAAGCTGGAATAAATAATATTGAATATTCTTATACAACAAGTAAGATTTTAGTTGAATACGATAAAACAAAATTAAAAGAGGCAGATATTGTAAATTGGTTAAATAAAATTTGGAAAATAATTGTTGATAACGAAGATGTTTATCATGGAATGTCAATGGCTGAAGTTGAAAAAAATGTAAAGAAATTTTATGAAATGTTAAAAAATGAATTGGAGAGAGGATAGGCGATGAAAGATAATAATTTGCTCGCTTGTGAAATAGTCCACAGATTAAGAGGAAGAATACGTATAAAAAGTAAAGCCTTCAAATATGTTGGACAAAGCTTAAAATTAGAAATAGAAAAACAATTATCGCAAGTAAGATATATAAAAAGTGCTGAAATTAGTTTGATAACTGGAACGATTTTAATTTACTTTGAAGATATATCTTTGAGTGATCAAAATTTAATAAGCCTTATACAAAATACATTGAATGCTCATATTTTTGAAATATGTAAAAATGAAAAAATTGAAAAATCTTCTAAATATGTAATTGAAAGAAAATTACAAGAAGAGTCACCAAAAGAAATAATACAAAAAATTCTTGCAACATCAGGACTTCTTGCATATAATATTTTCTTTAAATCAAAAACGGCAGCACCTTTAACAGGTATTAGAAGAATTTTAAATTATAATACTTTATCAACTATAGGGCTTGCTATGCCAGTTCTTAAAAATGGAATAATGTCTTTGATAAAAAATAAAAGACCTAATGCAGATACTTTAAGTTCAAGTGCAATAATAAGTAGCATACTTTTAGGAAAAGAAAGTGCAGCTCTAACTATAATGTTCTTGGAAGAAGTATCAGAACTTTTAACAGTTTACACGATGGAAAAAACTCGTGGTGCTATAAAAGATATGTTAAGTGTTGGAGAAAATTTTGTTTGGAAAGAAATTTCAGAAGACAATGTTAAAAGAGTTCCAATCGAAGAAATACAAAAAGATGATATCATTGTAGTTCAAACCGGAGAAAAAATCTCTGTCGATGGTAAAATTTTAAGAGGCGAAGCATTAATCGATCAATCTTCAATAACTGGGGAATATATGCCAGTTAAAAAGGGAGAGGGAGAAGATGTTTATGCAGGAACTATTGTTAAAAGTGGAAATATTAGTATCATAGCTGAAAAAGTTGGAGACGATAGAACTGTTTCAAGAATTATAAAATTGGTTGAAGATGCAAATTCAAATAAAGCAGATATTCAAAATTATGCAGATACTTTCTCTGCTCAACTAATTCCTTTGAACTTTATTTTAGCAGGAATAGTCTACGCTTCGACAAGAAGTATTACAAAAGCTATGAGTATGTTGGTTATTGATTATTCTTGTGGGATAAGATTGTCAACAGCAGTTGCATTTTCTGCAGCAATCAATAATGCAGCAAAAAATGGAATTTTAGTTAAGGGAAGCAACTTTATTGAAGAATTATCAAAAGCAGAAACTGTAATTTTTGATAAAACAGGAACAATCACTGAAGGTAAACCTAAAGTTCAAAGTATAGAAGTTTTTGGAAAAGATATAACTGAAAATGAAATGATAGCTCTTGCTGGAGCAGCTGAGGAACAATCATCACACCCATTGGCTGTAGCAATTATGACAGAAATAAATGAAAGAGGACTTGAAATTCCAAAACATAGTAAGATTAAAACTGTTGTAAGCAGAGGTGTGGAAACAAAAGTTGGTAAGGGTAAAGAGTCTGTTACGATAAGAGTTGGAAGCAAAAAATATATGATAGAAAGTGAAATAGATCTAACTTGGGTAGCCGATGCAGAACGTGGAGTTATATCAAGAGGAGAGATTGGACTTTATGTAGCTCAAGATGATAAGATTATCGGGCTTATTGGTGTAACAGATCCTCCGAGAGAAAATATTAAAAAAGCTATAAATAGACTTAGAAATTATGGTGTAGATGACATTGTTTTATTGACAGGAGATTTAAGACAACAAGCAGAAACAATAGCTTCAAGAATGTCAATAGATAGATATGAATCAGAACTTTTACCAGAAGATAAAGCAAAAAATATCTTGAAGTTCCAATCTAAAGGTTCTAATGTAATTATGATAGGAGATGGAGTGAATGATGCACCAGCTTTATCTTATGCAAATGTTGGAGTAGCTTTAGGAAGCACGAGAACAGATGTTGCAATGGAAGCAGCCGATATTACAATTACTCAAGATAATCCGTTGTTAGTGCCAGGAGTTATAGGTCTGTCAAAAAATACAGTTAAGACTATAAAAGAAAATTTTGCAATGGTTATCGGATTAAATACTTTTGCTCTAGTTTTAGGAGCAACTGGAATTTTAGCTCCGATCTATGCTTCAGTTTTACATAATTCGACAACGATTTTAGTTGTGATGAATTCGTTAAAACTTTTAAAATATGATATTAAAACAAATTAAGGAGTGATAATATGAAAAGGTTAACAATTGGTGTTGTTCACAGACTACCCAATAGAGTTAGAATAAAATTGTCTGCTCCAATAAAAGATGTGAAAAGTTTTTATGCAAGTATAAAAAATAATATAAAATATTTAGAAATGAAATATAATAAGAGGCTGAATACAGTAACTCTTAAATTTTCAACGAATGAAATATTTTTACAAGAAATCATTTACAGAACTGCAATAGCATTTTCTATTGAGAACGGATTAATGCCAGTGAAGTTGGTGGAAGAGTACGAATATAAATCTATATCTCCATTATCGATGTATGCTCTAGCTTCAATTATGGTTTCTTATTTAAATACTTTTATAAATAAAAATGATACAAAATTACAAAATTCTATGAATGTATTTTCAATGGGACTAACTGTTGGCTCTGTGTTTGAACATGCTTACGGAGAAGTTAAAAGAAGAGGTATGTTTGATATAGAAATTCTACCAGCCTTATACTTATTGAAATCATTCTTTACAGAACAAAAATTAAGTTCTGTTCTTATAATGTGGCTAACAACATTCGGAAGACATTTGACAACGTCACACAATATGTCAAAAATAATAAAAGTCTTTAGAATGAAAAATGAAAATGGCTACCAATATACGGCAACAATTTCTGATGATAATACTATAGAAAATTTTTCAGATTTTATCTATCAAATTTTCTTCAAGAAAAATATAAATTATTATCAGTCAAATGAAAAATATATAACATTAAGCAAAAATTAGAAAAAATTAGGAGGTAACAAAATGTTTGGAACAAACGGAATAACAAAAGATCATTTAGTAGGTGCAGCAGTAGGAATTGGAGTGGCAGCAGTTGCTGTTTACTTATACAAAAAAAATCAAGCTAAAATTGATGATTTCTTAAGAAGTCAAGGAATTAATATCAAATCTTCAGGAGCAAATTTTGAAAATATGGATATTGAATCTTTAACTGAAATGAAAGAACATTTAGAAGATTTAATTGCTGAAAAATCTGCTACTGAAGCTGCTGAAGAAGTTATTGTAGAAGCTGAATAGTATATGAGAAGGAGCTGTTGCAAATGGATTTTAATTTGCAATGGCTCATTTTTATTTTTTTGTTGACTTTTACTTTAAAATAGTGTACTATTAATTTGCTAAAAATAAATCTATGCCGAAGTGGTGAAATTGGTAGACGCACCAGACTCAAAATCTGGAGTTCTTCGGAGCGTGCGGGTTCGAGTCCCGCCTTCGGCACCATAGGGATAATTATAGTTCTATAAAATTCTATAAGTTGCTATAAATGCAGGTTACAGAAAATTAAAGATTAATAAAGTTTTATAAAATTCTATCTGTATGCTATAACTTAGCATACAAATAGCATACAAAATTTAAAAGCAGGGTGAGTGGAAAAACCTGCTTTTTTATTCAACTTCTAAATCCTAATGAAAAACAAATATTAGGTAATAGATATAAGCAAAAAATAGACTTAGATATGGAGTAAAAAATAAGTCTGAATTATTAACTGCAATGTTATTACCTGGGGAGTATCAAGAACTGGCAATTAATGTCCAAGAATTAAATGGACTTAAACCAATAGAAGATAAAGTTGAAGAAGCAAAAAACTGATAGAGGGGGGCGATAGTGAGGCAAATATACTTTACTATTGCCTCCACAAACTTCATTTATTGCCTAATCAGTTTATGGCTTTACCAATGGAAGAAAAGGCTTTTATCATTGCTAGTGTGATAATAAGAATGGAGAAAGAGAGAGAAGCTAGTAAAAAATAAAATTTTATTGACAAAAAATGATAAAAGGTATATCATGAATATACAAAGCTGACTATCAAGCTCAATGGTAGTATTTGCTAGTGAAACGGCAGAAACCCACATAGGGGCGAGAAATATACTATGTTTATGCTGATGGAATACAGCTAAAAAAATTCCCAGTTTCAAGAATAAAAATTTTAGCCTGTGTCAAACAGGCTTTTTTTCTTAGGAGTTTATTATGAACGATTTTTTGAATCGCAATAAGAAAATTTCAATATCTCAAGTGAACATTTTAGAGTTTTATCAATTCTATAAAAATTATATAGTATCAGGTATATTTTCTTATACTTTAGAAACAGGAATTACTATAAATATTAATTTTAATGAAGATAATTTTCCTCATTTGTTAGGCTTGCATAAATTTAAAAAAGTGGCAAGCTATAATAGCCAAAATGAGGTTATAAAGGCAATAGAAAATATTGAATTTGATATTAAGTATCTTAAAAAGTATGAAGCGGATGTCTTGAATACCGAATTAAAAGACAGGCTTACTTATTTCCCTTGTTTAAACTTCTTGTTAGAAAATGCTGATACGGTAATAGAATTTGATGCAACAAAATGTATACCTACGACATTGAAAGCTACTTTTTTATTGAGTACTCAAAAAATTAGGGTAGCTGTATTCTTAGCAGTAAGGAAAATTAAAGATGATGTCTATGATTGTGTACCTGTTTCATTTATTGTGGATAGATTTAATAAATATCAAATTGATAAGCAAGAAAAATTTAAAATAATAAACTATGAAAAAATTGAAAAATAATAAAGCACTTAGTAAAAAACTAGGTGCTTTTTTTATTTTTTCTATTAATACCATTATGTTCATAGAGACAATGAAAATAAAAAATAGAAGTTGTATTATAAGAACATAACAAGGCAGCCAAGTTATAAAAATAAAAAATTAGGAGGAAAAAATTATGGAATTAGTAGAAAAAAAATCAATGTTAGGAACTTACAAAGGAAAATTGGAAAAGGCAATTAAAAGACAAATATTTGTGAAAAAGGAACTTCAAAATGACACAACACTTCTTGAACATTTGGAAGCAAAGAAAACAGCTGGAGATCCGATTGATAACTCTATTTATTCAAATTATGACGAATGGATAGAAAATGTCAAGAAACAAATAAAAACTTCAGAAAACACTTTATCTAATATAGAGCTTAAAAAAATTCAAGTAGAAGCATTTGAAGTATTTTTAGCTCAAAATTAAGGTAAGGTAGGAAATGGAACTAACAGGCTTACTTCTTAGAGATTTGAAAAATGGAAAATTTGAGTTAGCAGCAGAGTATGTACAAAGGACAGAAAAATATATAATCGTTGTACCTCAAGGCTTCATAACTAACTATGCCAATATCCCTCGAGTATTAAGAGTGTTTATTCTCCCTTATGGAAAACACAGTGGAGCAAGTGTTATTCACGATTGGCTCTATTCAAGAGAGTGTCAAATGAATATAACACGTGAGGAAGCCGACAATATATTTTTGGAGATTTTGGAAGAAGAAAATGTTGCTTTTATAACTAGAATGACTATGTTTCAAATGGTAAGAAAATTTGGAGAAAAATACTATAAAAAATAAGAAGAAAGAGTGAGAATTTATT
>QWCZ01002653.1_pt1 | contig 10743 bp, 6 predicted proteins | sample 1972651 | NCBI WGS metagenome assembly QWCZ01 (sample SAMN09866695, study PRJNA288562) | Human oral metagenome isolate pre1_saliva, whole genome shotgun sequencing... | isolation source: mouth | host: Homo sapiens | place: USA: California
TAGCGACAATTCCATTTCAAAAACTTTGCAATTTCAATAAAAGATTGTATCTTCGCAACAGATTACATGAACAGAGATGGGACTAATGACGATTGAATGACCTATCGTTTGTTGGGCGAAGCAGGTTTCGCAATCCCCATTTACGAATGAGTTCATGATGAAAAATCAGAGTTTTGGAAATAAAAAATAAATCAAAGAAAAGATGAAAAAGCTATTTCTCGCACTTACTTTTATGGCAATGGCACTCACGATTAGTGCGCAGTCACCTCTTAAATATGGGTATTTCAGTTTCTCAGAGGCATTGAAAGCTATGCCAGGATATGCCGTTTCAGAACGTGATATGGCTGCCCTTCGTGCAAAATATGAAGAAGAAGGTAAGCGTGTTGAGGACGATTTCAACAAGAAATACGAGCAGTTTCTTGACGGACAACGCGACTTTGCTCCGCTGATTCTACAGAAACGGCAAGCTGAGTTGCAAGAGATGATGGAGAAGAACGTGGCATTTAAGAACGAGTCTAAACGTTTACTTGATCAAGCAGATGCCGAAAGTAAGGCTGCACTTAAAGTGCGTTTGCGTGCTATTGTGGCTCGCATTGGTGCCGAACGCGGCTATGCTTTCATCCTCAACACAGACAATGATGCCGTTCCTTACGTGAATAATATTGTGGGAGAAGACATCAACGCGCTCGTAAAAGATGCTGTAAAGCGTTAAAAGATGACGAAGTTTCCCGAACAACCAGGGCCGATAGGCGTGTTCGATTCAGGCTATGGAGGACTTACTATCCTGCATGGCATTCGTCAATTGCTGCCCCAATACGACTATATCTACCTCGGAGATAATGCCCGTGCGCCTTATGGCACGCGTTCGTTTGATGTGGTTTATCAGTTCACTCGACAAGCCGTTATGAAACTCTTTGAGTTGGGTTGTCACCTTGTTATCCTCGGATGTAACACTGCTTCGGCTAAAGCTTTGCGCAGTATTCAGCAGAATGATTTACCGAATATCACCCCTTCACGCCGTGTGTTGGGTGTAATCAGGCCCACAGCAGAGGTGATTGGCACACTGACCCAAAACAATCATGTGGGTCTTTTGGCTACCGAGGGAACGGTGAAGAGCCATAGTTATGAGCTCGAAATCAAGAAACTATGGCCCGAAATCAAAGTAACGGGTGTGGCATGTCCGTTTTGGGTGCCCTTAGTTGAATACAATGAAGCCGATAGTCCGGGTGCCGATTACTTTGTAAAGAAGCGTATTGACGACCTCATGCGACGTGATCCGGCGATAGATACCATTATACTTGGCTGCACACACTACCCCATTTTGATGCCTAAAATCGTTAAGTATGTGGCACCAGGAGTGCGGATTATCCCACAAGGTGAATATGTTGCAGGAAGTCTTCAAAGCTATCTTAGCCGACATCTTGACATCGAACAGCAGATAACACAAGGCGGTTCGTGCCGTTATCTGACTACCGAGAATCCCGAACGCTTTAAGGAAAGTGCGCAAGTCTTTTTGCATGAGCGTGTCGATGTGGAGCATGTTGAGTTGTGACATAGGCCTATTGATTTAGGTTATTCCTTCATTCTTCTGTGTGTTTCTTTTTGCTTTCTATTTAGAAATGATATGAAGCATCAGAAGATTTTTTGTTTTTCATGGTTTTACATGATGCACATCTGCGCACAAAATGATGTAAAAAGCAAGCTGATTTCATATGAATGAGCATGCATTGCGTAGTGAATCACACGATATGTTCTTGTGAATCATTTTGCATTTTATTCTATCTTGCGCATCGTTCACAAATAAATCGTGTAGGGTTTTTACAGTGATAAAATACCTATTATATAGTATTGTATAGTTAATTTATATAAATTAACTTTGCAGTTCCTATGTGTGTGCCGTTTGCACACCATGAGGAGAGTACTTATATGCGTATTAATTAAGAAACAACCTACACCATTATTAAATGAAACATCTAAAGATTCTTTTCGTGTTTACACTGCTTTTTGCAGCCGTTTTGACCGGTTCTGCACAACAGGTGGGCAGTGTGAGCGGCACAATCAGCGACACAGAGCGACAAGGACTCATTGGGGCGACAATCTCAATTGCCGACTTCAAGCTCGTAACGGTTACGAATGCATCGGGACATTACCGCTTAGACAATGTGCCACAAGGGCGTGTTCGCATGCTCATCAAATACATTGGTAAGCAAGATATCGATACGATTGTCAATCTGAAAGGCAGTATGCACCTCAACTTTACAATGAAAGAGGAGAACTTCCACCTTGATAACATCGTTGTAGTAGCACGTACTAAGACGAGCGGTTCATCCACTTCATCGTATATTAACCGTAATGCCATCGACCATTTACAGGCAACAAGTCTTGCAGATGTATTGGCTTTGGCTCCTGGTGCCATATCCACGAATCAGCAATTAAACAAGGCTGGTATGGCAACGATACGCGGAGTGAGTGACAATGGGCTGAATCAGATAAACTCTTTTGGTACAGCCATTATCCAAGATGGTGCACCTTTGTCGAACAATGCCAATCTAAGTGCGCTCAATCCATCGTTGAACGGCGCTGTTACTTCTATGGCAGGAGGAGCTTCTGCCAATGCCGGCATAGACACACGTGACGTATCTACCGACAACATTGAATCCGTAGAGATTATCAGAGGCATTCCTTCTGTGGAGTATAGTGACCTTACTTCGGGCGCAATTATCCTGCATACAAAGGCTGGACGCGAGCCTTTCCGCGTTAGTGTAAAGGCAAATCCCAACATCTATGAAGCCAGTTTAGGAAGTGGTTGGACACTTGGCGAGAAGTTGGGAGCATTGAATGTGAGCGGAGATTATGCTTATAGCAATAATAAAGTGACCAATAACGACCTCACTTTTCAGCGTATCAACACGCGGTTAGCTTATTCTAATGGGCTCTTTAATAACAAACTGCGCACTAATACATCGCTTTCTTTTAACTATTCTAAGGACCAGTTGGCTCAGAATCCTGATCTTCCACTCGACAAAAGACGTCAGGAAGACTATGGACTTCGCTTGAATACCAATGGACTTTGGCAGATAAACCAAGGTTGGTTGCGTAATATCAGATATGTGTTACAGGCAAGTTACGTTTCAAAACAAGGCATGACAGAGGCTGAAGAAACGGCAGCTAATGCTGTCTACTCAGGCACTTTGATAGATGGGACGACTCTAAGTAACCGAGTGGGACAGCATGTTTATGATGCAAACCATCAGGAGTTAACTCATTTTGGGGCTTCGGATGTTGCATCAGGATATTATGCTCACTATCTGCCTAACGGCTATGTAAGTCACAACGAGATTGATAGTCGGGAGGTAAATGTGTTTGGTAAGCTCACCGCTAACCTGTTTAAATCGTTTGGAAGCTTAAATAATGGTTTACTCTTTGGTGCAGAATTTAAGCTTGATGGCAACGAAGGAGAAGGTACAAAGTGGAGCGTTGAGACGCCACCTTATAGATCTGTGACAAACTTTGAGATGCCTACACTCGTTTATCTCTATCCCGAAAGGGCTTATTATGAATATGTGCACATCAATGAGCTGACAAATGAAAGCATTCCAGAGGCCGACCGCATATTACTTTCTACGACGAAAGCAGTCGAAACGCAAAACAAATCGCTTCGAATCGCGAAGAATTTTAAGCGAGAAGTGGGCATAGATTTACGTTTAGGGACGTTTGGTTTGAACGTTACTGGCTTCACGGAACACCTCTATAATGGATATAGTTTGGGGAATACGTTGACCAGCTTCTTGCCATTTGATTATGCCATCTATATGCGTAATGCAAGTAATCAGTTAGTAACAAAGGGGGTATATCCTATTCTTTCACCTTATTATACGCCTATAAATAGTCAGGATGTACGTACAAAAGGCGTTGAGTTTGAATTGACTTCGGGTTATATTAAGCCTATCCGTACAAGCTTTCAACTTAATGGTTCATGGCTTGAAGCGTGCTATACACCACAACAATATGAGTTCTATGACAATTCAAATGGTGACCCTTCAGTGAGAAAGAACATTGCAATCTATGCTCCGAAAGGTAGTAAGGATTTTACGAAACAATTCGTAACAACACTTCGTGCCACGCATAACATCCCACGAATTGGCTTTGTTGTAACGCTAACGGCACAGGCGATATGGAACCAAAGCAATAGGGCGGAGTATGAAAATGACTTGATTCCCGTTGGGTTTATGGACTTACAAGATCATAAAGCCCATTTCTTTGAGCCAGGAAAGTTTAGTAATGTCGACGAGGTTAAGGCTGCAGGATATGATTATCTGTTGCGAAATGTAAGCCATGCTGATGCAATCAAGGAAACGGTTAAACCCTATTTCCAATTTAATGTCAATGTAACGAAAGAGATAAGTAACATTGCTCGCGTCTCATTCTTTGCCAATAACTTCTTCAGAAGCTATCCCATTATGAAGAGTAAACGTTATCCTGGCGTCTACAATAAACTCAATAGTGACTTCTTTTTCGGTATGGAGATGTCATTAAAACTATAAAATCATCATCAAAATGAAACATATTCTTCTCATTCTTACTATTGTCTTATGCGGTGTTTCCTGTACAGGCTTTGACGAAACACGTACAGCAGAGAAAGTCAGTCCATTGAAAGTGAATGTCAATTTGAATATAGACGTAGCACAATTGGGCACAGTTAAGAACCTCATTATTAAGTTAGATAACTATGAAGACGGTTATCATTATACGCGAAATGCTGATAATGCCGATGCAATTCTTGACAGTATAGTCCCTGGAATCTATACCATTAGCGTATCGGGAACAGCCTTTTCTACAGATGGAACGGAGTATTTCATAAACGGAAATGCCGTAAACAAGGCGCTCTATAAAGGCGTTCAGTCTGTTGATATCACGCTAAAGGGACTCAAAATAAGCCCATTAGTCTTCAAAGAAATATACTATGCAGGCAGCAAACCGCCTACAGGCTTCGGCTATTTCCGTGACCAATTCTATGAGATTTATAACAACTCAAACGATGTTCAGTATCTTGATGGCGTTTATTTTGCCCAACTTGCCCCCAACGTTGCTAACAAAAGTAAGCTTCCAGTGTGGGCCGGTGGCGTGAATAATGACGTTTGTTATGCCGAGCGTATATGGCAATTCCCTGGTAACGGGCATGATTATCCGTTGCAACCAGGCGAGAGTGCCGTCATCGCTCAATTGGCAGTGAACCACAAACTGCCTGTATACAATCCCAATTCTCCTGTAGATTGTAGTCATGCAGAGTTTGAGTTCTTCCCCTTTAACAACCGATTTCCCGATGGAAAGGCTATCAATATGATACATGTTTTCTATGATGGTAAACCCGAATTTGGTAAGCAACCTCAGTTCCTTACTTCTGTTTTTGGAAGTGCTTTCGCAATGTTTAAAGTACCGAATGGCTCTGATTGGGACCCCATTAACAACAAAACATACCAGGATCATGAGGTGAATCGCAAAGACATTAAAGCCAAAATACCACTTCAATACGTACTTGATGCGGTGGAATGTATCAATAACGAGACGTTCGTTAATGCCAAAAGAATCCCTGCAGTCATTGATGCTGGCATGACATGGGTAGGCTCTTCATACTGCGGATTGGGTGTAGTTAGAAAGGTAGTTACTGAGAATGGCGACACGATTCGACGCAATAACGGAGCCATTATCCTACAAGATACGAATAATAGTACCGATGATTTTGAGCGCGGAGTGATTCCAATGCTCCACCGATATCATACAGGTGTGCCCTCATGGAATAAGACTTATTGATGAGATTTCAATTTAATCATTTCAAAAAAGAAAACCAATCATGACGAAAAATATATTACTTCGCCTATTCATTTCTGTGCTGTTGGGATTTAATGTGACCCTAACCATCTCTGCACAAGATGAAAACCATGGACATTCTGCAGCTGCTTTACAGCTCATCAAAGGCCAACGGCAATGGTTTGACACACACAATGCGGCGGGAATGGTGTATGATCAAACGCCAAACTATTCTCTTTTACAGTTTAACTACGACCAAAAGAGTGGAAATTTCCATCGTGTTTACACAGCCGAAAAGCAGCAACAAGCGAACGTTTACACGGAAGGTAACCTCAATCTTGGTAAGGTTTTGGCATGGGGAGAGTTTCGTTTCACACACGAAAATGAAAGAGATGCCCGTTTCAATGCATCCTTAAATGATCCTTATCGCGGTCAACCTTTCTTCGTTGTTGACTCTGGTCAGCCCAGCAAATGGCGTCATCAGAATTATCATTTGCGTTTCCGCGTGGCCACACCTGTTGTGTTTCAGCGCCTAACTTTTGGCATTCAAGCTACTTACAAGGCTCAGTTGGCTGCCAAACAACGTGATCCTCGTGTCGATGCACGCTTTTATCAGCTGCAACTTCAACCTGGTTTGACTTATGCTTTGACTGCACACGACGTGATAGGTGCAAGTCTTAACTATGTCAGTCAAAAGGAACAATCAGACATGTCGCTTGAAAACATGCAACGACGACTGCACTATTATGAACTATATGGACTTGGAACAGCACATAAAGGCATAGGAATTGGCCGACAAACTAACTACTATGGTAATCGCTGGGGCACTGCTTTACAGTATGAACACCATACTGATCGTTGGAAGATTCTTGGCGAATTGTTCGCTGATAAGCTTGTAGAGAACGTGGACATTAGCTTCACAACACCTCGCAAAGACGCACAAATCGCGGAACGAAATCTTGGCTTTAAGGTGGCAAATAGCATTTATTCTAAAGCTTATATCCATCAGATTAATGCATCGTTTAACTACAAATCTACCAATGGAATCACGTATCTTTCACAACGAGATAACACTGCTTCATCGGCTGGTTGGATAGAACTTCACCACGATATTCGGTCTACTTATAAGACCACTGATGCCACTTTAAACTATGTTCTCACACGACTTCGCGACTCGGAATATAGCTGGCAAGGCGCTATTGGCATTGATTATCAGGGCTTAGATGACACATATCTGCTCCCCGTTTCAGTCAAAAAGAGCAAGAACGCCATGCTTTTCGCCGACTATCGCAATAACTTTATCGTTGGAAAGACTATGAATCAGCGCCTCTTATTAGATGTTCGACTGATGATGAAGAGGGCATTCAGCGGTAAATATGACTATCGTGGCGCAAACAACGACCTTATTACAGTGCGCGAAATGGAACCTCTCGATGAAGCCTTCCTTACTGCTGATGCGCAGGGGGCACGCCTTTCGTTGACCTATTCGCAGCTGTTGCGCCAACAAACAAACATCAATGGCTATGTAAAACTTGCCTTTAGTGAACTTCATTCCAAGGCAAAAACCTTTAATTCTCGCCGTAATGTCAGCGTGACCTTAGGCGTAAACTTCTGAAAAAGCGTATGAAAAGACTTTTCTTCTCTGTGTTTATTCTCGCCATTTCGCTTCATGCCATGGCGCAATATATCATTCGTCCCACGCGGAAAACACCCACAAGTTTTGCTATTATCATTGACAGCACGAGCTATGTAAAGGCAAAAGATGCGGTGATGGCCTATAAAAATAGCGTTGAAAACGATGGATTGGGCACTTATATTGCCGTGGCAACATGGCGTAATCCCGAAGCCATCAAGTCGCTCTTAAAGCAATGGCACAGCAACAAACAGCAGCCCTTAGAGGGTGCTGTGTTTGTAGGTGACATCCCAATCCCCATGATTCGCGATGCACAATACCTCACTTCTGCCTTCAAAATGAATCAAAAGAACGACTGGAAAGCATCCAGTGTGCCGAGCGATCGATATTATGACGACTTCGGACTCACATTCAAATCCCTCAAACAAGATGCAGAAAAGCAACTCTATTTCTATTATAGTTTGTCACCAAAGAGCAAGACTTATCTCTCGCCCGATATCTATACAGGTCGCATAAAGCCTTTAGAAATCGCGGGAAAAGATAAGTATGAGTTGCTAAAACGCTATCTTTATAAGGTCGCAAGACTTAAAAACGCTGAGCAAAACAATGTGCTTGACCACCTGACAATGGCTCGCGGACATGGTTATAACTCTGAAGACAGGGGAGCATGGGCAGGAGAACAGCTTGCATTGCGTGAGCAGTTGCCTTCTCTTTTCGGTCAGAAGGCAACGGTGAAGTTCTTAGATTTCGACACCTTCTACCCTGCAAAGCTGGTTTATCTCAATGAAGCCATGGACCCACAACTTGATGTTTTGCTCTTCCATCACCACGGAGCACCCGATACGCAGTATCTCAATGGCAACCAAGCCGTGTCTGGTGTTGAGGCATCGATTAAGAATATAAAGCGCTATCTGCATGCAAAGGTGGCAGAACGTGCCAAGAAAGTGGGCGCCGATAGTGCCGTAAGCTATTATGCTAAGCAGTTAAACGTGCCCGAAAGTTGGTGTCGTGAGGCCTTCGATCCAGCCATTCAACGCCGTGATTCTTTGTTTTCAGCCGACCAAGACATCTATACTTCCGACCTTCATCAACTCAAAACAAATGCTCGTTTTGTGCTGTTTGATGCGTGTTTTAATGGTTCTTTTCATGCCGATGATAACATTGCAGGCAGTTATCTCTTTAACGATGGAAACACAATTGCCACAATTGGTGGGACGGTTAATGCCTTACAAGACAAATGGCCCGATGAGTTTATCGGACTACTTGCCACAGGTATGCGTGTGGGAAACCTCAATCGGTTTAATGGTTACTTAGAAAGTCATGTCATAGGTGACCCAACTTTCCACTTCACGGATAATGTTCATCCTGGTTTTTCCGTAAATCTTGCGTTATCATTGCATCATCGTGATGCGAAGTTTTGGATGCAACAGCTCAATCATCCCTTACCCGATGTTCAGGCAATGGCCTTGCGTCAGCTGTGGTTATCAGGCAATCGTGAGACTCAACAGCTGTTAATAAAGAAATATAACACGTCGAAAGACTTCGTTGTTCGCATGGAAGCACTCAAACTTCTCAGTCTTTTCTACCCCGAAGAGAGTGTAATGGTGTTGAAATCTGCCCTCAACGACAGCTATGAACTTGTGCGTCGGCTCGCAGCTATCTATGCCTCACGCAATGGTTCGCCTGAACTGATTCCGTCGTTGGTTCATACTTTCATCACGCGTGGCCACGAACCACGATTGGGTTTCCAGCTATTGGGCAACATAGAAGCCTTTGACAGTGAGAAGGTTTCAGCCGAACTCAATCGTCAACTGGCTGAAACTCCACGCTATAGTGATGCAGTTATCCGCCCGTTACGACTGACTTTGCAGAAGGCTCCAAGCAACTTTGCTGAGGTTTTGAAGGAAATCACAAATCAAAATGACAAACCTGTGCGCAGAGAAAATGCCATTTTGCGATTCCGAAACAAACCACAAGCGCAGATTATCCCTACACTTCTTGGCATCATTAGTAATGAGAACGAGGATAATGGCGTGCGTATCAAGGCCGCACACACCTTGGGTTGGTTTGACACCAACTATCAACGGCGCAACATTGTGCACCAACTTTCTACGCTGAAAACGTCGAATGACGAATTAAACGATGAGATTCAACGCACAATAAACCGCTTAAACAGATAATAAACAACCAGCATAGGCAAAGCCTTTTCTTTGCCATCATCCCTTCATCACGCCCTCTTTAATTTGTCCGACCACATCCATCATGTGCTCGGACAAATTGTTTTATGTTATCATCCCCTTGCAAACGCCAACCCAACACAGCCTCGTTTCTCACCCAAGTAATAAAAGCAAGGGGACAGGCAGTATCAAGTTATGAATCAGGGCATTTCCAATGACAACGTTGTTACACATTAAAGGTAAAATGATTTGAGGCAAATGGGCCTGCAAAATGCGTCAAATGACGATATAAGATAATTTCTAAAATGTATCTAATTGAAAATAAAGAAGTTACCTTGCTATGCAAACTAAACAGGTAACGATTTGGAAACGAGCGAAGTGCCATTAACCGCAGGTTTCTGCATCAACAAAGAACGCTTGTTATTCTATTTGAAAAGATAATCATTTGCTTTGAATAACAAGCGTTTTTGATAAGATTTTCACTCTTTTGCGTCATCTGTTGTTTGGAAAGATTGAAAAATGAGGAGAATGGTTATATTCCTCTTCCTCGTTTCTTCTTTTTCTTGGCTTGGTTTCTCAGTTTTCGTTGCCATACCGTCTCAGCATAATCATCGCCATGTGTCTGTGGATTGATAAGTCCACCTGCTCCCGAAATTATTTCTTCAGCAGCATTCAAGACAGTGCTTGCTACATTTCCTACGGCTTGTGCAATAGGTGAAGTTTCGTTTGCTTTTGTATGCGGTGTGTACGAACGGCTGGGAGGAACAAGTTGATAGGCTGTATCCGGTTGGGATTTGCTCTTTTCCTGCTCGTGCGCCATTATTTGAGCTTTTGTCATTATCTCCTTTGTTTCGGCTTTATTGCCTGCTTCAAAGTTCTTTTGCAAAGAACGGTAGCCGAACTCCCTGCCGATTTCGGAAGCCTTGAAGCTTTGTCCATTGAAGGAGAACTTCAAACCATATACTTTGCCCTGCTTGTTCTTCATGCGCTCTATGGCGATGTCGTTCTTATTTAGGTCGTAAAGAAACATTGAATGCCCTGTGATGCCTGTTCCTTTATACTTTTCAAGCAAGGTGTAGCAAATCTTTTGTACCTGCAGCTTCGTTTGCTCTCTCGTAGGATTGG
>QWCZ01003962.1_pt1 | contig 10696 bp, 8 predicted proteins | sample 1972651 | NCBI WGS metagenome assembly QWCZ01 (sample SAMN09866695, study PRJNA288562) | Human oral metagenome isolate pre1_saliva, whole genome shotgun sequencing... | isolation source: mouth | host: Homo sapiens | place: USA: California
GTATGAACAGGCGGTGGCCTGGACCGGCCTGGTCAACGGCTTCTACAACGTCGTCACCTTCCTGTCGGCCTTCGTGCTGATGTACCTGGCCCGCAAGTATCAGGCCAAGCTGGTGCATGCCTTTGCCCTGGCCCTGATGTCCCTGGGGCTGTGCCTGTTCCCGCACATCACCAACAAGTTCATGCTGTTCCTGCCGATGATCGGCTTCGGCATTGGCTGGGCCAGCATGCTGGGTGTGCCCTACATGATTGCCGTGGCCGAGATTCCGTCGGGCCGCTATGGCGTGTACATGGGCATCATCAACATGATGATCGTGATCCCCATGCTGCTCCAGACGGTGAGCTTCGGCTGGATCTACCGCACGGTGCTGGATCACAACCCGGGTTACGCCATGACCTTCGCCGGTGTGCTGCTGCTGCTTGCCTGCATCACCACGCTGTTCGTGTCGACGCCCCACATGCCGCGTCAGCACAACTTCCCGATGCAGAATCGCACCAAGAAGCAAGGCTGATCCACGTCCGGCATGGCTCGGCCCCCAGCGGGGCACGGGCCATGTCCAGCGACTCGGCGTCATGTTCGCCCGGCTTTGCCGGGCTCTACGGGAAGCCGGTCCCTTTACGGGGCCGGCTTTTTTCATGGAACCAGGGGTCTGTTCGGACAGCAAGGCCCGGGCCGCACGGAGGGCACCACAGCAGCAGCGCGGGCCACGCGTCCGTGGCCCCTGATCAGACGTTCAGCGGCCGCCCTTCCCCGCGGCCACGGTCCGGTCAATCCAGCTAAACAGCTCGTCCAGGTCGTAGTCGCCACTGTGCGGCACGTCCCAGGGCATGAACAGGTCCACCTGCTTGCCCGTGTTCTGCAGTCTTGTGGCCAGGATCACCGCGATGGCGTGAGAGGTGTCGCGGTCGGCGGTACCCACCCGGATGCGCCAATGCTGGGGGCCTGCCTGCCGATGGGCGATGTAGTTCATGGGGTTCATCAGCCGGACGGTCTGGGCGTCGGCCATGCCGGCACCCTTCACTGTGCTGTGCGCTGCCGAGTACGCGGTGAAATGCCGGGCATCCACCGTGTCGGTTCCGAACTCCTGGTTCTCGCCACTGTCCAGCGCCAGACCGTCAAAAGCGGGCGGCGTCTTCTGGCGACCTGCGGCGCGTGCGAAGGCGGCAAAGTCCACGGCCTTCACCTTGCCGTCCTGAAGGGTGAGCCAGCCACGGTCGGACAGGTCCTTGCCGGCATCCAGCTGCTTCTGGGCCGAGGCGGCCAGATACGAAGCTACATGCGTCTTGAAGCTGCCATTGCCCTGGGCATCCAGAGAGAGCTTGCGGCCATCCGGGCCGAGCAGATGCAGGGCATTCACATATTCGGTGAACAGCGGCTTGAGCTGGCTTGAAACCTTCTTCTGCTCGGAAGTGAGCACTCCCTTCACAAGCTTGCGCTCGACATGGAAGTCGATCTGACGCATGTCGATCTTGGCGTAGTCATCGACGCCATTGAACTCCCATTCATACGCAGCATCGGCCTGCTCCAGGATGGAAATCGGGCAGTAAGCCGAGACGGCAAAGATGTCGTCGGGCGCGTCGGCAGCCCCAAGTGCCTTCAGGTAGGGCTCGTAGTCGGGCTGGTTGGCGCTGGCCCCCAGCAGGACCGACAGCGCACCACCGGCGCTGGTCCCGTTGGAGATGATCCGGTTGGCATCGCCCGGCATGGCTGCATCGTTGTGCTTCAGGTAGCGAACCGCCGCCTTCAGGTCAACGATGGCGGCCGGCGCCTTGCCGGTGGCCTGGGTACGCCCTCGTGCACCGGGCGAGACGACCACCAGACCCCGTGCCAGCGCCGTCTGCATGGCGTCGGCCTGGTCAGGGTCGCGCGGGCCGAAGCCTGCCTGCCCCATCACCCCGGGCTTGGCCGGCATGTAGCCCCCCACCTGGTTGGGCAGGAAGATGGGCGCCGTCCTGGCCGTGTAGCCATTGATGGTGCCGCCCTGGAAGTAGGCCTCCGGCACGTAGATGTTCAGGCTCTGGTACTCGGCATCGACCGGGTTGCGAACGTAGACGACGTTCTCGTAAGCCCGATAGGCCACGGCCTTGCCATTGACACGCGTGCTTCCGGACGTGGGCGTGAGGCGAGAAAGGTCGAGGGCATCCATGTCGGTCTGGCCGGTCTGTTGGGAGGCGTTTGCACGGACGCCATTCATTGAGGCCGAGGGCCCGTGCTGGCCAGCCGCCCATCCAGCCGTTCCAACCAGCAGACTGCCGACAAGCAGGGCCAGCCGGGTGCGCCGCCGGAAGGGACGGTCTTGCAGTGGCGGTGCCGAACGCGTCCGGGGGGATGGCGTGACATAGGTATTCATGAATACTCCTGTGTCGAGGAGCAAGGGAAGATGGATGTGCCAAGACCTGGCACATCCAGGCGAACCTATTGGCCCTTGCGATGGAAGCGGCTGGCCGCCCAGAGCATCAGCAGCGCCACGAATGGCGCCAATCCGAAAGCCAGGTGCAGGCCGTCAAGCATGGTGGCCCGGGCAGCCTCGGTCAGCGCGCCTCCCGCAGTCGCTGCAGCGTGCGCAGTCGTGTCGATGGCCGCGCCCTGCCCTCCCGCCTGACCCAATTCCAGGGCCGGGTGCAGAAAATCCGTCGAAGCGGTCGTTTTTGTTGTGCCACCCGCGGCGCTGGCGGAAAGCCGCTCACCCAGATGCGTGACGCCCACGAAGAAGGCGGCGCCCAGCGCACCTGCGATGGGGTTGAGCGTTGCCATGATGGCCGCGCCGTGGGGGTTGAGATTGCGCGGCAAGGCGTTGAGGCCGTAGGTCTCGGACACCATGGCTGCCGCTCCCGCCGCCGAGAAGAGCCCAAACAGCGTGGCCAGCCACCAGACCCGGGAAGTGGCATCAAAGCTGAGCCACATGCCCAGCAGGCTGATGAGAATGAACACCGTGCCCGGCAGGACCACGAATCGCCCCCCTCGCCGATCCAGCAACGTCCCGAACACCGGCATCAGCAATGCCTGGGCGATGCTGCCCGGCAGCAGGATGAGTCCGGTGACGGTCGCCGACAGCATGAGCACCTGCTGGGCATACATGGGCATGAGCAGCTCCATGCCCAGGAACAGGAAGATGTTGCTGGCCATCACGATGACGGCATAGCCGAACTGTGCGTGGCCGAAAGCCCGCAGGTTCAGCAGCGGCGTCTTCAGACGGAACTGACGGACCACGAACGCTCCGACCATCAGCAGGGATACCGGCAGCAATACGGCCAGCTGCAGGGCGGATGCCTCGGAGAACGTGCTGCCCCCGTAGACCAGTCCGCCGAAGCCCAGCACTGACAGCACGACCGACAGCAGATCGATACGTGGCCGCGTGATCTCGACCAGCGTGACTTTCAGGTAACGGAGCACCAGCAGGACAGCCACCAGCATCAGCGGCACGGTCAGCAGGAACAGCCAGCGCCAGCCGAAGTGGTCGATGATGAAGCCTGAGATCGTGGGCCCCAGTGCCGGGGCGGCACTGAACACCATGGCCACCAGCCCCATGACCTTGCCGCGTCGCTCGGGCGGATAGACGGCCAGCGTGGCGTTCATCAGCAACGGCATGGTGAGCGCTGCAGACACAGCCTGCACCAGCCGTCCCGTCAGCAGCAGTTCGAACGTGGGCGCCGTCGCGCAGATCAGCGATCCCGCCAGGAAGGTACCCAGCGTGACCAGCGTGAGCCGCCGGGTATCAAGCCACTGCACCAGGCTGGCGGTCAGCGGCGCCAGCGCCCCCATCACCAGCATGAACCCCGTGACCATCCATTGCACGGTGGTCTTTTCCACCGAGAACTCCCTCATCAGCGTGGGCAAGGCCACGTTGAGCAGGGTCTCGTTCAGGAAGCCAATGAAGGCCCCGACGAACAGCGTGCTGATGACCAGCGTGCTGGGAAAGGACGGGTCGTCGTCAAAGTACTCGTACTGGCGGGATGAGGGCAAGGATCACTCCAGATCGTCGCTGAGGAAGACCGGCTTCTCGGTCTGGTCCAGCGGAAGCAGCAGATTGAGCACCACGGCCGTGATGCCACCGGCCGAGATGGAGTTCTGGAAGAGCACCGGAAGTTGCTGGAAGACTTCAGGTTCGAAGGCGACCCCCAGACCCAGGCCCACTGACGTGGCCGCAATGATGGTCTCACGCCGACGGATGCCGTTGGTCATGAGGATGCGCACACCGGCGATGGTGATGAGGCCAAACATCAGCACCATGGCCCCGCCCAGCACGGGGGCCGGGATGGTGGTGAAGATCCGTCCCACCACCGGGAACAGCCCCAGCAGCACCAGAATGACGGCAATGTACTTGCCCACATGGCGTGAGGCCACCCCCGTCATCTGGATGACGCCGTTGTTCTGAGCGAACGTGGTGAGCGGCAGCGAACCCAGTGCGGTGGCAATGACGGAGACGAGGCCGTCGGCCAGGACACCGCCACGCAGGCGTCGCGTGTACTCATCGCCCTCGATGGGCTGACCCGACACCATGGCCGTGGCGGTGAGATCCCCCACGGCCTCAAAGACGCTGAGCAGGTAGATGGCGCCCGCCACCACGAAGGCATGGCTATCGAACGCAAAGCCATACTTGAAGGGCACCGGAACCGTGACCAGCGGCAGACCATTCAGCGACGAGAAGTCCACCTTGCCCCAGAAGAGCGCGATGAGGTAGCCGATGACCAGGCCCACCGCAATCCCGCTCATGCGCAGCAGCGGATTCTTCATGCAGTTGAAGAACAGCACGATGAGCAGCACCGTCCCCGCCAGGCCCAGGTTCTCGAAGGAACCGAAGCTGCCGTCCGCCTTGGCGCCAAAGCCGCCGCCAAAATCAGTGATACCAACATGCACGAGACTGAGGCCGATGAGCATGACGACCACCCCGCTGACGGTGGGTGTGATGACCTTCTTCAGGTAAGGCAGCAGCCAGGCGGAGAAGCACACGAGGAATGCCCCCACGAAGGAAACCCCCAGCAGTGCCGAGATCATGGCGTGCGCGTCCAGCCTCTCGGCTTTCATGGACGTGCCCAGCGCGATCATCACCGTAACGAACGAGAAGTTGACCGACTGGATGGAGAGCATGCCCGACCCCAGCGGCCCAAAGCGATTGACCTGCAGCCAGGTGCCGACGCCCGAGGCCACCATGGCCATGGACACCAGATAGGCCGTCATGTCCACGGGCAGTTCCAGGGCGCGGCCCACGATCAGCGCCGGGGTGATCATCGGCACGAAGATGGCCAGCAGGTGGGTGATGGCGCTCAGCAGCGCATTGCCGAACGGGGGGCGATCTTCCAGTCCATAGACGAGATCGGCTTGATCAATGGGCTTGGAGGGGTGGCTCATGATGAATTCTGAATTCTGTAAACAAAAAAGCCCGCCGGGCTTCCTCGAAGGAAGACGGCGGGCTTTGGGCGAGACGGGCAGCACCAAGAGACCAGGCGCTGCACGCATCATCACTGCAGCTTGATTTCCACGTCGACGCCGGCGGGCAGGTCGAGTTTCATCAGCGCATCGACGGTCTTGTCGGTTGGATCCACGATGTCCATCAGACGCAGGTGCGTACGGATTTCCAGCTGGTCACGCGACGTCTTGTTGACGTGCGGCGAACGCAGCACATCGAAACGCTCGATGCGGGTTGGCAACGGCACCGGGCCGTGAACAACTGCGCCGGTGCGCTTGGCCGTATCAACGATCTCAGCGGCGGACTGGTCGATCAACTTGTAGTCGAACGCTTTCAGACGGATACGGATTTTCTGGTTTGCCATGATGATTCCTTAAAGAGCGAGGAGCGCGCGGCAGACGCGCTCCTATGTCTGCGATGGGATGGGACGTGAAAATCAGGCGATGATCTTGGCGACCACACCGGCACCGACGGTACGACCACCTTCACGGATGGCGAACCGCAGACCCTGTTCCATGGCGATCGGGGCGATCAGCTTGACCTTCATCTGAACGTTGTCACCCGTCCTTGCTCAGAATGTACACCTCGGCTTCGAACTCGGTGTGCGGCTTGATCGTGCCCGGCTTGGCCAGCACCTGACCACGCTCGACGTCCTCGCGCTTCGTGCCGCGCAGCAGGATACCCACGTTGTCGCCTGCCTGACCCTGGTCCAGCAGCTTGCGGAACATCTCCACGCCCGTGCAGGTCGTCTTCTGCGTGTCACGGATACCGACGATCTCGATCTCGTCGCCAACCTTGATGATGCCACGCTCCACACGACCCGTAACCACCGTACCACGACCCGAGATCGAGAACACGTCCTCGATCGGCATCAGGAACGTACCGTCCACGGCACGCTCGGGCTCGGGGATGTAGCTGTCCAGCGCCTCGGCCAGCGCCATGATGGCCGGCTCGCCGATCTCGCTCGTGTCGCCTTCCAGCGCCTTCAGTGCCGAACCCTTGATGATCGGCAGATCGTCGCCCGGGAACTCGTACTTCGACAGCAATTCACGAACTTCCATCTCCACCAGCTCCAGCAGCTCGGCGTCGTCGACCATGTCGGCCTTGTTCATGAACACGATGATGTAGGGAACACCCACCTGGCGAGCCAGCAGGATGTGCTCGCGCGTCTGCGGCATCGGGCCGTCAGCCGACGACACCACCAGGATTGCGCCGTCCATCTGGGCAGCACCGGTAATCATGTTCTTCACGTAGTCGGCGTGTCCCGGGCAGTCCACGTGTGCATAGTGGCGCTTGGCGGTCTCGTACTCAACGTGCGAGGTGTTGATCGTGATGCCCCGGGCTTTCTCTTCCGGTGCATTGTCGATCTGGTCATAGCCCTTGGCCTCGCCGCCGAACTTCTTCGACAGCACCGTGGCAATCGCCGCCGTCAGCGTCGTCTTGCCATGGTCCACGTGACCGATGGTGCCCACGTTCACGTGCGGCTTGGTCCGTTCAAACTTGCCCTTTGCCATTGTACCCGTGATTACTTGGTACGGGCCGCGATGACGGCCTCGGCGACGTTCTTCGGCGCTTCGGCGTATTGCTTGAATTCCATAGTGTAAGTGGCACGACCCTGGGTCAGCGACCGCAGTGTGGTGGCATAGCCAAACATCTCGGCCAGCGGCACTTCAGCCTTGATCTGCTTGCCGCCACCGACCATGTCTTCCATGCCCTGGATCATGCCGCGCCGCGAGGACAGGTCGCCCATCACGGTACCGGCATACTCTTCCGGCGTTTCCACTTCCACGGCCATCATCGGCTCCAGCAGGACCGGGCTGGCCTTGCGCATGCCTTCCTTGAACGCCATCGAACCCGCCTGCTTGAAGGCGTTTTCGTTGGAGTCCACGTCGTGGTACGAACCGAAGTGCAGCGTGACCTTCACGTCCACCACCGGGTAGCCGGCCAGCACGCCAGTCGGCAGGGTGTCTTCGATACCCTTCTGGACCGCGGGGATGAACTCGCGAGGCACCACACCGCCCTTGATGGCGTCGACGAACTCGAAGTTCGGGCCGCCCGGCTCCAGCGGTTCCAGCTTGAGCACGACGTGACCGTACTGACCACGACCACCGGACTGCTTGACGAACTTGGCTTCGGCGTTCTCGACCGTCTTGCGGATGGTCTCGCGGTAGGCCACCTGCGGCTTGCCGACGTTGGCTTCCACGTTGAACTCACGCTTCATCCGGTCGACGATGATCTCGAGGTGCAGCTCGCCCATGCCGCCGATGATGGTCTGACCCGATTCCTCGTCGGTGTGGACGCGGAAGGACGGATCCTCGGCAGCCAGACGCGACAGCGCCAGACCCATCTTCTCCTGGTCGGCCTTCGACTTGGGCTCCACGGCCTGGCGGATCACCGGCTCGGGGAACACCATGCGCTCCAGGATGATCGGAGCGGCCTGATCGGTCAGCGTCTCACCGGTGGTGACTTCCTTCAGGCCCACCACGGCGGCGATGTCGCCAGCGCGCACTTCCTTGATCTCTTCGCGGTTGTTGGCGTGCATCTGCAGCAGACGGCCGATGCGCTCCTTCTTGCCGCGGGTGGCGTTGAGCACCGTGTCACCGGAGTTCAGCACGCCCGAGTACACGCGCACGAAGGTCAGCTGGCCGACGAAGGGGTCGGTCATCAGCTTGAATGCCAGCGCGGCGAACTTCTCGTTGTCGTCGGCCTTGCGGGTGACGCGGTTGTGCTCGTCGTCCTCGCCCTCGATCGGCGGAATCTCGACCGGCGACGGCAGGAAGTCGATCACGGCGTCCAGCATGCGCTGCACGCCCTTGTTCTTGAAGGCGGTGCCGCACAGCATCGGCTGGATCTCGTTGGCGATGGTGCGCTTGCGCAGACCGGCCTTGATCTTCTCTTCGGGCAGATCGCCGTTCTCGAGGTACTCGTTCATCAGGTCCTCGTCGGCTTCGGCCGCGGCCTCGAGCATCTTCTCGCGCCACTCGGCAGCCTTTTCCTTCAGGTCGGCCGGGATGTCGCGGTAGTCGAACTTCATGCCCTGCGAGGCCTCATCCCAGATGATGGCTTTCATCTTGATGAGGTCGACCACGCCTTCGAACTTGTCCTCGGCGCCGATGGGGATGACCACGGGCACGGGATTGGCGCGCAGGCGCAGCTTCATCTGGTCATAGACCTTGTAGAAGTTCGCGCCGGTGCGGTCCATCTTGTTCACGAAGGCCAGACGGGGCACGTGATACTTGTTGGCCTGACGCCAGACGGTCTCGGACTGCGGCTGCACGCCGCCCACTGCGCAGTACACCATGCAGGCACCGTCCAGCACGCGCATCGAACGCTCCACCTCGATGGTGAAGTCGACGTGTCCCGGGGTGTCGATGATGTTGATCCGGTGTTCCGGATAGGAAAGGTCCATGCCTTTCCAGAAGGTGGTCACGGCAGCGGAGGTGATGGTGATGCCACGCTCCTGCTCCTGTTCCATCCAGTCGGTGGTGGCCGCGCCATCATGCACTTCACCCAGCTTGTGGTTCACGCCGGTGTAATACAGGATGCGCTCGGTCGTCGTGGTTTTTCCTGCATCGATGTGGGCCGAAATACCAATATTCCGGTAGCGCTCGATGGGGGTCTTGCGAGCCATGATGGTGAGTCCTTGAATAGCACATTAAGGCACAGGACCGACAGCCACTGACATTGCGGCGGCCGGTCCGGTGCAGAGGGGACGTATCGTCCTCGTTCCGTCAGAGACGGGTCAGAAGCGGAAGTGCGAGAAGGCGCGGTTGGCCTCAGCCATGCGGTGAACCTCGTCGCGACGCTTGACGGCGCCACCCCGGTTCTCGGCCGCTTCCATCAGTTCGTTGGCCAGGCGCTGGCCCATGGATTTCTCGGCACGCTTCTTGGCGGCTTCACGCAGCCAGCGCATGGCCAGCGCGGTACGGCGCACCGGGCGAACTTCAACCGGCACCTGATAGTTGGCACCACCCACACGACGGCTCTTGACCTCGACCATCGGGCGGGAATTGCTCAGTGCGGTGTTGAAGACTTCGATGGGATCCTTGCCGCTCTTGGAGCGGATGATCTCGAAGGCACCGTACAGGATGCGCTCGGCGACGGCTTTCTTGCCAGAGAGCATCAGCACGTTGATGAACTTGGCGACTTCTTCGTTGTGATAGAGCGGATCCGGCAGGATCACGCGCTTCGGTACTTCGCGACGGCGTGGCATTTCTTACCTCAGATTGACATTCAGCTGGCCTTGCACGCGGACTCCAGGTGATTCCCGGGAACCGGAAAACACGCCGCCCCATCGGATATGGGCGGAAAACAGGGAACCGTTGGGCATTGCCATGACCCCGAACCTTTCTCGCAGGACCGCGAAAAGGCGGGATCGCTTACTGGATGGCGGCGCCGCCTGCGCCCATCGCAGGCGATCGTACCAACCACCCTTCCAGCCGACCACCCGGAAGACGGGCGACCGTGATGGGACCGATGATTACTTGGCAGCCTTGGGCCGCTTGGCACCGTACTTGGAACGGGCCTGTTTCCGGTCCTTGACGCCTTGCAGGTCAAGGGAGCCGCGAACGATGTGGTAGCGCACACCCGGAAGGTCTTTCACACGACCGCCGCGGATCAGCACGACCGAGTGTTCCTGCAGGTTGTGGCCTTCACCGCCGATGTAGCTGATGACCTCGAAGCCGTTGGTGAGACGCACCTTGGCCACTTTACGCAGCGCGGAGTTCGGCTTCTTGGGGGTGGTAGTGTAGACGCGGGTGCAAACACCGCGGCGCTGCGGGCAATCTTCCAGCGCGGGGCTCTTGCTCTTGACGACCGCAGATTGACGCGGCTTGCGTACGAGCTGATTGATGGTTGGCATGGCTGTTGACGCTTGGATTTGGGAGCAGCCACGGCGGGCTGCGTCGATCGGAGATCAATCCATGGCAACGCGCGGCGGCGTCTGCCTGAATTCGATTTGCCGGGCCGGAAGAACCCGGCCTTGTGTGAGGGGCTGTCTGCTGCCCGATGCCCCTTCGACCGACGCCTTGACCGAACTGCCTTGGCAGACGGCCCCGGTGCTACCCAAAGAGCGCATCTGGCGCGGCATACGGCCGCCCCAGGAACACGGGAGTATAAAAGGAAGGTGTCGGCCAGTCAATGAAGACAAGCCGGGGTGCCCACGCCGTGGGCCATTCGCCGCACGCTTCAGGATGCGGCAACAGGCTGGGGCTGAACCCAGAAGTAACCGGGCTGCGGCGCGGGCGCCACGTCCCCTGTCGGCGGCAGCAGGCGCATGGCATCACGCAC
>QWCZ01001397.1_pt1 | contig 10693 bp, 15 predicted proteins | sample 1972651 | NCBI WGS metagenome assembly QWCZ01 (sample SAMN09866695, study PRJNA288562) | Human oral metagenome isolate pre1_saliva, whole genome shotgun sequencing... | isolation source: mouth | host: Homo sapiens | place: USA: California
TACTTAAAGCATCATCCCCTTTGTGTGATGTGCTTAGAGCAAGGCAAATATACTCCGGCAACAGTGATAGACCATATCAAGCCGGTAGAGAACGGACAAGCTGATCCGTTGTTCTGGGTCGCAAGCAATCATCAGCCGTTATGTCGTGATTGTCACAGCTATAAAACCAGAGTAATAGACCAACGCGGATTTGGTGCGAAGAAGTGAACCGTTTCGATATCGCAACAACTGTAGAGGAATGGTCATTATAACCACACCTTTAGTTATGGTGATAAGACCGCAACAAGGCGCCTGTATCATAAAGGCATTAAATGCGGGCGTATAACCGTGGTCATTATGACCATAATTCAACTGTGGATATATCACCATAATTCAGTTGTCACCATATGACCACAACTGAACAATGATTGACCGGGTGGGGGTAATTTCAAAAAGAAAGTGGCAAGCCTAAAGAACCGCCCGCCCACTCAAATTTTTACGCAAAGTGATTTTTTAGAAAATAAGGAAAGTGAATGAGCAAGCGAAAAAGTTATAAAACGCCTGATTTCTTGGATGATATTGCTAAAAGCCAATGGAAAGCACGAATTAAACAACTTTCAGAGCGTGGCGATATTAAGCCGGAAGATTTAACAAACCTTGAAATTTATTGCGAAAACTACGCAATTTGGCGTCATTCCGTGGCAGATTTAGCCAAAAATGGCTTCATTATCGTAAATAGCCAAGGCACACAATCAAGAAACCCGGCATTGTCCGCGAAAGCAGATGCCGAAAAAGTCATGATCAAGATGTCTTCCCTGTTAGGCTTCGATCCGGTAAGTCGCCGTAAAAATCCAGTAGAAACGGACGTTACTGATATGTTGGATGAAATCCTCACAATGTAGGCGAAAATGGAAATCTGGCACGAATACGCGAAGAAAGTTCAAACAGGTGAAATAGTGGCTTGTCGTAAAATAAAACAAGCCGTAGCGCGTTATTTTGACGATTTAGCGAACCCAGCTTATTTCTTTGATGAAAGTGCGGTAAATAAATTCTTAGCATTCTCCCGCCTATGCCCACACGTTAAAGGGCATTTACGCGGGCAACCAATCGAGCTTTCAGACTGGCAGACGTTTCTATTCGCCAATCTGTTAGGCTTTAAGCGCACCGATACCGGCTTGAGAAAATATCGTTCCGCTTATATCCAAGTGGCGCGAAAAAATGCCAAGTCCACCGTGGCCGCCGTGTTGGCTAATTGGTTTCTAGTGATGGAAGCGGGCCAACAAGATATTTACACTGCAGCAGTAAGCCGAGACCAAGCCCGCATTGTGTTTGATGATGCGCGTCAAATGTGCCTACTCTCTCCCCTTTTGCGCAAACGGCTCAATATTCAGCAACATAAACTGATTAATCCGAAATCAAATAGCTTAATGCGCCCATTAGCGGCAAAATCCTCAACCATTGAGGGAACTAACCCAAGCCTCGCCATTGTGGACGAATATCACCTACACACCGATAACAGCGTGTATAGCGCATTAGAACTAGGGCAAGGCGCACGCCCGGAAGGTTTATTGTTTGCCATTACCACCGCGGGAAGTAACGTTATTTCCGCTTGTAAGCAGCACTATGATTATTGCGCACAAATACTGGAAGGCAACGAGCAAAACGATAGCTTGTTTGTGCTGATTTTTGAATTGGACGAAGAAAGCGAAATTGATAATCCGGAAAACTGGATAAAAGCCAATCCGAATATCGGTAAATCCATTCCTTACCTTGATTTTGAAAACACGATCAAGAAAGCCCGAGGGATTCCTTCCGAGTGGGTGGAAATGCTCACCAAGCGTTTTAATGTTTGGTGCCAAGGTACGACACCATGGCTAGGCGAAGGCAATTGGGCGAAGTGCGCACGAGATTACACGGAAAGCGACTTACTTCACCAAGATTGCTATTTGGGCTTGGATTTATCTAGCACCAACGACTTAACAAGCCTTTGTTACACCTTCCCTCAAGGGAAAAAAGTGCGGTTGATTACCCGGCACTATATTCCTGAATTTCAGCTTAATAATGTAGCCAACAAGAACCGGGCCATTTATCGAAATTGGGTGCGCAGTGGTTGGCTTATTGCCACAGAGGGCGACTGTATCGACTATGACAAAATCCGCGATGATATTCTCAAAGATGCGGAAAACTTCAATATCAAAATGATCGGCTTTGATGTTTGGAACGCCACGCATTTAAGAACGCAATTACAGGCGGCAGGCTTGGAAGTAGAACCATTCCCGCAAACCTACCAAAGATTTAGCCCGGTGGCCAAAAGTGCGGAAGTGTTGATAAATCGCCAAGTGATAGAACACCACGGCGATCCGGTGCTTTCTTGGGCATTATCCAACGTTGTGATGGAAACCGATGCGAACGCCAACATTAAACCAAACAAGAAAAAGGCCGCAAACAAAATCGATCCGGCAGTGGCTTTCTTGATGTCATTCGGTACTTATCAGCTTGAATATGGCGATCTGATTTTTGAGTTATCGGAAGAACACAAACAGGCATTGGAACAATTTAATGGTATTGATTTATGAGATGTAAACAGGCAAAACAAAACTTACTTCTTTCAGCGGTGAATCACTATAAAAAATCGACCGCACTTTTTACCTTTGTCAGCCTTTACGATGATGAAGAACCCTATCCAATAAGTGAAGTTATTCACGCATTAGAATGTAAATGTAATGCGGCCAAGCGAGAAATAGACAGCCGACCAAATAGCCTGAATATGGACGCGTTAGAAACGATTTACTTTATTGCCAAGAAACAGCTTGATGCCATGCTAAAACAGCAAAAAAGAATCAATGCCGGTAAGTGATGAAGAATAAAATATTTCCCTTACACTATTGAATCTTTCCCCCTTTATTACTATGTTATTTGCTATAATAACCAGTAAAAACAAGGGGGAACTATGGGGATGATACTAGTTGCAATAAAGTATATGGTTGCTTCTTTTTTTGTCGTATTAGCAATAGTTACCTTTCAAGACTGGTGGTTTATTGTGGCCTTTGGTTTAGCCGGCGGGCTTTCATTTACTATCGGTTGGCTTATTTACGATGAATATAAGCGCCGTAAAGAAAATAAACGACAGGCCGCCGAGTGGGAAGAAAGAAAAAGCCGCCCGGTAGAATATGAAATAAATAACGCAGTTATCAAGAAAACATTACCGGAAAGGCAAAAGCCACTTATTACCGGCACGATAAACTGGATAGACGGCAGCACCGGCAAAGAAACCACTTTAATAGATATTAGTGTTGATATAAAAAACAAATAACCGAATAAAACGCACCTAGGCTGATCCCCGAAAGCAAGAAACCTTATCTTGTTGGTGCGCTCCTATCATAAGGGTAAATGCGAAAGGGGCATTTTATGAGAGAATTACACCGTTTTTCTTATTCGTTAAATCGTGCTATCGAATACTTAAATAATGATTTAGGTTATTCAAACTTAAAAATAGATGATTTAATTCACTTCATTAAAAAAGAAAAATTAACGACTGTTTTTCAAATGGAAGGACTTATACAAGAATCTTCAGCATATATCACTTCTATTTGTGAAAATGATTTAAAAAAGCCGATAGAAATAAATAATATAACTATTAAATATACAGAAAATGAGTATTCAAAAACCGAACCAACTGGGCTATTAAAAAGTTTTTCACAGCGTTTTGAAAATGATTTTCTGAAAATTAAATTTAATCATTCATTAAGCAATCAACCCGCTATAAAATTTCTTCTCGCCCGTCTGGTGAAATATCAAAATGAAAATGATTGTATTATATTTGATAATCTTAAGTATTTAAATTTTGAAGGTTATTTTAGGATAGACAATACTCAATACAAAGGAAATGATGCAGAAATAGTGAATCGTGGTTATATAGAAATAACCCCTGATTTTTCATTTTTTGAAAGCCTTTCATTTCTTGAAAATAAAACGACTGCATTAACATTTTTTGCGAATCTTGATGAGCCTTTAAAATTAAATTTTGATAGCATTCAGATTCTACACAGCGACCTAGAAAAATTCATAGGGCTACAAGAAAAAGATGAAATAGCACAACTGAAAGCGGAACTCGCAGAAAAGCAAAATATAATAGATTCCTTTAATAGCGCAGAAGTTAAAGGGCGTATAAGTTCGCCACAAAAGCAACTGTTCGCTTTATTGGTTAAAAACTGTTATCCAAAACTTGATAGCAGAAATAAGTTATTTGATGTTATCAACGCAGATCTAAAAGAATCAGGAATTAGAAATACCAATATCGCAGCAGACACTTTTTACAAGTTAATTGATGAATCAAACGATATTATAAAAGCAATTTTCCCACCTAAAAAATCATAGTTTCCTATAAAAGCCTCTTAGTCTTTCGATTTAAGGGGCTTTTTCTTTCGATTTAAGCCATCATTTCTTATTAGGAAGTTAAGCCTTTGAATTAAAAGTGTTTTATTCATAACATCCCTATCGTTCGAACAACTCAACGGAATAGAACGCTATTCCACATAATTAAACTAACGAGAGGTATTTTTTTATGAGCCAATCTCAAACCCAATCTAAAAAGCTTATCACCGGTGCCGAAGTCACCGTAATGATCGGCTTTGGCCGCACCAAACTCAATGAGCTTGTAAGAGCTAAACAATTCCCACAACCGATCCGGTTTTCACAAAACTTTGTCCGTTGGGATTTAGAAGAAGTGAATGCGTGGATTGAAGAACAAAAAGCCGCACGTGCTTAAGGTGGTGGAAGATGAACGAAGCAAGAAAACCAACACAATTCTTAAAAGTGTTACACCGCTTAATTCTCTCCAGTATTAGCGGCATTGATGGTTATTCAATGGGTATGACGTCAGCGCGTAACTATATCAGTGAACTTGAACGCAATCATTTAACCGACAAAGTGAAACGTACAACGGAAAAGACTGCAGATGGAATGGGGCAATACTACCGCTATGAAATCGCAGATGCCGAACAGTTAAAACAGGTGATTGCCATTTATAAGGCTAAGGGAGGTGAGCTTACTGCGCATGAAGAACAGCAAGCCTACTTTCGATTCCGTTAAAAGAAAAACGCCGCAAGGCTCAACCCAAGCGGCGCATTCCCCTACCTTAAGAATCACTCAGAAGGTAGATAACCTAAATTACATGAGGGCGGAAACTGCGGAACACACTTTGAACGCTAATGAATGATTTTAGCGACCATGAGCCAAACACAAAGCACACGCCACGTTTCCCGATCTAAATCCATAAAAGGAATGAATATGAATTTAAATCACGTTAATTATAAACAACATGAAAATAATTACAACAACTTTCACTTTACAAAGCGCAGTCAAATTTGCGACTATGTTCACGCCTTAGCAAAATCTAAGGCCAGCCGTGAGAAGCTGAACTATTTATCACAGGCGAACGATAGCACGCCTTTTAACCGTGCTTTTTTTGTTCGTAACATTCGCACACCTAAAGAATATGCGGATTTTGTTTTCAATCTAAATCCGATCATTCTCTCAATGGTAGAGCGTAATGGGCCGTCTTTGACGGGCTGCTTTCCTGTGATGGCAGTTTCTCACCCTGTTACGTTCTACCGCCCGACCGTGAGAAGTCTAGCGGTAGATTCTGAAAATTTATCACAGGAATCTACGCAAATGTATCAATTCATTTTTGCGGCTATTCGCCGTACCGATCTAACCAATCACATTCAAAAAATCCGTATCACTGCCGATACAGAACAAGCCGCACGCGCCAAATTCGCCCGTGATTTTGTTCTTGTACTTATCGGCAAAATCAATCTTCAAAACACCGTGAAAAACGACCGCACTTTTGCGGCAATTTCTCGTGATTCTATGGAGGTGGCTCATGCGTAATGAAGAAATTACCAAAGCACTTGAAGGATTGTGGGAAGCTCAAGCGATTTCAGAACTAATTAGCAAAGGCAATGGAACGATTGATAAGGTTGATCGCGCCACCTATGAAGCCGCCTTCCGTGCCGTATCAAAATTAATCCTCACTTCTGTAATGTCGTTAGAAGAAGAGCTTTAGGGAGGGGACAAAATCATGAAGAAATTAGACGCAATGGACGAAATCACAAAAAATCTTGCTCAAGCGGAAGCTATTCTGCTGATGGTAGATAACAACACAAGGGAGAAAGCATTAAGCGATTCACTTTGGGCCGTGCGTGATCTGATTGTACGAACTAAAGATGCGGTGAATGTACTTTGGGAAGGGGGCAATAATGAAAGTAAGTAACCAGTATAAGGGGAAACTCTCATTCAATCCTTTACACGCAGAATATGCGCAAATCAGCCGCCAATTTAAGTTAATCCATGACAGCAACCGCAAATGCCTTGAAGTTTATCCGGACGACTTCCATCACAAACTAAAAATGCGCGGCGAATGTGCGGATTTAGTAGAACGGTTGAAAGGTGGTGGAAAGTTATTTAACGAATTGGCGAAAGCTGCCGATTTAACAAAAGAACAGACCGCACTTTTAAAGGACTTCAATCAGGCAAACGGCTATTTAATTTCTAAATTTGCCGAAGTAGTAACACAAATTGAACGATTACAGGTGGTGGCAAATGCGTAAGTTAAAAACCAAAGTAAGCAAGAAGCGCCCTAGCCTATTTGAGGAAGAACGCTTGCCGGATTGGGAACAGTTGGTAAAAGCCATTAAACAGACTGAATTTTATCTTAGCTTTGCCAAAGACTACATTCACAACGGACATTTAAAAGGCGCAACAGACGCGCTGAAATCAATTAAACGAGCAACTACAGCAGGGTTGAAAATCACGGAGGTGAAATAATGGATCTCAATCAAAAAATGGATTATTCCAAACTAAATGCCATTGAATTGAATGCGATTTCAATCAGTCATCAGAACATGGGAAAACCTAAAGATGAAGCCTTTAATTCGTCTTTCCCTTATACCACCGAATCAATTTTGGCATTAGCCGAACAGTTTATTGATTATCCCGCTGAATATCTCGACGGGCTAAAAATCATTCATGATGAACTACTGGCTATCAATAAGCATTTATTAGAAATGGCACCGAAGCCACCTTCACCCGATCCGGAAGAAGTAGCGGCGGAATTATTCAATGATGAACTGATAGATGGTTTATTAAAACATTGTGTCGTGAATTCGTTGGTAAGTGCGTTTTCCTATTTTCAAAAAACAGTCGCCATGCGTATTCATATAATTGAGAGCGGTACGGTTGAGGGGGTAAATCATGGCACGCTTAATTAATGCACCACACCTTGCGGATCAAATTCATGAACCTTACTCTGATATTTTTATTCTTGCTGGGCGTAAAGCCTGGCAAGCATGGGATAACGGAAAGGGTGAAGAATGGCTCTTGTTATGTTCTTTAATTCACGGATTAGACAGCACTATAAAACCAGTTATTCTTGCTGAAAACCAATTAGAGAATATTTCTTCTATCCGCATAGTCAAAGAAGATCAACAATCAGTAAAACTTGTTCAATATGGTGAGCTGGCACAAGCTGAAATAACGGCTATTTGTCAAAACTTAGCTAAAAACTCTAATGCGATAGATGTCAAACTTCTTGATGCTGCAGCGCAGACTAAAGAAGATTTAAGTGGTTACATTCAACGACTACGCACGGATAAAAGTGCGGTAGAAATTGCGGATAAAATTGCTCCGCCGCCGAAATTGAAAGAAAAGGACGGAACTAACGTAAAAGCTCGGGCATTCGTAAAATGGTTGAATCTAGATATTGCTCAACACAGCTTAGATAAAGAGCTTTATCATTACACCGGCGCAAATTGGGAGATTCTACCGAGATCGGAATTGGAGGTTAAAGCCGTTCAGTTTTACGATGAACAGGAATTTACTTATAGCGCCCGTTCTATTGATTCAATGATTGATACAGCGAAGATTCAAGCGCCCAAAATGGGGGAACAGTCCAGGGAGTTACTAGCCTTTAAAAACGGCGTATTAAATCGTTCTACTTTGGAATTTAGCCCACATTGTCGGGAAAACTGGCTAACTTCCTTTATTCCGCACGATTACACGAATCAGGAAGAAAATACACCGCACTTTGATAGTTGGTTGGATTTTATTGCTGATGGTAAGGAAGATAAAAAGCAAGCAATCTTGGGCGCACTTTACGCAATTTTAACGAATCGCCATAACTGGCAGTTATTCTTTGAAGTAACCGGCGATGGTGGCAGCGGAAAATCGGTATTTGCGCAAATTGCCACAATGTTAGCCGGTGAACAAAACACGGAAAGCGGGCGATTAGTCGATTTAGACGAACCGCGCGGCCGTGAAAACTTTGTGAATAAAACGCTCATTCTATGCCCGGAACAATCCCGCTATGGCGGTGATGGTGGCGGACTAAAAAGCATTAGTGCGGGGGATTTAGTTAATATCGATCCGAAGCACAAAAGCAAGTTTAAAGCAGTCATTCCCGCGATTGTGCTGATCGTCAACAATGAGCCGACACGCTTCACAGAAAGAAACGGAGGTATTGAACGCCGCCGAGTGATTTTTCACTTTGATAAGGTGGTGCCGGAAAGTAAACGCGATCCGCACTTAATGGATAAGATAGAAGCCGAAGCAGGCGGAATTATTTATAAACTGATTCAGGCTTTTAAAAATCCGTTGGACGCGAAAAAAGCGCTAACCAAACAACAGGAAAGCGCCGAAGCGTTAGAAATCAAAATGAACTCAGATCATTTAACGGTGTTTTGTAGTTATTTCCTAACCTCCCAAGAAAGTAACGGGCTAGGAATTGGCAACACGAAAACCGGATTTCCAAGAACGCACCTTTACCCTGCTTACTTGGTATTTACTGAAGCCAATAATATTCAAAATGCTTTAACACTGAATAACTTTACCGAATCATTAAGACAAGGATTGGCACAACATAAAAATAAATATCCATACACCCGCAGGCGAATTACTTCCGGTGCGGAAAAAGGAAGATATATCACTAACGTACACTTTAAAGACTTTGACGAGTTTTATAATGAGTACATAAAATCAAATAGATAGTGAAAGGCGCGGCATAAAAACCGCGCTTTTTTATCTAAAAAGGTGAATGCCAAGGTGAACAACCCCCACTCCCTCTTCACTCTATAACCAATTGAAAAACAAAGAAAAAGCAATCGGTGAACGAGTGAAGGCAGTTTTTAAATATTTTCCACGCACATCACTTTTAACGTTCACATTGTTCTACATAATCTCCCCAAAGTTGCATCACCAGCTTGCGTTGTTCTAGATAATCAGAACGATTGTATGCGCGGCGCACAGAATCTTTTATACCATGAGATAAACAAGCCTCAATCACATCAGGGGAAATCATAGGTTCATATTCATTCAAATAAGTACTACCGATAGCGCGCAATCCATGACCAGTTAATTTATCTTTATACCCTAAATCGACTAACGCTTTATTGACTGACTGGCTATTCATTGGCTTATCTTTAGCACGGGCACTTTGAAAAACATATTTATCATTCTTTGTGTACGACAACATAATACGCAGCACTTCTATAGATTGAGTAGAAAGTGGAACAATGTGAGCTTTTCTTGTTTTCATTCTTTCTGCCGGAATCGACCATAATCGATTATCTAAATCAATTTCCGACCATTCCGCACTACTGCTTTCAACAGGACGCGTTAAAGTTAAAAGTTGGAATTTAATCAAACAGCGAGTAAACAAAGTTAAGCGCGAATCTCTAACTGCTCTCAAAAGTGCGGGCAATTCTTCAGGACGAATTGTGGGATTGTTTTCATTCTTGCCGAAATTAAAAACGGCATTCACGTTAAGACAAGGATTAAACTGTATTAAGCCATAATTCACGGCATAATTTAAAATCTCGTTAATTAAGCGAATCGTACGCTTTAATGTATCGCCTTTCCCTTGTTGGTTTAATGGTTCCAATGTTTGAATAATAAGTGCCGGTAAAATATCAGTAACAGGTATTTGACCGAATTTAGGGAAAGCATAGAGTTCTAATCGGCGCCAATTCTTTTCTAAGGTTGATGCCTCTACTTCCTTAACCTTTTTTTCCTTCCACTTTTCAGCAACGGCCAAGAAACTATTTTTTATTTGTTCATTGGTAGCTTCTAGTGCTTTCTTTTTATGTTCTTGTGGATCGATACCTTGAGCAAGCAAAGCGCGATATTCTTCACGCTTGGCACGGGCAGCCGCTAACTGAATTTGAGGATACATACCAAGCCCCGCATTCGTTCTTTTTTGCGTAACCGGATGATAATAATTAAACAGCCAAATTTTAGATCCATTCGGTTTCACTCTTAGAATAAGTCCGTTTCCATCAGACAATGGATACTCTTTTTCTTTTGGTTTTGCTTTCTTAATTTCTGTATCTGTTAAAGGCTTTTTAACGCGTGGCATAAGGCTTCATCCCGATCGTAGTAACACCAGATTGGGCGCATAGTAACACTAAACAAGCCAGTGTTACTACCAGTGTTACTAAAAAACGAGATTAGAGACGATTGAATGCGATGGGCTATGATGGGGAAAAGTGCTATAAAGCCTTGTAAATACTGGATAAAACAAAGCCCCGCGATTAATTACGCAGGGCTATGTTTAGTTTAATGGTGCTCTGGGCGAGACTTGAACTCGCACGGCCTGCGGCCACTACCCCCTCAAGATAGCGTGTCTACCAATTCCACCACCAGAGCGTTTATTCTGTTT
>QWCZ01001398.1_pt1 | contig 10689 bp, 9 predicted proteins | sample 1972651 | NCBI WGS metagenome assembly QWCZ01 (sample SAMN09866695, study PRJNA288562) | Human oral metagenome isolate pre1_saliva, whole genome shotgun sequencing... | isolation source: mouth | host: Homo sapiens | place: USA: California
CGATACGACAACCGCCACGCCTTCGCGCATCAGCGCCGGAATCTGGTAACACAAAGACTTGCCCCCGCCCGTCGGCATCAGCACCATCAAACTCTCGCCACCGGCCAAAGCATTGACGATAGCCTCCTGCCTGCCGCGAAATTCGGGATAACCGAATACTTCGTGCAAAATCTGTTTGGCGGTCGGTCGGTGCATGATGGTTCCGTGCTCGGTAAGGATGTTGATCGGTCGGCGGCAATATGCCGTCTGAAATCGGGATTTAGAAGAGTTTACCCACTTCCGCCTCAATATCGTCGGCACGCATGAACGTTTCGCCGATCAGGAAGGTGTGCACGCCGCGCGCCCGCATAAATTCCACATCCGCCTTACCCGTAATGCCGCTTTCGGTAACGACGGTTTTGCCTTCCAGTGCGGGCAGCAGCGACAGGGTTTGGTCGAGGGAGACTTCAAAAGTCCTCAGGTTGCGGTTGTTTACGCCCCACAACGGCGTGGTCAGGTTGCGGCATTTTTCCAATTCGGTTTCATCGTGCAGCTCGAGCAGGACGGTCATGCCCAATTCGTGCGCCACCGCTTCAAAGCGTTCCAATTGTTCCTGTTCCAGTGCTGCGGCAATCAGCAGGACGGCATCCGCCCCCCATGCGCGCGCCTGATAAACCTGATATTCGTCGATGATGAAGTCTTTGCGCAGCACGGGCAGCGATACGGCTTCGCGCGCCTGTTTGAGGTATTCGGGCGAACCTTGGAAATAGGGTTCGTCGGTCAGTACGGACAAACACGCCGCTCCGGCGTTTTCATATGCGCGTGCAATCTCGGCCGGTCGGAAGTCCGGACGGATCAGGCCTTTGCTCGGGCTTGCCTTTTTGATTTCGGCAATGACGGCGGGCAGGTTTAGGCGGTGTTTGCCGCGTATCGAATCGATGAAGCTGCGGACGGGCGCGGCTTCTGCAGCAAGTGCGCGGATGTGTTCGGCGTTGACGGCGGCTTTTTGGGCGGCAACTTCCTGTGCTTTGGTGGCAAGGATTTTATTGAGGATGTCGGTCATGTCGTGTTCCGTATTTGTCCGGGGAAAGGGGGAATATTAGCATCAAACCGTTAACGACTGTTTGTGCGGAAGCTGTCGAAATAGGACAGGACGGTCTGCGGCAGCCATTGCAGGTTCAGCCTGCCGCCGGTGCTGCTGACAAAGCCGACATGACCACCGTGTGCCGGCTGGAACAGGGTAACGGCTTCGGACACTTCGTCCGGTGTCGGCAGCACTTCGGGCGGCAGGAAGGGGTCGTTGGCGGCGTTGAGCAGGAGCAGCGGTTTGGCAACGTGTTTGAGCAGCGGTTTGCAGGAAGTTTGGCGGTAGTAGTCGTGCCGATCGGCAAAGCCGTGCAGCGGTGCGGTGAAACGGTCGTCAAACTCGCCCAGTGTTTTGCACCCTGCGGCAAATGCCGTCTGAAAACCTTGGAGCGAACGTGCTTTGGGTATCAGTGTGCGGAGGAAGTAGCGCGTGTAGAGCAGCCGCGTGATGCCGCTGTCGAAGCGGCTGCCTGCCGCCTCTGCATCGACGGGGGCGGAGATGACGGCGGCGGCTTGCGGCAGCGCGTTTTCGCCCTGTTCACCCAAATATTTTGCCAGCGCGTTGCCGCCCAGCGATACGCCGACGGCGTATATTTCACGGTAACGCGCGGCGAGCGTGTCCAAAGTAAAGGCGATTTCGGCGGTATCGCCCAAGTGGTAGAACACCGGGGCGGTGTTCGCTACGCCGCCGCAGCTGCGGAAATGGACGACTACGCCGTTCCAACCCCGATCGCGTACCGCGAGCATCAGTTCGACCGCGTAATGGCTGCCACTGCCGCCCTCCAACCCGTGAAACAGCACGACCAGCGGCGCATCGGGCGAAATGCCGTCTGAAAAGTCGTAGGCGACTTTGGTTTTACCCGTGCTGTCGGGAAGCAGCTCGCGGCGGTATGCGGGTGCGGGGCGTTGCAGGAATTTGGCGGCCAGCGTGTCGGCATTGCCGTTGCGGAGGAAAAACGGTGTGTCCGGCGGTGTCAAAATCATAAGGTATCGGTTTTTCTGTTTTCAGACGGCATGATGATGCAATAGGCGGTCAGCGCGCACAGCAGCCCGTTTATCCAACCGGACCAAACGTCCGAGGGATAATGTACGCCCAAATATATGCGCGAGAACCCTGTCAGCAGGGCAAACAGGATGCCGACGGACAGTACGGCGCGGCGGTAGGGCGTATGCCGGAAGCAGACGGTCAGCATGACGGCGACGGTGGCGGAAAACGTGCTGTGTCCGCTGGGGAAGGAAAAATTGCCCTCTTCGACAAGGTGCGTCCAGAGCTGCGGGCGCGGACGCGCAAACCATGCTTTCAGCAGCAGCATATTCAGCGTGGGCAGCAGGGCGGACAGGGCGCAGAACACCGCTTCGCGCCAACGCCCCAAGCGGCAGAGGCACGCGCAGGCGAATGTAACCAGCGGTACGGCGACGGCGGTTTTGCCCAAATAATGCAGTACGAGCGCGACAGGGTAAAACGTATTGGGCGTAACGGCACGAACCTGCCTCATCAGCGTTTCTTCATACGGGAGCATGCCGTCTGAAGCGACGGTGCGGGCAATGAGCGCAAAAATCGGCAGCAGTACGGCGGCAGGCAGGAAGGATACGCGGAAAAAGCGTTTTCCAAAAAAGGATATCGGCATCGGTCAGCTTTCCACCCGTTTGAAATGGCGCGGACGGAAGCCCAGTGCCGCCAGTGATGCGAAATACAGACAGCCTCCGATGACAATTAGGATGAAGAGCCGGGCGGCCTTTTGCATTCCGCCGGCGTGTGTCCAGTCGAACGGCAGCCAGATTTGGGCGGCATACAGGCCGCCTCCCATCACGGCGAGCGAGAGCAGCATTTTTGCCAAGAACGCCGCCCAATCCTTGCCGGGCCGGTAAATACCATGTTTGCGCAACAGGAAGAACAACAATCCCGCATTGATACACGCTCCCAGACCGATGGCAAGCGAAAGTCCGACGTGTTTCAGTGGGCCGATAAAGGCAAGGTTCATCAACTGCGTGCAGATGAGCGTGAAGATGGCGATTTTGACGGGCGTTTTGATGTTTTGCCGCGCATAGAAGCCGGGTGCCAACACTTTAATCATGATCAAACCGATTAAACCGAAAGAATAGGCAATCAGCGCATGTTGCGTCATCTGCGCGTCAAACAGCGTGAATTCGCGGTACATGAACAAGGTTGCCACCAGCGGGAACGACAACACCGCCAGTCCGACTGCCGCCGGCAGCGTCAGCAGCATGCACAGGCGCAAACCCCAGTCGAGCAGGGCGGAAAACTGTTCCGTATCTTGGTTTGCCGAGTGTTTGGACAAAGTCGGCAGCAAAATCGTACCGAGTGCAGCCCCCAGCACGCCGCTGGGCAGCTCCATCATGCGGTCGGCGTAATACATCCATGAAACGCTGCCAGATTGCAGATAAGACGCGAAAATCGTGTTGATAACCAAAGAAATCTGCGCCACGCTCACGCCCAAAATTGCAGGTGCCATTTGTTTCATGACGCGGTTGACCGCCGCATCTTTGAAATTCAGTTTGGGCAGTTTCAAAAAACCCAGTTTCGCCAGCCAGGGCAGTTGGAAGCCGAGTTGCAAAATGCCGCCGACAAAAACCGCCCAAGCCAGCGCGGTAACAGGAGGATCGAAATACGGCACGAAAAACAGCGCGAATACGATAAACGACACGTTCAGGAACGTGGGCGTAAACGCCGGAATGCTGAATTTATGATAGGAATTGAGTACCGAGCCGACAAAAGAGGAAAGTGAAATCAATAAGATATAAGGAAACGTAATCCGCAGCAAATCGATGGAGAGCTGAAATTTATCGGCATCTTTGGCAAAACCGGGTGCGGAAACATAAATCACCCAAGGTGCGGCAAGTATGCCCAGCGCGGTAACGATGACCAGCACAAACGACAGCATCCCCGCCACATGGCGGATAAAAACCTCCGTCGCCTCTTTAGAACGCGTTTCCTTATATTCCGCCAAAATCGGCACAAACGCTTGGGCAAACGCCCCCTCCGCAAACACGCGGCGAAGCAGGTTGGGCAGTTTGAACGCGACAAAAAACGCATCCGTCGCCATGCCTGCACCGAATGCGCGCGCAATGACCGTATCGCGCACAAATCCCAAAACGCGCGACACCATCGTCAGGCTGCCGACTTTTGCCAAAGCTCCCAGCATATTCATCATTGTTCCTCAACAGTCGTACCCGTTTGGGGCAACGGCGCGTATTGTACGACAGAAACCGGTTCAGACGGCATAGGGTTTCATGCCGTCCGAACCGGTTTCCCGATACGAAAGCTTCCTTTTCCAGAGACAAACTGTATCAACACGCGAAAATACAATAAAATACCAATATCCGATTTATTTCCAACATCACGGAGAGCCGTATGAAATCCAGACACTTTGCCCTCGGCGTTGCCGCCCTGTTCGCCCTTGCCGCGTGCGACAGCAAAGTCCAAACCAGCGTCCCCGCCGATAGCGCGCCTGCCGCTTCGGCAGCCGCCGCCCCGGCAGGGCTGGTTGAAGGGCAAAACTATACCGTCCTTTCCAACCCGATTCCCCAACAGCAGGCAGGCAAGGTTGAAGTCCTTGAGTTTTTCGGCTATTTCTGCCCGCACTGCGCCCACCTCGAACCTGTTTTGAGCAAACACGCCAAGTCTTTTAAAGACGATATGTACCTGCGTACCGAGCATGTCGTCTGGCAAAAAGAGATGCTGCCGCTCGCCCGCCTTGCCGCCGCCGTCGATATGGCTGCCGCCGAAAGCAAAGATGTGGCGAACAGCCATATTTTCGATGCGATGGTTAATCAGAAAATTAAGCTGCAAGAGCCGGAAGTCCTCAAAAAATGGCTGGGCGAACAAACCGCCTTTGACGGCAAAAAAGTCCTTGCCGCCTACGAATCTCCCGAAAGCCAGGCGCGCGCCGACAAAATGCAGGAGCTGACCGAAACCTTCCAAATCGACGGTACGCCCACAGTTATCGTCGGCGGCAAATATAAAGTCGAATTTGCCGACTGGGAGTCCGGTATGAACACCATCGACCTTTTGGCGGACAAAGTACGCGAAGAACAAAAAGCCGCGCAGTAAGCCCGTTTGAAAAATGCTGTCTGAAACTTGGTTTTCAGACGGCATTTTGATTGGGTTTAAAACGTAAAGCCCGTTTCCAGTTCTTCATCGCCGACCAGTTCGACCAAGAGCGCGTAGAGCGGGGCGAGTTCGGCATAACGGCGCGATACGCGGCGCAGATAGTTTAAGAAACGCGGGATTTCCGGACGGTATTTGTCTTTGCCGTCGCGGTAGTACAGGCGTGCGAAGATGCCTGCAACCTTCAAGTGCCGCTGTACGCCCATCCATTCGAACCAGCGGTAAAACTCGTCAAACGCTTCGGGGACGGGCAGCCCGGCAGCCCGCGCCTTTTCCCAGTAGCGGATAACCAAGTCCAAGACAAATTCTTCTTCCCATTCGATAAAGGCATCGCGCAACAGCGACACCAAATCGTAGGAAATCGGGCCGTAAAGCGCGTCTTGGAAGTCTAAAACGCCCGGCCTGCCGCGCGTCAGCATCAGGTTGCGGACGATAAAGTCGCGGTGCACATAGACTTTGGGCTGCGCCAACAGGGGCGGCAGCAGCGTATCGATGGTTTGCTGCCAAAGTTGGCGTTGTTTGAATGTTAATTCGCGCCCCAATTCTTTTGCGACAAACCATTCCGGGAACAGGTTGATTTCGCGCAACATCGTTTCACGGTCATATTCGGGCAAAACCCCTTCACGGCTTGCCTTCTGCAATTCGACCAGCTCGCCGATGGCCTCCAGCAGCAGCGCTTTGTGCGCCGTTTCGCCCTGTTCCTGAAGCATCGCGGTTAAAAACGTCGTATTGCCCAAGTCGTTCAATACCACAAACCCCAAATCCGTGTCCACGTGCAATATCTGCGGCACATTGACCATGTCAAACAGTTTCTGCACTTTCAAATAAGGTGCGACACTCATCTTGTCGGGCGGCGCATCCATGCAGACGACGCTGCTGCCGTCTGAAAACGTTGCACGGAAATAGCGGCGGAAATCAGCATCCGCCGCCGCAAAGGCCAGTTCGAAACTGCGGTCGGGATAGACGGTCTGAAGCCAATTTTTCAGTTCGATTTGTCGTTGCATAACAGTACTAAAGCATTTCAGGTTACAATAAACGCTATTCTAACTGGCAAACCGACTTGAGGGGCAATTTTGGCTCGTTTATTTTCACTCAAACCACTGGTGCTGGCATTGGGCTTCTGCTTCGGCACGCATTGCGCCGCCGCCGATGCCGTTGCGGCGGAGGAAACGGACAATCCGACCGCCGGAGGAAGCGTTCGGAGCGTGTCCGAACCCATGCAGCCTGCCGGCCTGAGCCTCGGTTCGACCTGCCTGTTTTGCAGTAACGAAAGCGGCAAACCCGAAAAAACCGAATCTGCCGTCAAAGGAAGCGGCGAAGGGCCTGTGCCCGAAAACCACACGCGAATTGTCGCCGACAAGGTGGAAGGGCAGTCGCAGGTCAAGGTACGCGCGGAGGGCGACGTCGTTGTCGAACGTAACCGGGCAACCCTTAATGCCGACTGGGCGGATTACGACCAGGCCGGCGAAACCGTTACCGCGGGAGACCGTTTCGCCCTCAAGCAGGACGGTACGTTGATTCAGGGTGAAACGCTGACCTATAACCTCGCCCGCCAGACCGGTGAGGCGTACAATGTCCGCATGGAAGACGAGCGCGACGGGCGGCGGCTGCAAAGCGTCAGCCGCACGGCCGAAATGGTGGGCGAGGGACATTACAAACTGACGGAAACCCAATTCAACACCTGTTCCACAGGCGATGCCGGCTGGTATATCAAGGCCGCTTCCGTCGAAGCCGATCAGGAACAGGGTGTGGGCGTTGCCAAGGATGCCTCGTTCGTATTCGGAGGCGTTCCCCTTTTCTATACGCCTTGGGCGGACTTCCCGCTGAACGGCAACCGCAAAAGCGGCCTGCTCATTCCCTCCCTGTCCACCGGTTCAGACGGCATTTCCCTTTCCGTCCCCTATTATTTCAACCTTGCCCCCAATTTCGATGCCACCCTGTCCGCCGGCGTAATCGGCGCGCGGGGCGCGGTATTTGACGGACAGTTCCGCTACCTGCGGCCGGATTACAGCGGACAGTCCGACCTGACCTGGCTGCCGCACGACAAAAAAAGCGGTATGAGCAACCGTTATCAGGCGAAATGGCAGCATAAGCATAAGATTTCCGAAACAACCCAAGCAGGCGTAGATTTCAACGGGGTTTCCGACAGCGGCTACTACCGCGACTTTTACGGCAGCGAAGAAATAGCCAGCAACATCAACCTCAACCGGCAGGTATGGCTGGATTACAGCGGCAAGGCGGCTGGCGGCATTTTGAACGTCGGATTGTCGGCACAAAAATTCCAGACGCTGGCCAACCAAAACGGCTATAAAGACGAACCGTATGCCCTCATGCCGCGCCTTTCGGCCGAGTGGCGTAAAAATACAGGCAGAGCGCAAGTTGGCGTATCCGCACAATTTACCCGCTTCAGCCACAACAGCCGTCAAGACGGCAGCCGCCTAGTCGTGTATCCCGGTGTCAAATGGGAGTTCGGCAGCAGCTGGGGTTATATCCGGCCCAAGCTTGGGCTGCACGCCACCTATTACAGCCTTAACCGCTTCGACGGCAAAGAGCCGCGCCGCGTCAGCCGCGTGCTGCCCATTGTCAATATCGACAGCGGCGCAACCTTCGAGCGGAATACGCGGCTGTTCGGCGGAGAAGTCCTGCAAACCCTCGAACCGCGCCTGTTCTACAACTATATCCCGGCCAAATCACAAAACGACCTGCCCAATTTCGACTCATCCGAAAACAGTTTTGGCTACGGTCAGCTGTTCCGTGAAAACCTCTATTACGGCAACGACAGGATTAACGCCGCAAACAGCCTTTCCGCCGCCGTGCAGAGCCGTATTCTCGACAACGCGACCGGAGAAGAACGGTTCCGCGCCGGCATCGGTCAGAAGTTCTATTTCAAGAACGACGCAGTCATGCTTGACGGCAGCATCGGCAGGAATCCGCGCAACCGTTCCGACTGGGTGGCATTCGCATCCGGCGGCATAGGCGGCCGTTTCACCCTCGACAGCAGCATCCATTACAACCAAAACGACAAACGCGCCGAAAATTACACCGTCGGTATCAGCTACCTGCCCGAGCCTGGCAAAGTATTGAACGCCCGTTACAAATACGGGCGCAATGAAAAAATCTACCTGCAGGCCGACGGCTCCTATTTTTACGACAAACTCAGCCAGCTCGACCTGTCCGCACAATGGCCGCTGACGCGTAACCTGTCGGCCGTCGCCCGCTACAACTACGGTTTTGAAGCCAAAAAACCGATAGAAATGCTGGCGGGTGCCGAATATCGGAGCAGTTGCGGCTGCTGGAGCGCCGGCATGTATGCGCAACGTTACGTTACCGGAGAGAATACCTACAAAAACGCCGTCTTCCTTACCCTGCAATTAAAAGACTTGAGCAATATCGGCAGGGTTCCCAAAGGCACGATGGACATTGCCGTACCCGGCTATATCCCGAATCTGGACCTTTCAGGCAGGCGCAAAACGCAGCCGTAAACAGACCGAATCTCCGTCCTGTTCCAACGAACCTGCCGTCCGACGAACAACCCCGATTCCGCCGAACCCAAGTGCGGAATCCAACCGATAAGGAAATATCGATGAAGATAAAAACCCTGATGATAGCCGCCGCACTGCTGAGCGCCTCCTACAGCCAAGCGGCACCCCGTGCGGCAAAACCCGCATCTGCCGCCAAAGCCGCCAAGCCGGCGGAGACGGCACGCCAAGAAACCGCGCAACAGGAAGGCGGCATACACTTTTCAGACGGCATCGCCGCCGTTGCCGACAACGAAGTCATCACACGCCGCAGGCTGGCACAGGCTGTTGCCGATACCAAGGCAAACCTGCCCAAAGGCGTACAAATCAGCGATACGGCATTGACCGAACAAGTACTGATGCAGCTGGTCAACCAATCCCTGATCGTACAGGCGGGCAAACGCCGCAATATTCAGGCAAGTGAGGCAGAAATTGCCGCCGTCGCCGCGCAAAACCCCTCGCTTAAAAACCTGTCTGCCGAACAACGCCGCGAACTTGCCGACAGCATTATTGCCGAAAAAGTCCGCCAGCAGGCAGTGATGCAGAACAGCCGGGTAAGCGAGGCAGAGGTCGACCGCTTTATCGAACAGGCGCAGAAACAGGGCGTTACCCTGCCCGAAGGCGAGCCGATGCGCCAATACCGCGCCCAACACATCCTGATTAAGGCCGACAGCGAGAACGCCGCCGTCGGCGCAGAAAGCACCATCCGCAAAATCTACGGAGAGGCACGCAGCGGTGCAGACTTTTCCAGCCTGGCGCGCCAATATTCGCAAGACGCGAGCGCGGGCAACGGCGGCGACTTAGGCTGGTTTGCCGACGGCGTAATGGTTCCCGCCTTTGAAGAAACCGTCCGCAGTCTCAAACCCGGCCAAGTCAGCGCGCCCGTACGCACCCAGTTCGGCTGGCACATCATCAAGCTGAACGAAGTACGCGAGGCCGGCACGCCTCAGGAACGCGTCCGCAACGCCGTGCGCCAGTATATTTTCCAACAGAAGGCGGAGCGTGCGACCGCCGACCTGTTGCGCGACCTGCATTCCGGTGCCTACGTGGACATCCGCTGAAACGGTCGTGACTGAAAAGCCGTGCCGTCCCGACAACCTTTGGGCGGCACGGCTTTTTCAAACTGCGGCGGCAGACAGGCGGACGAAGCGGCAGAACATATTGAGAAATATAGACAAACGCCATGTAATCCGCGTACAAGTTTTCCGGTTGCTCTTTAAGTTAATGTTCCGTCAAACAATGGTTTTGATTGCTAAGAAAAAATTTAACCTTTTTAACTTTCAAGCATTTGAAAGTAATGGAATTTTTTGACAGGATGCAGTCGGAAAACTTGCCCCATAAATCGGGGATAAAAGTAAAAACGGACGGCATATTTGCCGTCCGTTTTTTGTTGCCGGAGTTTGCCGTATCGGGGTTCAGACGGCATTGCCTGCCGTTGTGCCCGCGAGTGCGACTGCCTTGATGTAGTTGAGCGAGACAAACTGCTTCTCGGCATTCAATTCAGTAATTTTGAACAATGCCTGTGATTTGGGCAGCGCGTCAAACGGAATACCGGTCGCGCGCGTGACCAGCGGCAGGCCTTCGATGCGGACGAGGTCTTCTTTGAGGATGGTGGCCGTCAGCTCGCTTGTGCCTTGCTGTTGCAGGTACACGAGGCTCCAGTAGGCTTCCATTTGGCGTTGGAAGTCGGCGTAGGCTGTATAGGCGGCATCAAAGTCGCGCAGTGCGGCAAAAAGCTCGGCATCGCTGTTTTGATACAGCGGCTCGGCAGTGTCGTCGATTAGGCTGATCAGCTGCTTTTGGTTGATGTAGTCGGCGGCGCGGCGCAGTGGCGAAGTGAACCAGCCGTAATGCTGCACGCCCATGCCGATGTGCGGCTCGGATTTGGTGCTCATGCGCACTTTGCCTGCCGGTTGGACGCGGAAAAGGCCGGGCAGCTCGTTTTCGTCCAGCATTTGCGCCCAAGTGCTGTTGGCA
>QWCZ01003720.1_pt1 | contig 10654 bp, 8 predicted proteins | sample 1972651 | NCBI WGS metagenome assembly QWCZ01 (sample SAMN09866695, study PRJNA288562) | Human oral metagenome isolate pre1_saliva, whole genome shotgun sequencing... | isolation source: mouth | host: Homo sapiens | place: USA: California
GCACCTGCCAAGGCAAGATGATTGCTCGGTGGTGTTGGTGCCCATACATCCTCACAGATTTCTATGGCAAAGGTAGCCCCCTCAGATGTGCGGAAAATCTGCAACTCTGGTGTCACGCGAATATTATTCCCTGCAAAGAGAATGTGCTGTGGACGCAAGTCTTGTGAAGATGCAAACCATCGTTTCTCATAGAACTCGCTGTAGTTAGGTAGGAAGGTCTTTGCTACGATGCCTAAGAGTTTTCCTTGTTGAATGACCAATGCGCAATTAAGGAGCAATGCTCCCACAGCTACAGGCGCACCGACAATGACGGTGATATCTAATTGGCGGGTAAATTCGAGCAGCTCGATGACAGCCTGCTCAGTATCGTCAAGAAGAAGTTGCTGCTGGAAAAGGTCCTGACAAGTGTAACCCGTTATTGAAAGCTCTGGGAAAACGATAATCTCTACGCCCTGACCTTCAGCAATAGCAATCTGCTTTTCTGTTTCTATAAGGTTGAACTTTGTATCTGCAACCTTCACTGCAGGAATAGCTGCAGCCACCTTTATAAGTCCGTGTTTCATATTGAATGAAAAAATTATTTAATTGTTACCTGAGTAGCTCCGTAGCCGTATTCACGGAAAGAAGCATCTTGGTAAGAATAATGTTTGTATTTATAGTTAAGTTCGTGGATTATAGCATGGCGCAATACGCCTTCGCCCTTCCCATGAATGAAGATGAGTTTCTTGCCACGATGCGCCTTGTATTGTTCGAGCGTACGACGGAAGACATCTAATTGATATTCAAGAATATCTGCCGCTGTCATACCCGCTGTTGTTAAAGGTTCCAACATCGGGTGTTGAGCAGGCTTATCCTTTTCAATCAACGTGTATATCAATGCTGGCTGCTCGAAGAAGACACTTTCGTGGAAAGTATTGAGCTTATAGAACTTCACGGCATCAATCTTTACCTGAAGATCACAAGTAGGCTTGAGTGCGAAAGGCTTATCCTTCTTATAGCTGTGAAGTTGAACACATCCCTGCAACATATCGTTGAGGTCGGCAAGCGTGAAGTCCTCTATCAGCAACTTCATATTTGGTTCCAATTCGCCAACAGCCTTCAATACCCACTTATCTTCCTGCTTTAAAGAGTAGGAGAAATGAACATAATAATTTGAATCGTTGACAAGATAAGACTTGAAGTGCGTAGTCGTGAGGTTCTTTATATCGGTAGGTGTGAAAGCAAGGTAAATAGACAATTCATCACCACCAACACGTTCTCTCACTGGAGCTTCAAAATTAACGGAAGGGTCATCATGCGGTTCTATGTCTGCATCAACATCACGCCAATCCTCCCCAACTTCCTCTTCTTCAGCGCCTGTAGCGGTCAGACGTTGCTTGATACTGCGAGTATCTTCGCCTTTCTCCATCTTACGTTGCTGCTGGTCGATACGCAATTTTGCACGGTCAGTAGCGGCATCTTCAACAACAACAACCTCACTGGCTACTGTTGGAATCTGAAAACCATCTTCGTCTTCAACCAAAACAATTTTACCTTTGAAACCTGCAATGACTCCACCACCAGTAGAGCTTAAAAATCTAACTTTATCACCTATTTTCATCTTTTTTCTTCTTAATGTTTATAAAGAATACAACCAATATCTTATCAATTAGCTGCATTTCCTCCCTCTTTTAAATACCAAGTCTACTTATAATAAATAAGTTTTATAAATCCTCACGCTAAGGGAAAAATACTATGGTATCAATAATGAAGAATCACCATAACTAAGGAAACGGAAGTCATGGCTGAGGGCATAATCATAAACCTTACGCCAATCGCCCTTTAAAAAAGCACTTACTAAGAGCAACAACGTTGATTGTGGTTGATGAAAATTAGTTACGAGTGCCTTGACAATCTTGTAGGTATAACCAGGAGCAATGATAATCTGGGTACTTGAATGTAACACATTTAATCCGTCTTTATCCAAATAGGCAAGCAAATGACGGATAGAATCCTCCGCAGTTATCACCTTACCATTCACTACTACCAATCCTTCTTCATTATGTGGTAAGTCATATGGTTCCCATTGATTGACATGAAGGTCTTTCTCTGCCGTTTCTGGAGACAACACCAACTTAACACCCATATAATAAAGGCTTTCCAGTGTTCTAACACTTGTTGTTCCTACAGCAACAGCGTGACATTTATGCTTTAGAAGTTTCTCTAAGGTCTGACGACGAACAACAACAAACTCCGTGTGCATATTATGCCCCTCAATCTCCTGACTCTTCACTGGTTTGAAAGTTCCGGCTCCCACATGAAGTGTAAGTTCCTCACGATCAACACCATGTTCATCCAAGGCTTTCAGCACTTTATCGGTAAAGTGAAGTCCAGCTGTAGGCGCTGCCACTGAACCTTTAATCTTTGAATATACGGTTTGATAAGTTTCTTTATCACTTTCCTCTGTAGCACGGTTAAGATATGGAGGAATAGGTAATTCACCTACGGCTTCAAGAATCTCAGCAAATGATATGTTTGTATTATCCCACTCAAATTGAATCCAGTGATTAGTTCCACCAGCTTGCTCTTGAACCTTACTGCGGTCCATTGTTGCTGTAAGTGTCAGCTTCTGCCCTTTGATTTCAAATGCACGCTTTAATGCACCTTCCTTCCACTTCTTAAGGTTGCCAACCATACAAAGCCATGCACACTCATGATTTGTTTGAAACATCAATTCATAATCAACCATCAACGCACCCTTAGGCAAATATTCAGGAAGATTATAAAAAATGTCCTCCGATACATCACCATGCTTATAAAGCAATAACTTACTATGGTCGCGCTCTGTCAACGGAAACTTGGCGATGCGCTCATCAGGGAGTGGATAGTTGTAATCAGAAATGCTAATATGTTTTGTATCTTCAGACATAATTTTATTTTATATGGATAAGACGGCTCGAAAAGCCGCATAAATAAATGACAATATAAGTACACTAATAACAACGTCTATATCTGCAAAGCTATAACCTGTTCGCGTATATTTTGTCGAAATATAGTGTAATTTGTCACTAAAACGAATATAAATGCGAAGGTATAAAAAATAAATGAAAACAGCGACGCTTGAGCCAAATATCATTCCAACAAATACGTCAGAAGGATAATGAACACCAAGATATGGACGTGTTAGGGATACCATAATGCTCCATGCTATCATCAAAATAGAAAAGATACGGTCACGTACCAATAAACAGAAGAATACTGCTATCACAAAGGCATTAGCAGTATGTGACGAGAAAAAGCTATAACCATCAACCATATAATGGTTTACAGCCACAACAATTCCCTGTAAGGCTGGATTATTGAGAGGACGTGGTCGGGCTACAAGTGGCTTAACAATACCAAGATTTAAACCATTTACGATAAAAAGCCCCAATGCCACAGCTCCAATAACAAGTATTATCTTTTGCCAGTTCTCATTATTCTTTATAACCAAATAAAGCAAAGACGCATAAAGAGGAATCCATGTAAAAGCATTGGTCACTGTAAGAACAAAATAATCAATAAAAAGGTTATCGCCTCCATTGAAAGCGAGTAAAATTGATTTATCAAGTTCTCTAAATACGTCTAAATTCATTGTTTGGATTCTATAAGAAACTTTCTGTCAAGTTGTCATTTATATAGCTTCAACATTTTCAGCCTTAATCCAACCTTGACGACCATCACTCAACTTGATTTCCGTCCACTGGCTCATACTATTATCGGTAATTCTGACTTTTGAACCTTCATGAAGGATAAATGCTTCAGCAGACTTCTGATCAGGCGTCTTTCTTACAACGGCTGATGGTGTCATGATAATACCATGTGATGCTGAGTCTAACAAATAAACCTGTTGTATAGCAAAGAATGTGTTGATAATGAAAAATAGGAAAAAGACAGGCAATACCACCTTTGACAACTTCCTAAGGAACTCAATGTCAACAAACAAGTAAACAACAAGCGCTAAAATCGAAATAAATAGACAAACAAGACTGAGAATTGCCCACATGTCAACACTAAGATAATTAACCAGTGCCTTATACCATGTTATAAAAAACATTTCTGGCTCTGGTGTCAAATTGTCAATTGTCTTTGATTGTGCCAACTGAAGGTTGAAACGAATATCCTCATCGCTTGGAGCAAGACGCTGTGCACGCTCATATGATAACACGGCATGTGGGATGTTATCAAGGCGATAGTAGCTATTGCCAAGATTATAATATAAGGCAGCAGATTCGCCCTGCTTTAATAGTTTCTCATAACCTTTAACGGCTTGCATGTAATTCCCTTTTTGATATAGCTTGTCAACATCAGCCTTTGTTTGTGCTGATAACTGCAAAGAGAAAATGGACATGCATATGATAAGGAAGAAGAAGCTGAAAGTCTTCTTCCTTGAAGGCTTCAATTTCTTTACTGTCTCTTCCATATCTGCTATAGCTTTCATTGCTGCATCAAGTGTTCGTTTCATATTACCTTTCTCGTCTCCAGGAGCATAGCGCTCATATTCACATTCGCCAATAGCGGAAATGTAGTTATCAATCACTTCGAATGGAACATTGATTTTACTAAACTGCTCTCTAATATTATCACGTGATAATGATTCTACAGGCAGATTGAGCTTATCACTTGCATAACCCCATAATGTCTTCAAAACCTCATCATAGAAATCGAGATTTTTATTCTTCAGCATTAAAAGTTCTGCAGCATGTAAACGACTGGAAGCAACACGATTGGCATTTTTTCCACGTTTTAATACCATATCCACACGATGCGCAAAGCGATCACGATAGTAGAATGATAATGCACCCCCTACTCCCAATAGTAAAAGAAGAATTATATAGTATGTCACAGAACCAAAGAAGAAGTTGCCAACTTTATCAAGTGAACTGTCGCCTATCTTCAATGGTAAAATGTCTTCATTTGGTAAATCAACAGAAAGAATATCTTTTGAAGAGCCGTCACCTCTTGATACTTTTAACTCCATCGGTTCTGTCTGCAGTGTTACATATTTCTTCTGCGCTAAGTCATAGTAGCAGAACTTTACTGGAGGTATGGCTACAAGTCCTTCCTGATGAGGAATAACAACCTGATCATAAACCATGTTACCCTCTGCACCCTTTGTTGTCAACTGGGTCTTATCAGTTGTTTTAATATCAAATGACTCAAAGCCCTTAGGAATCTGAATGATAGGTTTCTTTATCAACTTCAGATTTCCTGCTCCACTAACAACAACACGAATCGTAATAGGATTACCAGCCTTTACTTCTTTTTTATTTAATTGTGCAGAAAGATTAAAATGACCAACACCACCAGAAAAATCTGTAGGACGATTAGGTAAAGGTAAAACCTTAACAGCTAATCCTGGTGCTACAATGTCTTTCTTAAAATTTGTACTACCACCATCAATACCAAAGGCTTCAAATGGATTAAAGCCATTAGATTCTTGTATGATACCATGAAAAGTCAATGGTGGAACTTGTAAAGTACCTGTCATTTGTGGATACATTACATACTGGCTCCATGTAACACAATTATATAAACGTTTACCAATACGCTCCTTATGGAAAGTTTTTTGTTGTGGCAAGTCAACTTCTTGCACATGAAAACCAACCAAGTCGGGCATCTTACCAATAAGTTGGCGTAAGTTCTTTGTTGTATAGACCTTGTATGTCAGTAAAACAGGCTCCTGTTCATAAACAGTAGTCTTATTAGCACTTACCTTGATAAACAAATCGTTAGCTGTAATCTTTGCTGCAGCAGCACGAGAGTCAGTACGTGAATCATAATATCCACCACTTGTAGCACTATGAGAACCTGTAGTAGCTAAAATTTTTACTGGCGTTGATGCGAGTTCCTGATCATTCACAAAAATATGAGCAGGACCAATATTTACATTTCCTTTCTTAGTTGCTATAAAGACGTATGTAAATGAAACAGAAGATGAACTACTTGCATGCCCATCAATGAATTGATAATTTGATTGCGAAGAAGTTGCAGGACCAAATACTTTCTCAAGTCCACTTGATAATCTTCCCAATTGAAATCTACGAACATCTTGAGTGTATACGACGTATTCAACCTGAAACTCCTCACCCACTGTCACTTGTTTTGGTGCAGCCACCCGAACACGTTGTGCTTGTAAAACACAAACACTCATTAGTGACAGAAATAAAATTATATATCGTTTCATATTTTCAATATTACCAGTTTTTATCAAGTTTTTTATCAGAAGGTTGGCGCATAACCTTTGATAGACGCTCTTGAGTTTCTTTCTCTTGCTGTTTAACAGCATTGAGAAGTTGCTCAGCATTATCTTTGCTCATGCCTTGGTTGTCTTTCGGTTGTTTATTCTTCTGATTATTTTTTTGATTGTTTTTATTTTGATTCTGATTTTGAGGTTGCTTCTTTTTCTTTTCTTTATCCTTATCAGATTTATTTTTATCAGATGATTGCTGATTTTGTTGCTGTTTCAATTTACGTTTACATAACTCAAGGTTATAGCGAGCATTCTTATGATTTGGATTACTACGTAAAGCACTCTTATAAGCCTCTATAGCCTTTTCATAATTTTGTTCATCTTGAAAGATTGTACCAAGATTATTATAACTGCTTGAGAGGCGAACTGGGTCTTTTTCTAACTTTGCAGCATTATCATACAATTTCTTTGCTTCCTCATTCTTTTTTTGTGCTTGTAGGCATCTACCCAAATTATAATTAGCAATAGCATTGCTACCATCTTTATCAATAGCTTTATGATAAAGAATTTCCGCCTGTGCATAGTTTTTTGAAGAGAAAAGCTTATTTCCCTCTCTTATGAGTTGATTAGCTGTTTGTGCATTACTCCCGACAAACACCAACAACATACATATTATGATATAAAGTCGTTTTACCATACCTTTTACCAACGTCTTTTTCTTTCAAGTAATAAGACATCTATAATTAGCAGAATGACAACAAGCAATGCTAATGCCTGAAATTGTTCATCAAAGTCGCTGTAAACAACATTGTTAATTTTACCTTTCTGCAATTTATTAAGTTCTCTGCCTAAGACAGCGTCAGCCATACTGCTATTTGTAACATGTAGATAAACACCATGTCCTGCAGTTGCAATCTGTTTACACATTTCTTCGTTAAGACGAGTCTTCACAACTTCACCGTTAGATGTTTTCAATTCACTGCCATCAGGCATTGGAATTGTTGCACCCTCTGTAGAGCCAACACCTAAAATAAAAACTCTTATCCCCTTGCTTTGTGCCTGTTTTGCCATTTCTTCAGCACCACCTTCATTATCTTCACCATCCGTAATTAAGATAATAGCTTTCCCGACCTTAGAGTTAGGTGTAAAACTATTCATAGAAAGTTGAAGTGCCTTACCAATATCTGTTCCTTGTGTACCAATTAAAGAAGGATTGATATTATCTAAAAACATTTTAGCTGAAACATAATCACTTGTTATAGGTAATTGAACAAAAGCATCTCCCGCAAAGACAATCAATCCTATTTTGTCTTCACTAAACTTATTCATCAAATTTTCAACAAGCAATTTGCTCTTCTCTAAACGTGAAGGAGCAACGTCTTCTGCCAGCATTGAATTACTAATATCAAGTGCAATTATGGTTTCTATGCCTTCACGCTCCTTGTTTGTAGCAATTCTACTTCCAACCTGAGGACGAGCGATAATAAGTATAAGGAGTAATAATACCAGTTCTACCAACACAAATTTAATCCAACCTCTTCTCTTACTTGTCATAGGAGAAAGCTGGTGTATAAGTGATGGATTCCCAAACTTCGCCAATCGTTGCTTATGCTTACGAATGGAGTACAAGTAGATGATTACTGACAAGGGTATCAGTAATAATAACCACAGATATATGGGATTATCAAATCTAAACATTCTTCAACTAATCTTGTTAAACAAGCAAATCTTATTTGTATTGCTAAGAGATAATATTATGGCAATCGTCTGAAGACTGTCCAGCGAAGAATTAACTCAAAGCAAAAGAGTAATAAAGCCAACCAAGCAAAAGGCATGTAAGCATCATGTAGATGGTCATATGACTTAATATTCATCTTTGTCTTTTCAAGTTTATCAATATCTTGGTAGATTTTTGATAACTCAGCCTGGCTTTGTGCTCTATAGAATTCACCATTCGTTAATACTGCAATATCTTGCAATGTCTTATAATCGATGGCACCAATATCTTCCCCTGTCTCTCTACCTAAGCCGATTGTATAAACTCTGATACCAAATTTCTTTGCTATGGTAGCAGCTGTCATTGGAGAAATAGAACCAACATTATTACTACCATCGGTTAACAGAATAACAACCTTACTCTTAGCTTTAGAATCTTTTAAGCGACTAACAGAGTTTGCTAATCCCAGTCCGATAGCAGTACCATCTTGCATTAATCCATTTGTAACTAAATCCGTACGAACATTATGAAGAAGATTCAACAGGGCTGCATGATCAAGCGTCATTGGGCACTGTGTAAAAGCTTCACCTGCAAAGATAGTAAGTCCTATATTATCACTTGGACGACTACTGATAAATTCAGAAGCAACTTCCTTTGCTACTTCCATACGATTGGGAAAAACATCTTCTGTTAACATACTTGCAGAAATGTCCATTGTCAACATGATGTCAATACCCTCAGTATCTTTATTATCCCAGGCATTATAAGTTTGTGGACGTGCCAAAACTTGGCAAATTCCATTTCTATAATTCAATTTATAATTACATCAAAAGCGCGTAGGCTTCAAATGCAGCGTAAATAAGCAAAGCTACGGATATCACTAATAGTAAACCGATAGCGAGCTTTATTGTCTTACGTGAACGAGTATCACTTATGTTTTCTTTTGGTTCTTCAATAACCTCTTTTGGTTCTTCAACCTTTGTACTATCTATAAAATGAACAATACTATCAAGATAATATGTCATGTCATTCGCATCTGTTGAATATTTAGCGAACTTTACAAGGTCTGCTGTGTTGAATACTACTTTTAATTCAGAAACATCACAAACGTCCTTCATGCTTTCTAAGATCTCATGAGAAGTCATTTCCAATGCGTTGATATTGTAACGCTGTGAAATATATTTTCTGAGAACGTTTGTAACATCTGTATAATAAGCTTTCTGTTCTGCATACAACATTTTATTTGCAGCTATCTCAGAAAGGTCATGTTTTGCTTGCTCATAGTAGGATAGTACACGTGTATTCTTTGGTGTCCTACCATTTTTCTTATGGCAAAGAATTCTATAGAGATAGAAAACAATGCAGATAAGTATAAGTGCAAGTACAATTACTAAAATTACAGGAATCCATTCCCCCCATGAAAAAGGAACCTTTTGAATATCATCTGGTGGCATAGGAGTACTTTTCACTGTATCAATAGGAACAGCCTGAACATCCAAAGCAACATTACCTGTTGTCTTAGTCGTACCACCTACAATAACTTTCTGTGCAGGAATAGTATAACGCTTAGCATCCCATGCTGTAATGGTATATATTCGTCTAATTCTTACCTTACCATTTGCATCTGCTGTGTCAGACTTAGCACTAAGTACTTCAACATCTGATACTATCTCTTTTTTATTATTAAATTCAGGAAAAGAAATCTTCGTCCCTTTAGGTGCATATACAGTAATGAAATAGTGTGAACGTCCACCTATTAATATTTTGGTAGAATCCACACTTGCCGTTACCTGTACTTGTGCATGGCTTACAACTGCCAGGATAAGCAATATAAATATAACAATATATTTTCTCATCGGTTCCTCTTTGAAAACAACGTCATCAACATCTTTACATAGTCGTCATCCGTTGCAATAGCCACACTATCAACATGACTCTGAGTTAACATCTCATGTAATCGTATCTCACGCTCCTCCCAATATTTATTATGTACTTTTCGTAAACGAGCATCATGTGTATCAATATACATCTCATGTCCTGTCTCCGCATCAACAACCTTCATTAACCCCACATCAGGCATTTCTTTTGCTCGAGGATCATAAACTTGAATGGCAACAACATCATGTTTTTTGTTAGCTATTCGTAGTTCTTGACTGAAATCCTTACGAGTATAAAAATCACTGATTACAAAGGCTGTACAACGACGCTTCATTACCTTGTTAAGGTATTCAAGACTTATGCCGACATCTGTTCTCTTGCTATTCGGAGTAAAAGTAAGCATCTCTCGAATAAGATAGAGGATATGCTTACGTCCTTTCTTTGGAGCAATATATTTCTCAATATGATCTGAAAAAAATATAACACCAATCTTATCATTATTTTGAATGGCAGAGAATGCTAATGTAGCGGCTATCTCCGTAGCACACTCACGTTTTAACTGACCAGAAGTACCAAAATCAAGTGAGCCACTGACATCTATTAGCAGCATCACTGTCAACTCACGTTCTTCTTCAAAGACCTTAACGTATGGACGATGAAAACGTCCTGTCACATTCCAATCTATATCTCTTACATCATCACCATACTGATACTCGCGTACTTCAGAAAAAGCCATACCACGCCCTTTGAAGGCAGAATGATACTGCCCAGCAAAGATATTCTGGCTCAGTCCTAAGGTCTTGATTTCAATCTTTCGGACTTTCTTTAGTAATTCAGTAGTATCCATA
>QWCZ01004656.1_pt1 | contig 10650 bp, 10 predicted proteins | sample 1972651 | NCBI WGS metagenome assembly QWCZ01 (sample SAMN09866695, study PRJNA288562) | Human oral metagenome isolate pre1_saliva, whole genome shotgun sequencing... | isolation source: mouth | host: Homo sapiens | place: USA: California
TCGAAGAAGAAGCAATCTCTGCATTAGTAGCGAAACATTTCGACCTTCGTCCAGCTGGTATCATTAAAATGTTAGACTTGTTAAAACCACATTACAAAAAAACAGCGGCCTATGGACACTTTGGTCGTACAGATGTAGACCTTCCATGGGAACGCACAGATAAAGCAGAAGTACTTCGTAAAGAAGCAGGCCTATAATATGTGATTGTGTGTATAGCGTATCCAATTGGGTAAGAGCGGACACAACATATGATGAATCATTAGAGGATATGGAATGAAAATTCCATGTCCTCTTTTGTATTTGTACTGCAGAAATGATTATATTTTGCCTTGCGTATCCATAAAGGATATATAGATATTTCCCTACGGGGACGTATCTATTACTAAGATATTTTTGATTGCTAAAAAGCATAGTAAGAGGTTGTATTTGAGTAGGAATGATAGGGGTACTCGTGGTATAATTAAGAGTGTTTAGTCAGGAGGTTATGATGCGTTTAGGTGAAATTATTATTAATCGTCCTGCGAAACAATTGAATAAACCATTGACCTATGAAATACCTGAATCATTTGGGGACGTACCCATTGGAACTCGTGTAGCAGTACCTCTAGGGGCCTCAAAAGAAGAAGGGATTCTCGTAGGCTATTGTGACATAGAAAATCCACCATTTGTGATTAAATCTATTTTGGCTGTGCTAGATCCTACGCCGTGGTTTTCTTCAGAAATGCTCAATACGGCTCGTAAATTGAGTGAGTATTACCTATGTACATTCGCAGAAGCCTTGAGCTTATTCACGGTAGATAAAAGTAAGTTAAAGTCTTATGATAGACCTAAAGTTGAATGGCTCGTGCCTATGGATTCCTTTCATGTAGAATTATTTGCAGCGAGGAAACAAAAACAGCGTTTGTTAGCGGAATACTTATTAGAGCATGGTGCGACCTCAGTGAGCACCTTGCGCCTAGCGGGATTTAGTGTGCCCGTTATTAAGCAGGTGAAAGAATGCTCTGCTATCCACGTAGAGTTGCGTTATGAAATGACGAAAACGCGTTATGGCGAAGCCTTAGATTGTGAAGACATTTCTTTGACAGAAGCACAGCAGTCTGTATATGAGCCTATCCATGAATCTCTTACAGAGGGACAAAGTAAAACATTTTTACTTCATGGCGTAACTGGTAGTGGAAAAACGCAGATTTACTTAAAGGCGGCAGAGACAGCGATTCGACAAGATAAAATAGCGATTATTTTAGTGCCAGAAATAGCATTAACGGCACAAATTGTGAAACGATTTGTAGAAAAGTTTGGACAAGAAGTTGTGGTCTTTCATAGTCAGTTAACGAAATCGGAACGCTATAACAACTGGGAACGATTACGACGGAAAGACAGTCATATTATTATTGGTGCGCGCTCAGCCGTATTTGCCCCTACAGAAGACATCGGTCTTATTGTAGTCGATGAGGAACATGATCCGTCATATAAACAGCAAGATATGACTCGCTATGATGCGCGTATGGTGGCACGGTGGCGCATTGAAAGTCATAGATGCCCCTTAATTTTAGGGTCTGCAACGCCATCTATAGAGGCCTATTATTTAGCAGAACAAGGGACCTATCAGCTACTATCGTTAGAACATCGAATCTTTCATCAACCTATGCCTAAGGTAGCGGTTGTAGATATGAAAGAAGAAATGTTCTACGGTAATTATTCTGTCTTTTCCATGGCATTGGATAATTTAATTCGAAATACGCTGCAAAAACGAGAACAGATGATTCTATTATTGAATCGTCGAGGCCATAGTACATTTGTGATGTGTCGAGATTGTGGTAAACCGATACAATGTCCGCACTGTGATATATCTATGGTATATCATCAAGCAGGACAGGACTTACGATGCCATTATTGTGACCATCATGAAATGGTTCCACAAGTGTGTCCTCATTGTGGTAGTCGTAAAATTAAATTTTTTGGCACGGGTACACAAAAGGTAGAAGAAGAATTGGCGAAGCGCTTTCCACAGGCACGCATTGCTCGCTTAGATCAAGATACAACTGCTAAAAAAGGGGAATCACAGCGTATCTTAGAAGCCTTTGGGGCTGGTCAATACGACATTTTATTGGGTACGCAAATGGTGGCAAAAGGACATGATTTTTCAAATGTTACCGCAGTAGGCATTATTACTGCTGATTCTGTATTGCATATTCCTGTGTACACAGCTTCTGAAAGAACGTTTAATTTGTTAACACAAGCGGCTGGTCGAGCTGGTCGTGGCGATAAACCAGGAGATGTAGTGGTGCAAACCTATACTTTCAGTGGTGCGCACAAGAGCAACAGAATTAGCGAACACGTTGCGACATGCTTGTGAAGGGCAGCGCATTGATATACTAGGCCCTTATGAAAATGGCGCCTTAAAGATACGAGATATGTATCGACTTTGCATTATGATTCGTGGAAATGATTTATCAAAAATAAAAACATACATGTATCATTCAGATATATTTACATTGCCCCATATCTATATAGATGTGGATCCAGTATAGGAGGGAGTATGGCAGTTTTAGAAGTCATGAAAACAGGTCATCCTGTATTAAAACAGATAGCAGAACCAGTGGAGTTCGTAAATAAAAAAATTCGTCAATTATTAGATGATATGGCGGAAACTATGTATAAAACAGATGGAGTAGGATTAGCGGCACCACAAGTGAATGTGTCCAAGCGAATCATTGTACTAGATGATGGGAATGGACTTGTGGAAGTCATCAATCCAGAAATTGTGAAAAAAGAGGGCTCTCAAATTGGGCTAGAAGGATGTTTAAGTGTACCTGAGCTGTTTGGGGATGTTGAACGATACGATAAAATTGAAGTACATGGTATCAATCGAAATAATAAAAAGATTAAAATTAAAGCAGAGGGTTTTTTGGCACGTATTTTTCAACATGAAATTGATCATTTGAATGGCATTTTATTTGTAGAAAAATTAGTCAATCCCAATGAGATTTTTATCCATAAAAAGGAACAACAATAATGAATCCATTACGTATTGTGTTTATGGGAACTCCAGATATTGCAGTTCCTACATTACAGGCATTAGTAGATAGTCGGCATACGGTGGTAGGTGTTTTTTGCCAACCGGATAAGCCGAAAGGGCGTGGTAATAAATTACAAATGCCACCAACGAAAGAATTGGCAATATCCTATGATATTCCAGTATATCAGCCACAATCCTTGCGCAATGAAGAGGCAGAAGAATTGTTACAATCCTTGTCTCCTGATATTGTAGTGGTTATTGCTTATGGAAAAATTTTACCACCTTGGCTTATTCATCAGCCTCCTTTGGGATGTATTAATCTACATGCCTCATTGTTACCTAAATTTAGAGGGGCGGCGCCCATTCAATATGCGATTCTACATGAAGAGTCAGAAACTGGTATGACGATTATGCATATGGATGAAGGCTTAGATACGGGAGATATTCTTCTCATGGAACGGATTCCAGTGACGGAAGAGGATACCTCAGGTACTATATTTACCGCTTTAGCCCAATTAGGGGCACAAATGATTGTACCAGCTGTAGATGCGTTACAAGCAGGTACATTAACAAGAGTTCCTCAAAATCATGAAGAAGCTGTTGAAACAGGTAAAATAACGAAAGAAATGGGATTGTTAGATTTTAGAGAGCCAGCTCATACGCTAGCTGCCAAAATAAGAGCCTTTAATCCTAGTCCTGGATGTTATACATTCTTAGAGGGTAAACGGATTAAGTTCTGGCATGCTAAGGTGGACCGTGATTCTAAGTATGCTCCAGATAATCTACAAGGTGTATGCGGATATCCTAAAGAAGGTACAGTGGTTAGCGTAGATAAGCACTCTTTCAGTATATTTACTGGTCATGGAGTATTACGTGTCACAGAAGTACAGCCAGAAAATAAAAAGCGTATGGATGCAGGTGATTTTGCCCGTGGTCATCAATTAGCGGTAGGAGCTTGCTTTGGAGATGAATAAATCCTATCGTCTATATCTAGCGGTGACAGCAGTAGCATTGGGCTCTATTTCGATAGTATGGGGCTGGATAGTATGGATGATGTATCCTAGCTTATCTCAATGGGGACCTATTGCAGGACCTATCGGAGCGGGTGCCTTACTAGTACCTATACTGATTGGATGGTCCATGTGGATATATATGACATTAGTTACAACCTATGCGATACAGCACCCCATTTTGTTGAGACTCTCGAATCGTGGATTATATCTATTGTTTCCCTTAGTGACAACAATAGCTAGATGTTTTGGATACACAAAAGATGAGGTGAGTCAGTCATTAATTGCGTTGATTAATCACTTGGTGAGTACGCAGGTCTATCGTGTCGAGCCACAACGATTGTTATTGTTGACACCTCATTGCATTCAGCTATCTAGTTGCGTACACAAAGTAACAACGGATGTGCATAATTGTAAACGCTGTGGTGGTTGCCAAGTAGGAACCTTGCTAGATATTGCAGATACCTATGGATGCTATTTTGTGGTGGTCACAGGTGGGACATTAGCCCGCTTGAAAATTAAGGAAATCCGGCCCCAAGCGATTGTGGCAATTGCTTGTGAAAGAGACTTGGTGAGCGGTATGGCAGATGTATTTCCGATTCCCGTTATCGGTGTATTAAATGAACGTCCTTGTGGGCCTTGTTGTAATACGAGAGTCAATACAGAGGACATTAGACTTGTCATAGAAAGGTTACTCTATGGAAACGAAACAAAAGATAGAACATAAAAATATTCGGCGCCTAGCTATGAAAGCATTAGTGGATATACATCGAGATAAAAAATATGCCAATATTGTGTTACCTCAATACATGATGCAGGAAAAGTTGGATGATTTAGATCGTAGATTTTTAACAGAATTGGTATATGGAGTGGTACGACGTCAAAACTACTTGGATGCAGTTATTGTTCACTTCACCAAGAAACCAGTTAAAAAGCTATCTCCTTTTGTATTAGAGATTCTTAGACTTGGTGTGTATCAGCTGCTATATATGGATAAAGTACCTTCCAGTGCAGCAGTCAATGAAAGTGTAAAGTTAGCTAAAAAAGTAGCGCCTGGTACAGATCGTTTTGTTAACGCGGTACTTCGCAATGTAGATAGACAACGTGAAGATATTGGAGTCGATGCCTTAGCCACTTCGGAAGCGGAGCGGATTTCCTATATTTATAATCAACCTCTTTGGTTAGTTCAATTATGGATAGAACAACGAGGCATAGAAGAAACTCTTGATCTCTGTGAATGGTTCAATGAAACTCCGTTATTGACGGCACGAGTGAATACATTACAAATTGGTCGGGATAAATTGTTGGAAGAACTTTCACAAGCAGGATGGATAGTGGAGCCGAGCCATATGATCCCAGATGCAATTATCATCAAATCCCATAAAGGCCAATTACAACAAGCATCTTGGGTACAACGGGGATCGCTGACATTTATGGATGAAGCCTCTATGGCTGTAGCGTATGCTGTGCAACCTAAGAAAAATATGAAAATTTTAGACACTTGTGCGGCGCCAGGGGGGAAAACATTGCATATGGCGACTCTCATGGAGAATACAGGAACGATTGTGGCCATGGATATCCATGAACATAAGGTGACATTGTTAGAGGACAATGCAAAGCGTATGGGTGTATCTAATGTACAGGTCCAACAAGGTGATGCCACAGAGAAACAAGAATATTGGAAAGAATCTTTTGATGTAGTGTTAGTAGATGCGCCATGTTCAGGCTTAGGTATTTTACAGAAGAAGTTGGATATGCGCTGGCGAAAAGAGGAATCCCAATTACAGGAATTACCTAAATTACAGCAACAAATATTACAACATGCTAGTTCCTATGTAAAAGTAGGAGGACACTTGGTATATTCTACTTGTACAATAAATACATTAGAAAATGAAGGGGTTGTAGAAAACTTTTTACGAGAAAATCCTAATTTTCTATTAGAAGATGTGGCTCCCTTGTTACCATTTGCTGCAGAAGGTCCTATGGTGACGTTATTGCCACATGTATATGATATGGACGGATTTTTTATAGCCCGTTTACGTAAGGAGACACCATGATAGAATTACTGGGCCTTTCATTACCAGCTTTAAGTAAAGTTGTCACAGAGGGAGGCTTTCCAAAGTTTAGAGCCAAACAGATTATGGATTATATCTATCAACGTCACGTATTCTCTATGGAAGATATGTTACAGCTTCCACAGACAATGCGTGAATGGCTGGCAGCGCATTGTACAATTACACTTCCTACAGTGGTGCGAGAATCTACTAGCTCTGATGGAAATACAAAAAAGTTATTGCTCAGATATTCTGATGGGCATCAAGTAGAAACGGTACTGATGAAACAGCATTATGGCAATTCTGTGTGCTTATCTTCCCAAGTGGGATGTGCTATGGGATGCATTTTTTGTGCCTCCACAACAGAAGGTTTATTTCGCAACTTGACTGTAGCTGAGATAGTAGGTCAGCTTTTATTATTTGAAAGTATCATACAAGAAGATGTACACTCTATCGTTGTGATGGGGTCTGGAGAACCTTTACAAAACTTTGATTATACTATGGAAGCCTTACGATTCATTCATGAAAAGGAAAGTTTTAATATTGGCTATCGTCGTATGACTGTATCTACTTGTGGATTGGTACCTAATATTTACCGATTTGCAGAGTTAGAGTTGCCAATCACATTAGCGTTATCCTTACATGCGACTACAGATGAACGACGAAAAGAAATTATGCCTATAGGGGCTACGTATGCGTTACAAGATGTGCTAGATGCGGTAGCAGAATATTATCGACGGACGGAACGCCGTGTTACCTTTGAATATATCTTAATTAAAGATGTAAATTCCTCAGAAAAAGAGGCGCATGAATTAGGCAATATTGCAAAAGAATTTCCTCATTGTAATGTGAATTTGATTCCTGTGAATGGAAATGAGCATATCAATTTATATAAACCATCTATGAAAGCTATGCAAGAATTTAAATCTATTGTGGAATCCTACGGGGTGTCAGTGACCATTCGTAAAGAGATGGGCGATGAAATTCAAGCTGCTTGTGGTCAGTTGAAAATTCAACATCAGCAATCTTTGAAAGAAGGGATGTAATGATTAGTTTAGGTATCAGCAAAACCGGATTAGTTCGCCAACGGAATGAAGATCGTTTTTATGCACAAGGACCATTGTTAATCGTAGCAGATGGTATGGGTGGCTATACTGGTGGAGAATATGCAAGTACCATGGTAGTAGATACCATTGTAGAAGTTATACAGGCAGCGACAGACGTCTCTACAGAGGTGCTGCGTAATGCTATTATGAAAGCCAATCGTATAGTGTATGAAAAAAGCCAATCTTATAAAGAATTAGAGGGTATGGGCACTACCGCTGTGGTGGCATATGTGAAGGAAGATAGATTAGTTTGGGCTCATGTCGGGGATAGTCGGCTTTACATCTACAGGCAAGATAGTTTGCATCGTATCACAAAAGACCATTCTATGGTGCAACAATTGGTAGAGGCGGGAACGATTACAAGTACGTCAGAATGACCGTATCCTACTATGTAGTGATGGTTTGTCTGGTTATATTGAAGAATCTAAGATTGAACAAGTACTTTCAGAAGAAGACAATGAAAGTAGAACGTTGGAAGATTTAGTGCACCTTGTATATGATGCGGGAGCACGAGATAATGTAACAATCGTACTTGGGCGTATATAAAGAGGTGACTTATGGATAGACATACATTAGTAGGATTGGTCTTTGATCATCGCTATGAGGTACAACAAAAGATTGGCATTGGTGGTATGGCCGATGTATATCGAGGTAAAGATACTCTATTGGGAAGACCGGTGGCGATTAAAATTTTGCATCAAAATTTTGGTAGTGACCAAGATTTTGTAGCTCGTTTTAAACGGGAAGCACAGGCAGCGGGTAAATTAAATCATCCCAATGTTGTCAGTATGTATGATGTAGGCTTTGATCAAGGCTTTCATTATATTATTATGGAATATGTATCTGGATGTACATTAAAAGAATACATGCAACATTATGATGGACAAATCTCTGTGCAAGAGGCAGTTAAAATCACAGTAGCTATTGCAGAAGGTTTGGAACATGCTCATACGATGGGGATTGTACATTGTGATATTAAACCCCATAATATTTTAATTACCGATTCTGGACGAGTGAAGGTAACGGATTTTGGTATTGCAAGAGCTATTAATTCAGCAGCCACTATGATGTTTACGCACTCGGTTATGGGGTCAGCGCACTATATTTCTCCAGAACAAGCGAGTGGTAAAAGCATTAATGTGAGCACAGATATTTATTCTCTAGGCGTTGTGCTGTATGAATTATTGACTGGTGAAGTGCCATTCAAGGGAGAAACGCCTGTCAGTGTCGCATTACAACATGTGCAAGGTCGGGTGGTGGCACCACGCATTAAAAACGCTATGATACCACCGCAATTAGAACAAGTGGTATTGATGGCACTAGAAAAAGAGCCTGGCAAGCGATTTGGTTCTATTTCTGAAATGATTCAAGCGCTACGCATGTCCTTAGGCTATCGTGGTGGTACATCTGCACGTCCAATGCAACATGATTTTGCCACACAAGTGCTGCCTCCATTGGAGACAGAGGTATTGGAAGAAGAGGAAGAGCAGCAAGAAGGTATATTGGCAAAATTAGGTAGTTTGCCACAAAAATATGTCATTGGTGGTGCCGTATTTGCGTTCTTACTTGCTTTTCTATGGGCATTCTTGAGCTTTGGTAACTTCTGGAGTAATTCTACTGTAGACGTACCCAATGTGGTAGGCAAACAATTAAGCGTAGCTACGAGGTTATTAGAAGAACGACATCTACGGGTATCTAGCTCAGAAGTAACAAATTCGGATGTGCCAGCTGGACAGGTCATTTCACAAAGCCCTGAAGCAGGGGAATCTGTGAAAGAACAGCGTATGGTTCATTTAGTAGTCAGCAAAGGTGCGGGAGATATTACCATACCAAACTTGCAAGGTATGAGTTTTGATCAAGCTAGGGAAAAACTGAAGGCCTTAGGATTGTCAATTGGTAAGATATCCTACACTAGTGATACGAGTAAAGATGATGGAGTAGTGATTAGCCAAGGTCTACAAGCAGGTGGTAAAGCGTCCAAAGGCGCCACTGTAGATATTACGATTAATCAAACTAAATCGACTACTGTAGAGATTCCGAATATTGTGGGTATGACAATTAAAGAAGCGAAAGAAGCCTTAGGAAATCTAGGATTAAGTATTAGTAAAATTTCTGGTTCCAATGAAGATTCTGCCGTTGTAACAGCTGTCAGCCCTGCTCCAGGTTCTTCGGTGAAACGTGATGAAAGTATCACATTAGTAGGCCAATCAAAAGATGGTAAAAAAGACGAAGTCAATGCGAAACAAGGTACTACGAAAGGTGTTGTGGATATAACGGTGCCGAATGGACGTGCCTCGCAACATGTGAAATTAGTAGTCATCGATGATGATGGTGGACGTGTTGTTTATGATGGCACTAATGCACCAGGAGATCGTATTGTAAAAAGTGTGTCTGGATCCGGCAATGTACGAGTTCAAATATACTTAAATAATGCATTAGTACAAGAGCAATCCTTATAGGAGAAACTATGAAACAATGTGTTGTAATTAAGAATATGAATGGCTACTTTTATGTGCAAACTCCAAGTGGAGACGTACATGAATGTAAGGTTCGAGGACGGTTAAAGAAAGAACGATATTCCCTCTTAGTAGGAGATACGGTACACATTACAGACGATGGTTGGATCGATTCTATTGAAGAGAGAAGAAACTCATTACGTAGACCAGCTATTGCCAATATTGACCAAGTCATTGTAGTAGTAGCCGCACGAGAGCCAGACATTCATCCTTTATTATTGGATCGTTTATTAGTGATGATTCATCATAGTCATATTCCTCCAGTACTAGTGATTAATAAATATGATTTACATACAGAAGATACGATGAAACTGAAATCTATCTATGAACATATCGGTTACACTGTACTCTGTACATCGACATATACCGGTGAAGGGATTGATGAGTTACGCCATGTATTACATGGTAAGATTAGTGCCTTTGCCGGACCGTCTGGAGTAGGTAAAAGTAGTTTACTCAATGCAGTGGATCCGAATTTTGCCTTTCAGACAGGAGCTGTTAGCGATAAGATTAAACGTGGTCGCCATACGACGCGCCATGCCTCTTTATACAGCTTAGATGAAAGCTCATTTATTATGGATACACCAGGTTTTTCCGCCTTAGAACATACGGGGATGACCGTAGACGAGTTAGTGCATACATTCCCAGAATTTGGTGACCATGATGAGGGATGCAAGTTTAGTCCTTGTTCCCATAGTCATGAACCAATTTGTTCTGTGAAAGAGGCTTTAGCTAATGGTCAGATTAGTGAGCAACGATACCAATCCTATTTGACGATTAAATCAGAACTTGAAGATCAAAGGAGACGATAAAATGATTCAAATTGCCCCATCTATGTTATCGGCAGATTTTTCTAATTTGCGAGAAGATATTCGTACCATCGAAGAAGGTGGTGCAGATCTATTACATATTGATGTGATGGATGGACATTTTGTGCCAAACCTA
>QWCZ01004823.1_pt1 | contig 10645 bp, 13 predicted proteins | sample 1972651 | NCBI WGS metagenome assembly QWCZ01 (sample SAMN09866695, study PRJNA288562) | Human oral metagenome isolate pre1_saliva, whole genome shotgun sequencing... | isolation source: mouth | host: Homo sapiens | place: USA: California
TATGCACATCATGGGTAAAATGATGGAAGCTATCCAAGCACCACGTGAAGAAATGTCTAAATGGGCTCCTCGCATCGTAACGATGAAAATTGATCCAGACAAAATCCGTGACGTTATCGGTACAGGTGGCAAAGTTATCCGTGGCATTATTGAAGAAACTGGTGCTAAAATTGACATCGAAGATGATGGCACTATCTCCATTGCTGCCGTAGAAGCGGAAGCGGCTGAAAAAGCAATCCAAATCATTACGAACTTGACAAAAGAAGTAGAAGCAGGCGAAGTGTACATGGGTAAAGTCACTCGTTTGATGAATTTTGGTGCTTTTGTAGAAGTATTGCCAGGTAAAGAAGGCTTAGTTCATATTTCTCAATTAGCAAGAGAACGTGTAGAAAAAGTAGAAGATGTAGTCAATGTAGGCGATGAAATTATGGTTAAAGTTATCGAAATCGATGACAAAGGTCGTATCAATTTGTCCCGCAAAGAACTATTAAAATAATTGAGGTGCACTATGGATATTCGTGGATTTGAAGTAGTTTCTGCCTTTGAAGGACAAGGTATCAATTTACCGAAGCGTAAGACTTCTGAAAGTGCAGGCTATGATATTGAATGTGCAGAATCTGTTGTAGTAGGCCCTAAGGAAACAGTATTGATTCCTACAGGATTGAAAGCGTTCATGCATTATGATGAATATTTAGCGATCCACGTTCGCTCAAGCATGGCTATCAAACGAGGTTTGATGCTTACCAATAGTACAGGGATTATCGACTCTGATTACTATAACAATGAAGATAACGAAGGTCATATTATGATTGCTGTGTATAACACTACAGACGCTCCCGTTGCCTTAGAAAAAGGAGAACGAGTAGCACAAGGTATCTTCTCCAAATACTTACTCACAAATGATGACGATGCGCGCGGTATTCGTACTGGTGGTATTGGTAGCACAGGCAGTAAATAACAACATATACTAAGGAATGTAACCACATTTCTTTCACTAGAGAGTTTTAAGGCTTAGTCTTAGAACTCTCTAGTTTTTTGCATATCATTGAATTTCGTTGTTAAAATGGAGTATAATATAGTTTGATATAGTCTATCCTAAGGAGGATGTACCGTGTTTACATATGCAAAGCAACAATGGGAATTAGGTAAAAGAATATATGGATACCATAGCTGGCGTGAAAAACGACGTATTTTTTTGTTCACGGCCCGTTCCTATAAAAATAAATCTCAGTTGAAACAATTGGAAGCCTATTTTGAACACTATCATAGCTATCCAAATTTGTTACAAGATCAAGAGGGTATTTGGGAGATTATTAATCGTGTATTCTTCTACAAAGAATCTACAGCCCAAGAACGATTAACCTGTATTACACAACATTTTGATATGCTACCGAAATATGTGACAGACGATGCGATTCGATCCTTGTACAGTCCCTCTGAAAGCGGCATTCGATTATGGCATTCTGAAGAATTAGCTTTAGAGGCGACCTTACGTTTTATGACTGGTCAACGGAAAGAAGGCTTACTTAGTTTGCTCTTAACCTACGAAGGGGATGGAATTTATCATATCAACTTCCGATTAGGTGTGGATCCATCGGGACAACCATGTATTTGGGTTGGTACTATACAAGGCTATAAAGAAGGCTTAGATAAGGCGAAGAAGCTAACGAAAACAATGCATGGATATCGTCCTAAAAATTTTATGTTCTTTCTATTACGTCAATTAGCCACTTGCTTAGGTATTGAGACCTTGTATGCAGTGTCCGATGAAGGATTCTATACGAATACGCATTTGATTCGTTTCAATCGTCATAAATTAGTGAAATTTGATGACTTTTGGGAAGAATTAGGCGGTCACGTATGGGAACAAGACTCTCGATTCTTTGTGATTCCTTTAGAAGAGGAACGGAAAACCTACGAAACAGCGAAAACACATAAACGAAATATGTATCGCAAACGCTATGAAATGTTAGATACTTTTATAGAAGAAATTCAACAGCAAGGAAAGACTTTCTTGCGCAACCAATAGGAGGATACGGTATGAAATGTCCTTATTGTCATCATGATGAAATTAAAGTGACAGATTCACGGTCTACGGATGATAATAATATTCGTCGCCGTCGGGAATGTATGAGCTGCGGAAAACGCTTTACGACCTATGAAGTCATTGAAGATTTACCGATCATGGTGATTAAACGAGATCAGAAAAAAGAATTATTTGATCGATCTAAATTGATGAATGGCTTGTGGAGATCTTGTAGTAAACGAGGCATTTCCACAGATCAATTGGAATCGATTGTAAATGAAACAGAAAAACAAATTCGCATGGAAGTAGAGCAAGAAGTGACTACGGAGCGAATTGGTGAAATTGTATTGTCCTTGTTGAAAGATGTAGACCAAGTTGCCTACGTGCGATTTGCCTCCGTCTACCGACAATTTAATAATGTAGAAAGTTTCCTACAAGAATTACACGATTTATTGGACAATCATGGAAAGGATACAACACATGAGTGAGTTACATCCAGTTATTAGTGCCCGCTTTTCAGATCATGTAGACACATTGAGTGCTACCTATGAAGTGATGGGTGTTATTGAAGCTATGGCGGAGCGTTGTAAGGCAGCGCTGGCAGCAGGCAATAAAATTTTATTTTGCGGTAATGGTGGTTCCGCCGCAGATTCTCAGCATTTAGCAGCGGAATTAGTGGGACGCTTTCAAAAAGAACGTCGTTCCTTAGCATCCATTGCGCTGACCACAGATACATCTATTTTGACAGCTGTAGGTAATGATTATGGGTATGATGAAGTATTTGCCCGACAAGTAGATGGCTTAGGCCGATCTGGAGATATTTTGATTGGTATTTCTACATCTGGAAATAGTAAAAATGTGGTAAAAGCCGTAGAATCTGCACGTAATATTGGCATGCATACCTTTGCTTTTACTGGTGAAGGTGGCGGAAAGATGGCAGAGTTATGCGATTTAACTTTTGCAGTGCCATCTAAAGTGACAGCCCGTATTCAAGAAATGCATATTTTAGCGGGCCATATTTTATGTGAATTGGTGGAAGAAGATTATGCCTAACCGTACATTACAATCGTTTTTGCTTCGTGATTTACCACAATTACAAGTAGGGGTTATTGGTGACTGCATGTTAGATCGCTATATTTTTGGCGATGTAAGTCGTATCTCGCCAGAATCTCCAGTGCCTGTGAATTTAGTGCAACGTGAAACGGAAGTATTAGGCGGTGCTGCCAATGTAGCAAATAATTTAGCTCAATTAGATTGCCAAGTGCATATGGCATCTCGTATTGGCGATGATGCACATGGTAAGATAGTACGCCAATTATTAGAAGATAATGGTATCCAAAGTACGGGCGTCTTTACTGAAGATTCTATTCCGACTACCACGAAAACACGCATCTTAGGTGGACAACAGCAAATGATTCGCTTAGATTATGAAGTGAATCAGCCTGTGTCCAGTGCCAGTGAAACAGCTATCCTTACTTGGCTAGATGATTTGTTATACAAAGGTTTACAAGGCCTTGTGATTTCCGATTATGGGAAAGGGATTTGTCAGCCATCCTTACTAAGCCAAGTATTCAGTAAAACTCGTGTTGCTGGCATTATGACTATTGTGGATCCGAAAGGTTCTGACTGGTCAAAATATAACGGTGCTACTTGTATTACTCCTAATGTGAAGGAACTCAGTGAAGCTGTAGGCTATGAAGTGCCCAACACAGATGAAGCAGTTGTTGAAGCAGCACGTCATATTTTGGATAACATGGAGCTAGACTTTATCATTGTTACGCGTTCTGCTAAAGGGATTACCTTAGTTCGTAAAGATGGCAATGTGTGGCACAATACAGAAACGAAACAGCAAGATGTATTCGATGTGAGTGGTGCCGGTGATACGGTAGTGGCTATGATGCTTACTACATTAATTGCAGGCTTATCTATTCGAGCATCTTTAGTGGCAGCCAATGCAGCAGCAGGTGTAGTAGTATCCAAAGTAGGTACCTATCCAATTCATCGTCAAGAACTATTAGATTTATTGTCTTCTATGAAAGCTAAAAAAGAAGATAAAGAAAGTGTCTATTCTGTAGAAGCATTAGCCAAAAAAATCCGATTATGGCAAGATCGAGGCGAAGTGGTTGTCTTTACGAATGGTTGCTTTGATATTTTACATCGTGGTCATTTGACCTATTTAAAAGAGGCAGCTACACTGGGTGATCATTTGGTGGTGGCCCTCAATTCAGATAGCTCTGTGCGTCGTTTAAAAGGGGATAGTCGTCCTATCAATCATGAACTAGATAGAGCCTTATTGATGAGCTCTTTAGGCTTTGTAGATGGTGTGGTTCTATTTGAAGAAGATACGCCAGCAGAGGTGCTTTCACAGTTGCGACCAAATATATTGGTTAAAGGTGGAGATTATAAGCCAGAAGACGTCATTGGCAAGGAGTTTGTAGAGGAAGTACAAATCTTGCCGTTCCAAGAGGGATATTCCACAACAGGAATCATTGAACGTATTCAAGGATTAATAGAGGAAGGAAAACTATGATTATTGTTACTGGTGGTGCTGGCTTTATCGGCTCCAATATTGTAAAACAGTTGAATAATAAAGGTCGCAATGATATTTTGATTGTTGATGATTTAACGGATGGTCGTAAAATCCGCAACATTGAAATGTTGGATTTTGCAGATTATATCGATTATGAAGATTTTGATACTGCGGTAGAACAAAATATCTTTGATTGTGGACCTATCGAAGTGGTATTCCACGAAGGTGCTTGTGCAGACACTATGAATTATGATGGTAGATATATGATGAAAAATAACTATGAAGGATCTAAAAATCTCTTTCATTATTGCCAAGAACGTCGAGTTCCTTTCATCTATGCATCTTCTGCATCCACCTATGGACATGGGACTAATGGATTCCGCGAAGACCCATCTTGCGAACAAGCTTTAAATCCATATGCGTATTCTAAACTACTATTTGACCGCTATGTAGCAAAATTTAGAAACCAATTACAATCTCAATGTGTAGGCTTGCGCTATTTTAATGTCTTTGGACCGAATGAAACACATAAAGATAAGATGGCATCTTTGGTGCGTCAAATGTATTATAAATTGATGGAAACTGGTGAAATTACACTCTTTAAAGGCATCGATGGATATGGTGACGGTGAGCAAACCCGGGATTTCATCTATGTGAATGACGTGGTGAATGTGAACTTCTATTTCTGGGAACATCCTGAAATTAGCGGTGTATTCAACTGCGGTACGGGTCATGCTAAATAATGGAAACTAGACAGGTATTATTTTTAGATCGTGATGGAGTTATTAATGTAGATGTAGGATATTTAAGTGATCCTGCGAAATTGGAATTTATTCCAGGTGCTATTGAGGCTATGCAAGAGGCACAACGCCGTGGGTATGACATCATTGTAGTGACAAACCAAAGCGGAGTGGCTCGCGGATACTACACAGAAGACGATGTGCATCAGTTACACGAAGAAATGTCTCGCCGATTAGAGGCAGAAGGTGTGAAAGTATTGGCCTACTATTACTGCCCACATCATCCGGAAGGATCTGTGGCAGAGTACACGAAAGACTGTGATTGCCGCAAACCAAATCCTGGTATGTTGACGAAAGCAATTCAGGACTGGAATGTAGATGTGGATTTAGAGCCTATTTTTGCCTGGGAAGAAGGCAGAAAGCTATTGGGGCTGTAATGGTAGAACGAACACTTGTATGAGGCACCTCATAAGGTGTTCGTTTTCTTGTAGTGTAAGAAAAGTTACATTTTATGATTGACGGAATAGCTGATTTGTACTACTCTATACGAGGAACTAACTGTATAGTCTGTATCAAGAAGAACAGAACTGAGTTCCATTTTTAGTATTGGTTCGACTTATATCCTAAGGGAATAAGAACGGAGGAAAACATGGAAAAAGAAACAGCGTTGCAAACACAACCATCGCAAAAATTTACGGTACGTCAATTAACGATTATTGGCTTATTGGCAGGGATTACGATTGTACTTGGCATGACAGGATGGGGCTTTGTGCCAATCCCACCAATTAGTGGGACCATCTTGCATATTCCAACCCTTTTAGGTGGTATCGTAGAAGGTCCTAAAGTGGGGATGTCAGTAGGGTTCTTATTTGGTGCTTACAGTATGGTACGAGCGTATATGTCACCGAATGTTTTATCTTTCGTGTTTATGAATCCAATCATTTCTATATTACCAAGAATGTTGATTGGTTTAGTAGCAGCGTTGGTATATATGTACTTGCCAGTTAAGGTAAGAGCTATCCGTATTGGTGTAGCCGCTTTCTTAGGAAAAGTCACAAGTACTATCCTTGTATTGACTGGTATTTATACAATCTATGGTGTAGAATTTGCAAAGGCAACACACATTTCACAAGAAGCTGTATTTGATGTGGTGATGGGTATTGCATGGTCTCATGGTATTCCAGAAGCACTATTAGGAGTAGCCGTTGTAACACCTGTGGCACTAGCTGTCATCAAAAAATTTAAATGATAATGAAATTGAGTGTATAGACTGCTCATGCATTCAAGTACGGATTTTTTAAATCGGATATAATCAAGAAGTGAATTAGCAAAGACTGATCACTTCTTGTTTTTTTATGTGTTAGGAGGAGTATACTCATGAATTGGAAAAACGATTAATCTACTTTGTGGGTGATAAACCTTCTGATGTACAGGCTGCTGAAGCGATTGGAATGCGTGCCTATCCATTTGAAGAAGAAAATTTAATGACATTCCTAACACCTATCTTCGCTTGGGAAGAAGGCAGAAAATTGTTAGGGCTGTAATGGTAGAACGAACACTTGTATGAGGCACCTCATAAGGTGTTCGTTTTCTTGTAGTGTAAGAAAAGTTACATTTTTTGATTGACAGATGAGCTATTTTGTACTACTCTATACGAGGAACTAACTGTATAGTCTGTATCAAGAAGAGCAGAACTGAGTTCCATTTTTTTATTATTGGTTCGACTTATATCCTAAGTATGACAGGTTGGGGCTTTGTGCCAATTCCACCAATTAGTGCTACTATCTTGCACATCCCAACTATCTTAGGTGGTGTTGTGGAAGGGCCTAAAGTAGGTATGTCAGTAGGTTTCTTATTCGGTGCGTACAGTATGGTACAAGCTTACATGGCGCCTAATATTTTATCCTTTGCATTTATGAATCCTATTATTTCTGTATTGCCAAGAATGTTGATCGGTTTAGTGGCAGCGTTGGTATATATGTATGTACCAATTAAGGTGAAAGCCATTCGTATCGGCTTAGCTGCATTCTTGGGAACAGCTACTAATACAATCCTTGTTATGACTGGTATTTACACAATTTATGGTGTAGAATTTGCAAAAGCTACACATATTTCACAAGAGGCAGTATTTAATGTTGTGATGGGTATCGTATGGTCTCATGGTATTCCAGAAGCCTTGTTAGCAGTAGCTGTTGTAACACCAGTGGCAATTGCGGTGATTAAGAAGTTTAAATGATAATGATATTGAGTGTATAGACTGCTCATGCATTCAAGCACGGATTTTTTAAATCGGATATAATCAAGAAGTGAATTAGCAAAGACTAATCACTTCTTGTTTTTTATGTGTTAGGAGGAGTATACTCATGAATTGGAAAAAACGATTAACCTATTTTGTATTAGGAGCTACTATGGTGGCTACTGCAGTAGGTATTGCTGGGTGTGGCAGTGATACAAAACAAGCAGCACCAGCTGAAAAAATGAAGGTCGTTACTACCGTGTTCCCTGTATATGATGTAGCGAAACAAGTAGGGGGAGACAAAGTTGATGTGACTTTATTAGTGCCTCCAGGAGCAGAACCACATGATTGGGATCCAACTGCAAAAGATTTAAAAGAAATTGGTACTGCTAAAGTGTTCTTATATAGCGGTGCAGGTTTGGAACCAACAGAAAAGATTTTAGAAAAAGATGTGCTACAAAAAGCGCAACCTGTAGAATTGTCTAAATCTGTTACTTTGTTGCCAGCTCCAGATGAAGATGAAGACGAACATGATCATGACCTAAAGAAGTAGATGCCGTTGTAGAAGCCTTCTCTAAAGCAGACCCTACGAATGCAAAATACTATGAAGCTAACGGCAAAGCATACAAAGAAAAATTACAAGCTTTGCATGCTAAATATGAAGAATTTGGTAAAACACAACACGACAAACATTTAGTGGTTAGCCATATGGCATTTGGTTACTTAGCAAATGCATACGGTTTTGAACAATTGGGTATTATGGGCGTATCTCCAGATGCTGAACCAACACCAGAACGAATGGCTGATATTGTGGCGTTCATCAAAGAACATAATGTAAAAGCAATCTTCAGTGAAGAATTGGTAAGCCCTAAATTGGCTAATGCTATCGCTGCTGAAACTGGCGTAAAAGTGTATGTATTAAACCCTGCAGAAGGTTTAACAGAAGAACAAGCACAAAAAAATGTGACATACCTTGACATCATGGAAGAAAACCTTAAAACATTGAAAGAAGCGTTAGCTCACTAATTCCTATGCCTTTTGCTTGCTTGAAACGGTATTAGATGATAATATAATAGAGTAAGTTTGTGCTTAGGAGGAATGAAGATGTCTAAACGTATTCGTACAATTAACACTGAATCCCTACAAAAAACTGCTAAAACAGGCGGCTGCGGCGAATGTCAAACATCTTGCCAATCTGCTTGCAAAACTAGCTGTACAGTAGGTAACCAAGTGTGCAAACAAAAATAATCATTCGATTAGCAATAAGCTGTTCACCATATGGTGGGCAGCTTATTTGCTTTATATTACTTCTAGGATTATACTAAAAGTGTTACTATAAAACATACAAAAATCCCCCTAGATGTACCAGATCTAGGGGGATTCTGTATGCTAACCCTTTTATGTCTTTAGCTTGTCTAAATTATAATATCTGTACTTCAAAAGTACAATTTTTTGCATACTATAATTTTAGAAAAAGTATACTCTATATTGATAGCTTTCTATACGTTACGAGTATAAAGTGATATAATATACGGTAGACTTTAGTAAGTTAATGGAGGTATGAATGTTAGAATTACAACCGATGATTCATAAATTTAAAATGAAAGATAAGTTCTTTCTATTGGATGTAAATAGTGGAATTATCCATGTGATCGATGAGCTCATTGATCGTGTATTAGATATCTATAACGGTACCAACCGTGATGCTGTACATAGTGCGTTAGATGCTACAGAGGATGCAGCGGAGTTAGATGAAATTATGGATGAGTTAGATGAACTCATCAAAGAGGAAATGCTCTTTGCTCCTATGTCTGCAGAGTTCAAACTAGTGGTAGATGAAAAACCAATTGTAAAAGCTCTTTGCTTAAACATTGCTCATGATTGCAACTTAGCTTGTAAGTATTGTTTCGCTAGTCAAGGTGATTACGGCGGAGTAAAACGAGAATTAATGAGTTTTGACGTGGCGAAACGTGCTGTAGATTTCTTGATTTCTATGAGTGGTCCACGCCAGCATTGTGAAATCGATTTCTTTGGTGGTGAGCCATTGTTGAACTGGGATGTAGTGAAACAAACCGTAGAATACATTGAATCCATTCAAGAAAAACATGGAAAAATCTTTAAATTGACATTGACCACTAACGGCATGTTATTGACACAGGATAAAATCGATTATGTGAATGAGCATAACATGAGTTTGGTGCTGTCCCTAGATGGTCGTGAAGATGTGCATAATAGTATGCGCCCAAGTTCTGGTGGCAAAGACACTTACAATACAGTAGCGAAGAACTTAGTGAATGCTGTTAAACAGCGTGAGGGCCGTGAATATTATGTACGTGGTACCTATACACATAATAACTTGGACTTCTGCAAAGATGTAGAAGCTATGTCAGATTTAGGGTTTGAACATTTGTCTATGGAACCAGTGGTTGGCGAAGATGGAGCTTATGTGTTACGTCCTGAGGATATGCCGATCATCGAAAAAGAATATGAAAAATTGGCAGACTTATATTTAGAACGTCAACTAGCAGGTTGGGGTGAGAAATTTAACTTCTTCCACTTCCGTATGGACTTGTATCGCGGACCATGTATGGCAAAACGTTTGCGTGGTTGCGGAGCGGGTCATGAGTATATGGCGGTCGTACCGAATGGGGATATTTACCCATGTCACCAATACGTAGGTAAGGATGGCTATGTGATTGGTACGGTCTTTGATGGTTTGAAAAATTATGACATACCGACACAATTTAGAAATACTCACGTATTTACGAAAGAAACATGTGCCAACTGTTGGGCAAAATTCTTCTGCTCCGGCGGTTGCCATGCGAACAATGAAACATTAGGTGGAGACCTTAGCACACCATACGAAATGGGATGTAAATTACAGAAAAAACGTATCGAATGTGCTATTATGATCCAAGCTGAACTGGATGCAGCGGGGATCCGACAAGAAAATCACTAAAATTTTATAACTGAAGGGAGGCGGGTTCTATGAAAGCATACACCATACATGTAACAGGCATTGTACAGGGCATAGGATTCCGCCCCTTTGTGTCTAAACTAGCCCATGAATTAAGACTAGTGGGGACAGTGAGAAATGACACGAGCGGTGTGGA
>QWCZ01003924.1_pt1 | contig 10641 bp, 10 predicted proteins | sample 1972651 | NCBI WGS metagenome assembly QWCZ01 (sample SAMN09866695, study PRJNA288562) | Human oral metagenome isolate pre1_saliva, whole genome shotgun sequencing... | isolation source: mouth | host: Homo sapiens | place: USA: California
AAACAAGAGATAGACCGCCAGCACTACACTATTCCGAACCAAAGACCAAAAGATAAGCATTGTGGGAAAATCTAAACTTTTGGATTTTCCTACAATGCCGACTACGGCGGAATCCCTCCCACTCCTTATATCTTTCTTTCCGTATACATTGAATTTGTATTTAGTAAATGCTATAATGTCCCTATTCAAATTATAAATGTGTTGAATTAGTTACATGTACATATTTTTTGTGCCGGAGGAAGTGAAATGAAACAAAAAATTTATCTCATTACAGGCTTAATGGCTTCTGGAAAATCTACAGTTTCCGATTTACTGGCAAAATCAATAGAAAAATGCGTCCATCTTCGTGGTGATGTGTTCCGAAAAATGATTATTTCAGGCAGAGAAAATATGTCAGCTACCCCATCAGCGGAAGCAGTCCGCCAGCTGTACCTTCGATACAAATTGACTGCTGATGCGGCAAGGTCATACTTTGACAACGGCTTTTCTGTAGTGATCCAAGATAACTACTACGGTGATGAATTAAACCGAATGATAAATTATCTGCATAAATACCCTGTTGAGGTTGTCGTTCTTTGTCCAGATGTGGAAACAATAAAAGGAAGGGAACGATACAGGGAGAAAACAGGCTATTCCGGCTTTACGGTTGAAACCTTATACGATACATTTATGCAGACAACACCACGGATCGGCTTTTGGCTGGACAATTCCAACCAAACACCACAGCAGACAGCAGAAACCATTCTGAACGCCAGAAAGTCGGTATGATTGTTACATATAAGGGGAAGAAAAATTTCTTTTAGGTACTTTCTTTCCTAAAACTAATGTGATATAATAGCATCATTCCAAAAAAGGAGTAAAAAATATGCGGCAAGGTATTCTTAAATAAAACTATAATCAAATAGTGGGAACAAAGGATTATGATAGTCCCTTTTGTGGGGGCTTGGTTTTTTGTACCCAATTTAAGAATACTTTTGCCTTATCAATTTTGACATATCCGAAAAACAGCAATCACAAACAGGTGTATGCTGTATATGTGTATGTCCGCAAATTATAATCCCCAGTGGTAAAAGTATTTTACTGCTGGGGATTTTTATGCCCTTTTGGGGCTGTAAAAGGAGGACAATCACATGAAAATAATCAATATTGGAATTCTCGCCCATGTAGACGCAGGAAAAACAACATTGACGGAAAGCCTGCTGTACACCAGTGGAGCGATTGCGGAACAAGGAAACGTGGATAAAGGAACTACAAGAACAGACACTATGATTTTGGAACGGCAGCGCGGAATTACCATTCAGACAGCGGTTACTTCTTTTTGCTGGAATGATTATAAAATCAATATCGTGGACACTCCCGGTCATATGGATTTTTTAACCGAAGCATACCGCTCTTTATCTGTCCTTGACGGAGCTGTTTTATTATCTTTATAAATAAGATAGACCAAAATGGGATCGACCTGCAGTGTGTTTACCAAAGCATTAAAGATAAACTTACCAGTGATATGATTGTCATGCAGGAGGTTTCCCTGTCGCCAAAGATAACCATGACCGATATTTCTGATTTGGACAAATGGGATATGATTATTTCCGGAAGCGATGAACTATTAGAACGATATGTTGCAGAGGATTCTTTGGATATACAGGAATTACAATATGAAAAGTGCAAAAGAACCAGATGCTGCTCTTTGTTTCCTGTTTATCATGGGAGTGCAAAAGACAATTTAGGAACAGAAAAACTGATTGAAGCGATTACAGAAACTTTCATTACAGAAACAGACGATATTCAGTCTGAATTATGTGGATATGTTTTTAAGGTTGAGTATACAGAGCGGAAAAAACGGCTTTCTTATTTACGCCTGTATCATGGGACGCTCCATTTACGGGATACCCTGCTGCTGTCAAAAAAGGAAAAAATAAAGATTACAGAAATGTGTATTCCGTCAAATGGTGAAATCGTCCCGGTTGACCATGCCTGTCCGGGAGAAATTGTTATTTTAGCTGATGATACTTTGAAACTGAACGACATTCTGGGAAATGAAAAACTCCTGCCTCACAAAACACGGATTGATAATCCCATGCCATTACTTCGGACAACGGTAGAGCCGCAAAAGCCGGAGCAAAGGGAAGCCCTGTTAAATGCCCTCACAGAGATTGCTGATACAGACCCTCTTTTGCATTTTGACATTGATACTGTTACACATGAGATTATATTATCTTTTTTGGGAAAAGTACAGTTAGAAGTTATTTGTTCGCTATTAGAAGAAAAATATCATGTGGGCGTGGCTATGAAAGAGCCTTCGGTTATTTATCTGGAAAGACCGCAAAAAAAAGCGAGCTACACGATTCATATTGAAGTGCCGCCGAATCCGTTTTGGGCATCTATTGGTTTGACTGTAACACCGCTTCCTGTTGGAAGCGGAACACAATATAAAAGCGAGGTATCTCTCGGCTATTTAAACCAAAGTTTTCAAAATGCCGTCATGGAGGGTGTGCGTTATGGAATGGAGCAGGGCTTATATGGCTGGGGAGTGACAGACTGCCAAATTTGTTTTGATTATGGAGTTTATTACAGCCCGGTCAGCACCCCCGCTGATTTTCGTTTTCTTGCGCCTGTCGTGTTGGAGCAGGCATTGAAAAAAGCAGGAACACAACTGTTGGAACCATACCTTTCCTTTACCCTTTTTGCACCGCAGGAATATCTTTCACGGGCTTATAATGACGCACCAAAGTATTGCGCAATCATTGAATCAACCAGACTTGAAAAAGATGAAGTTATTTTTAAGGGGGAAATCCCTGCCCGTTGTATTGGTGAATATAGAAATGATTTGAATTTTTATACAAATGGAAGAAGTGTCTGCATTACAGAATTAAAAGGGTATCAGGAAACTTCCGGCGAGCCTGTGTTTCAGCCACGCCGCCCGAACAGCCGTTTAGACAAGATCCGGCATATGTTTCAGAAGATAATGTAACATCTTGCGCAATGCAAACGTTCATTGCTGGCTATTGCGAAATATCATTGATAAAATCAGCATCAGAGAGGAGGAACCATTTTGAACCAGAAACAGACGGATATTACAACAGGAAAGCAAATACGTCATCTGCGAACACAATCGGGAATGACACAGGAAGAACTGGCTGGGAAATTGAATGTTACCCGGCAGGCGCTATCGAATTGGGAGAGAGATGTTAATGAACCCGATTTAAATACGTTGAAAAAAATTTGTTTTCTTTTTGGAGTCCACATGGACGATTTTGCGAAGGAGGTAATAACAAAAATGGAAACATGTGAAAAAAAGAGAAACGACAATTTAATAAGTATGATATGGCAATTGGACTTTTTTATGGTGTCGGGATATTTCTTGGCATTGGTATTTTCTTTGTTGGCGGTTTTATGACAATGTCGGGTGCAGGGTGGGGAGCATCACTATTTGGCGGTGGCTGTTTTTCTCTTGTATTTGGCTTGATATGCCATGCAGTTATTACATTGAGAAGAAATGACAAATGATGACATATCCTGCTTTCTAGTCTTTTCGGTCATATCGCGTAAAAAAGCCGCTGCTTTTGGCTTTCCAATAGCGGCGGCAAAGGGAAATATCCTTTGAATACCTTACAGAAGAAAAGTTTTGCAGCATTATAAAAATAAAAGCCTATACCATTTTGGAAAGAAAAGATACATAATAGTCAAGACGGCAACAATCAGAAGTTATGGAGGGTAACAATGGAATATAGTAAGGAAGATTTAATGGAAGCAAAAAGGCAAATTTTGGGAGTGGGAGAGAACATGGGAACAGAGGAAAGCAAAAAGATCTGGGAGAAAAACGCACAATTTTGGGATGATGCAATGGGTGACGAATCCAATGAATTTCACAGAGAGGTAGTACGTCCCAAAGTAACGGAACTTCTCTCTCCTGATCCTTCGGATTACATTTTGGATATTGCGTGCGGCAATGGAAATTATTCTTCGTATCTTGCACAGAGAGGCGCTTCGGTCGTCGCTTTTGATTACAGCAAAAAAATGATAGAATTGGCTAAAAGACGGCGATCACAATATGCAAAACAAATTGAGTTTTGCGTAGCGGATGCGACCAATAGAGAAAGCTTATTAGGATTAAAAAGAAATCGAGCCTTTACGAAAGCAGTTTCTAATATGGCAATTATGGATATTACGGATATTGAACCGCTTTTTATGGCTGTTTATGAACTATTGGAGGAAAACGGGATTTTTGTCTTTGCAACGCAGCACCCTTGTTTTATCACATTGACTGAAAAATATATGACACCGCACAGTTACTATGATATAGCGATCGAAGGGCAGCCGGAGGAGCAGATTTATTATCATCGTTCCATACAAGATATTTTTAACCTTTGTTTCAGAGCTGGATTTGTCATTGATGGATTTTATGAAGAATGTTTCAAAAACAATAAAGAAATTCCTATGGTAATGATAGTAAGGCTTAAAAAGGTAAAACGTGATAGCTTAAAATAAATTCAAGTTTGCCGGATAAATAGCAAACCCGGCCGAGCCAGTCAACGGTCAAGATGAACGGGCTTCGCCCGCCGTTGACAGCCCCGCCCGGTTTTGCAGTTAGGCAGTCAAGGAGCGACAGCCTAAAGTGCTGCCGCCCCTTACTATCATAAAAAGCAACTACTAACCAGCCACAGCCCTTTTGGGAGGAAAGGGGGATTTTCCATGACCTGTACAGAAGAATATCGGGAACATATCGAGTACACTTTCCATGCCTTTTGCAAAGTCGTTATCCGAAATGCAACGATCAACGCAGCGAGGACACGGAGCAGGAAGCACAAAAGAGAAATATCCCTTTACCCTTTGCGGCGATACGGTCATTTTCAGCAGCGGTTTACTTGCGGAAGCCCTGTCACGGCTGGACGAACGGGAGCGGGAAATGATTTACCTGTCCTTTTTCAAGCGTATTCCACAGCACGAAATTGGCAGACAGTACGGGCGCAGCCGCAGCACAGCGGGCTACCATATCCGAAAAGCCCTACGGCAGCTCCAAGCGGAAATGGAGGGAATGGCATATGAGAAATAATAGGCTTCTCCCCTATGAAACAATCGTCCAAGCCGCCAGCGGGGAGCCGGAAGCGGTGGGAACTGTATTGCAGTATTACCGCCGCCGCATACAATGTGCCGCCCGTGTGAATGGACGGGTAGACCAAGATACAGAGGACTACATCACCCAGACGCTTCTCACAGCTATTTTCAAGTTCCGCTTTGGGAGATAGCCCTACCGCCTACAACTGAATAACCGCCGCTTCGCCGGCAACCAGAAAGCAGTAAATCTATTCAACAGATTTGCTGCTTTTTTTCGTTCCTGTTTGGCATTTTTGAAAATCCCCAGTATGAAAAAACAAAAGGGAAAATAGCCGCCGCAGTTGGCAAAATCCCTTACTTATCCGTAGAGGGTATCAAAGAAAAAAATACTGCCATTGTCCGCCTATTCCGGCTTGCGTGGTGTTGTAGGGAATAGAGGGGAAATTCTAAAAATCTCCGTCCATTTTGCTTTGCGTGGTGTTGTAGGTAGTGAAAGGAAAATTTTCAAGATAAGCCGGAATAGCGGGTAGCAAAGCCCTTTTGAAACGTTTTGTTAGCGGAAAGGACGGGAGCCGGGGAACGCCGGAGTTTTTCAGAGCAAGATTCTACCGAGGTGCCAAAATTCGCTCTCCGCTTATTTTTGCCCCTGCGGGAATCTTGTTGGGGAGTGCCTTCCCCAAACCCTGCTATGCGCCCTGTCGGGCGAGAAAGGAGGTCACAGACCATGCGAAAGAAATACAATACGCCCCACCGCCGTCATGTGGTAAAGACCCGCATGACCGATGAAGAATACGCCGACTTCACCGGGCGGCTGGCGGCTTATGAAATCAGCCAGTCCGAGTTTATCCGGCAAGCCATACGGAAAGCGACCATACGCCCCATTGTCACCGTTTCCCCGGTCAATGACGGGCTGCTTGCCGCCCTCTCCAAGCTCACGGCAGAGTACGGGAAAATCGGCGGCAACTTAAACCAGATTGCCCGGAGCCTGAACGAATACGGAAGCCCCTACCGGGGGCTGGAAAAGGAAGTGCGGGGAGCCGCCGCCGACCTTGCCGCCTTGAAGTTTGAAGTCTTGCAGAAAGTAGGTGAAGCCGTTGGCGATACTCAAACATATCAGCTCTAAAAATGCCAACTACGGGGACGCTGAAAAATACCTCACATTCGAGCATGACGAGTTTACCATGAAGCCCACCCTTGACGCAGACGGGCGGCTCATACCGAGGGTAGACTACCGCATATCCTCTCTGAATTGTGGCGGGGAGGATTTTGCCGTTGCCTGTATGCGCTCCAATCTCCGCTACGGCAAGAACCAGAAACGGGAGGACGTAAAGAGCCACCACTACATCATCAGCTTTGACCCACGGGACGGCCCGGACAACGGCTTGACCGTTGATCGGGCGCAGGAGCTGGGCGAGAAGTTCTGCGCCGAGCATTTCCCCGGACACCAGGCCCTTGTCTGCACCCACCCGGACGGACACAGCCACACCGAAAATATCCATGTGCATATCGTCATTAACAGTCTGCGGATTGCGGAGGTTCCCATGCTGCCCCACATGGACAGGCCAGCGGACAGGAAAGCAGGCTGCAAGCACCGCTGTACGGACGCAGCTATGAACTATCTGAAAGCCGAAGTCATGGAGATGTGCCACAGCGAGGGGCTTTACCAGATAGACCTTTTGAACGGCAGCAAAGAACGCATTACCGAGCGTGAGTATTGGGCGCAGAAGAAAGGACAGGCTGCCCTTGACAGAGCCAACGCCCCTATTGCTGCGGACGGTATCGCGCCCCGGCAGACCAAGTTTGAAACGGATAAGGCGAAGCTGCGCCGGACTATCCGGGAAGCCCTTGCCGCTGCTTCCGGCTTTGATGAGTTTGCCGCCCTGCTTCTCCGGCATGGTGTGACCGTCAAGGAGAGCCGGGGGCGGCTAAGTTACCTCACGCCGGACAGGACGAAGCCAATTACCGCCCGGAAGCTGGGGGACGATTTTGACCGGGCTGCTGTCCTCTCCGTTTTGGAGCAGAACGCCGCCAGAGCCGCCGAAAAACCCGCAGCCATAGCGGAATACCCCGGCAGTATCAAAGACCGCTTACGGACGAAAAAAGAAGCGAAAAACGCCCCGAACAATGACGCTGTACAGCGCATGGTAGACATAGCCGCCAAGCGAGCCGAGGGGAAAGGACGGGGCTATGAGAAGTGGGCGACCATGCACAACCTCAAACAGATGTCGGCTACCCTCATGCTCTACCAGCAGTATGGCTTTTCTTCCCCGGACGAGCTGGACGCTGCCATTTCCGCAGCCAACACCGCCACGCAGGAGAGCCTTGCCGGACTGAAAGGGCTGGAAGCCGCTATCCGGGAGAAAAAGGAATTGCAGCGCAACCTTTTGGGCTATATCGGCACGAAGCCCGCCCGTGACGGTCTGAAAGCGCAGAAATCGGAGAAAGCCCGGAGAGCCTACCGGGAACAGCACGAAAGCGATTTTATCATAGCGGACACAGCCGCCCGTTATTTCCGGGAGCATGGAATAACCAAGCTGCCAGCCAGCAAAGGGAGATTGAGCAGCTTACCGTCCAGAAGAACGCCGGATATAACGACTACCGGGAGAAACGCCAGCGGGCGCAGGAGCTTCAGACAGTCAGACGCAATATCGACCAGATTTTAAGGGGCGCACCGAGCCAGCAGAAAAAGCGTGAACAGGAGCGTTAAAGACCGCCCCGAAATGATACCGAAACCCTACAAAAATACAGGTATGATATGAACCCTTACCGCAATACTCCCCGACTTCCAAACGGGGCTTACAGGGCAGAAAAAGCCCGAAAATGATACCGAGAACATACAGAAAATGCCCCCTATCCCGCTACACCGATAGGAACGGCAGAAAGGAGCTTACCATTGCCGAGAATGAGCAAGAAGCGGCGGCTGGAATGGTCTTTCTTCCTCAACCACCGCAACCGTATCACTTACAACGACCTATGCCGGGGCTGCACCCGTGACTGCAAACAGAGCTTCCGGGCGGTTATCATACTATGCCCTCGCTATTATTCCAAACGCTGGAAAAAGGAGGACGCAGCCTATGGCAGATAACCGCAAATATTACTACCTCAAGCTGAAAGAGAGCTATTTTGACGATGATGCAATCGTTCTGCTGGAAAGTATGCAGGACGGCGTTATCTATTCCAACATTCTCTTGAAGCTGTACTTGAAATCGCTGAAAAACGGCGGGAAATTGCAGCTTGACGAGAATATCCCCTACACCGCCCAGATGATTGCGACCATTACCCGCCAGCAGGTAGGTACCGTAGAGAGAGCTTTGAAAATCTTTATGAAGCTGGGGCTTGTGGAGCCTTTGCCAAGCGGCGCACTCTACATGAGCAACATTGAGCTTTTAATCGGCCAGTCCTCTACCGAGGGGGAGCGCAAGCGCAGGGCGCGGCTGGCTTTGCAGGAACAAAAAGCCCTGCCGCAGACAGGGGCGGACAAATGTCCACCATATCGAGCGGACATTTGTCCACCAGAGATAGAGATAGAGAAAGAGATAGATATAGAAATAGAAAAAGAGAGAGAGTTAGAAACGGGACACCCCGCCCCCGCCGCCTATGGCAGATACCACAATGTCATTCTTTCCGATACGGAGCTTGACGGGCTGAAAACAGAGCTTCCCGGCAAGTGGGAGTATTACATTGACCGCCTATCCTGCCATATCGCTTCCAGCGGGAGGAAATACAAGAGCCATGCAGCCACGATTTTCAAGTGGGCGCAGGAGGACGCAGCCAAGAAAGCCCCGAAAAAGGGCATACCCGATTATACCTGTAAGGAGGGCGAGAGCTTATGACGAATGGATTTGATGAAATGATTTTGAATATGACCGACACCACGCCGGAGCCGGAGGACTACACCGGCGAGGACGGGCTTTTATACTGCGGGAAGTGCCACAAGCCCAAAGAGGGCTATTTCCCCAAAGAAACCGCCGCATGGCTGGGGCGTGACCGCCACCCGGCAGAATGTGACTGCCAGCGGGCAGAGCGTGAGGAACGGGAAGCCGCAGAGAAACAGCGCAGTCACCTTGAAACTGTCGAGCGGTTGAAGCGGCGGGGCTTTACAGACCCGGCTATGCAGGGCTGGACGTTTGAGAACGACAACGGCAAGTGCCCGCAAATGGAACACGCCCATTTCTATGTGGAGAACTGGGAAACCATGAAAGAGCGCAACATTGGCTATCTGCTATGGGGCGGCGTTGGCACAGGCAAGAGCTATTTTGCGGGCTGTATCGCAAATGCCCTTATGGAGCGTGAAATCCCCGTGTGCATGACAAACTTTGCATTGATATTGGGTGACCTTGCCGCCAGCTTTGAGGGCAGGAATGAATATATCTCCCGACTTTGCAGCTTCCCGCTGCTTATCCTTGACGATTTTGGAATGGAACGGGGAACGGAATACGGCTTAGAGCAGGTCTACAACGTGATTGACAGCCGTTACCGCAGCGGCAGGCCGCTGATCGTCACGACTAATCTCACGCTGGAGGACTTGCAGCACCCGGAGGACACCGCCCACGCCCGCATTTATGACCGTCTGATTGAAATGTGTTCTCCTGTCCGCTTTACCGGGAGCAACTTCCGAAAAGCCACGGCGCAGGAGAAAATGGGACAACTGAAAAAGCTGATGAACAGAAAGGAGAGCCGCCTATGACCAACACCCCAAAGAATGACCGCAGCACCCGCCGCCCGGATTGCGTGACGGAAATCCGCATAGGTAATTCTGTCCTTGTCGTTTCCGGCTATTTCAAGCAGGACACCACCGCCACCGCCGCCGATAAAATGCTGAAAGTGCTGGAAGCGGAAGCTGCTACACAAAAATCGGCAATTTGACGGGACGTAAAGAAGCAGAAAGGACTGTACAGCCAGCCCCGGCGTGTGGTATGATAGTCATACGGAATAGTGGGGCTGGCTGTCGGAAATGGAGGACACTATGTTAAGACAGACCACCCGAAACCTTATTACCGCCCTTTATCCGAGATTATCCCACGAGGACGAGCTGCAAGGTGAGAGCAATTCTATTTCAAACCAGAAGCGTATTCTTGAAACCTATGCGAAGCAGAACGGCTTTTCCAATCTGCAATGGTACACAGATGACGGTTATTCTGGGGCGAACTTCCAAAGACCCGGTTTTCAAGCCATGCTTGCGGACATTGAAGCCGGAAAAGTCGGCACCGTTATCGTCAAGGATATGTCACGGTTAGGGCGAAACTATCTGCAAGTGGGAATGTATACGGAAATGATTTTCCCACAGAAAGGCGTCCGCTTTATCGCTATCAATGACGGAGTGGACAGCGCACAGGGCGACAATGATTTTGCCCCTCTGCGGAACATTTTTAACGAATGGCTGGTGAGAGATACGAGCAAGAAAATCAAAGCAGTAAAACGGTCTAAGGGTATGAGCGGGAAGCCCGTCACGAGCAAACCCGTATACGGCTACTTTATGGACGAGGACGAAAATTTTATCATTGACGGGGAAGCCGCCCCTGTTGTGCGGCAGATTTACAGCTTGTGCCTTGCCGGGAACGGGCCGACCAAGATAGCCCGTATGCT
>QWCZ01003132.1_pt1 | contig 10633 bp, 8 predicted proteins | sample 1972651 | NCBI WGS metagenome assembly QWCZ01 (sample SAMN09866695, study PRJNA288562) | Human oral metagenome isolate pre1_saliva, whole genome shotgun sequencing... | isolation source: mouth | host: Homo sapiens | place: USA: California
CTTAGTTCATAGATTCGAACTTTATCCTCATAAGTTAATTTCATTTAAAAACACCCCAAAAGTTAGATTTTTTCTGTCTAACTTTTGGGGTGCGGTTCATCTAAGAAGGAGGTCTTTGGAAACTTAATTGTCTTAGTAAGCTTTATTCTGCTTGCTTGTCTTTTTCAGATGCGTCAGCACCCTTTTCACGAATAACTAAGACACCATCTTCCAAATCGGCTGTCAAGTGCTTAGCATCTAGATTATCCAAGTGGAAGTCAGTCACCTTGTCACGAATTTGCTGCTCAATGACACGGCGGAGCGGACGGACACCCATGACTTGGTCATAACCAGCATCTCGTAGGAATTCCTTAGCTGCATCAGATACAGCCAGATCAATTTCTTTCTTGCTCAAGGTTTGATTTACTTCGATCAGCATGAGATTCACAATCTCCATCAAGTCTTCTTTCTTGAGATGAGAGAACTCAATAACCGCGTTAAAACGATTGAGGAATTCTGGACGGAAATAAGCTTTGAGTCGATCCATCAAATCAGGCTTTTCAGCATCCTCTTCCAAGCCTGCTTCGTAGCCAAAGCCAGCATTGGAAGTCGCAATGATAACCGTATTCTTGAAGTTGACTGTATTCCCTTGACCATCTGTCAAACGACCGTCATCCAGAACTTGAAGGAGAAGGGTAATCACTTGTGGATCCGCCTTTTCAATCTCATCCAAGAGAATGATAGAGTAAGGATTGCGGCGCACGCGCTCAGTCAGGGTATTATTGTTGTCATCATAGCCGACATAGCCTGCAGTCGTACCAATCAACTTGGAAACAGCAGTCCGGTCAGAGTATTCAGACATATCCAGACGGATAATGGCCTCTTTAGTACCGAACATATCTAGAGCTAGTTGCTTAGCCAGCTCAGTCTTACCAACACCAGTTGGTCCAACAAAGAGGAAGCTTCCGATTGGACGGTTGCCTTCATCAAATCCTGCACGGTTACGGCGAATAGCTCTAGCCACAGCTTCTACAGCCTTATCTTGGCCGATAACTTTAGCTTTGAGACGGTCATTCATGCCCTTGAGGCGCTCAATGTCGCTGGCACCCATTTGAGATACCGGCACACCCGTCATCCGTTCAACAGATTCTGCTACGTCGTTGACCGTAGCTGTCACCTTCATATCCTCGGTGTGATTTTGAATTTTCTTTTCTAGCTCTTCAATGCGAGTCTTAGCATTCAGAGCTGCTTCATAATCTTCTTTCTCAACAGCCGCTTCCTGCTTGTCTTTCTGTTCAGCAATCTCATTTTCAACCGCATGAACATCAGTCACTGGATGCTGGGCTGCCAAGTGGGCAGCAGTCACGTCGACCAGGTCAATCGCCTTGTCTGGCAGGCTTCGTTGTGGAATATACTGAACAGAGTAATCCACAGCCGCTTTCAGCACTTCATCCGGCAGGATGACATTGTGGTGCTTTTCGTACAAGTCCCGAATGCCTCGAAGGATCTGATAGGTATCTTCGGCCGACGGTGCATTGACCTTGACTTCATTGAAACGACGAGCCAAAGCTGCATTTTTAAGGATAGTATTACGGTACTCGTCCTGAGTAGTAGCCCCGATAACTGTCAACTCACCACGAGAAAGTGCTGGTTTGAGAATATCCGCCATGCCCTTAGAGCCACTATCTCCACCGATAGATCCTGCTCCTAGGATTTGATGGATTTCATCAAAGAAGAGGATAATGTTGCCGGCTTCCTTGACTTCATTGACCAAGTTTTGGATATTTTCTTCAAAGCTACCACGATATTGGGTTCCAGCTTCCAGACCGGAAATATCAACAGAAATAATTTCCTTATTCTTGATAGCCGCTGGCACATCACCGTTGACGATAGCCTGAGCCAATCCTTCTACGACAGCTGTCTTACCAACTCCGGCGTCTCCGACCAATACAGGATTGTTCTTGGTTCGGCGAGAAAGGATTTCAGCTGTTTCTTGGATTTCCTTATTGCGCCCAATGACTGGATCTAACTTTCCATCACGCGCTTCCTGAGTCAGATTGCGACCCAGTTTAGCCAGGATACCATCCTGCTTAGGTCCTTGAGCAGCAGTCTGGCCAGTCTGCTCACCTACTCCTTGACCAGGGAGCTTACCAGTAGCCCGGTACTGAGCAAACTCTTCCGGTGTGACCTCTCTACCATTAATCAAGTAGCGCCGGTGTTCGCTGTTGTAGCCACCCATGCGCCCCATAAGTTGGTTGAAAAGGTCGTCCATATTATTAAAATTGTTGTAGTTGTTGTTCATAGCATTACCTCGCTTTTTTCATATTTTGCTTTACATAATTTTTATTTTTACTAAAGTTTGAGATAAGAAATCTCTTCCTTATCTACTATAAATTTTCATTTGGGAGATCTTCTCCTATCTATTATTTTACATAACTTATTCTCTTTTCAAAAATCAAGACTGATTCAGTCTCTATTTTTATGAGTGATTTGATCTCTTTCGGAAGAAGATGATCTTACATAATTTTTAATCCTCCCAAAAATAATCGCCTTCCGGCTATATTCACATCTTCTGATTAAATTTACGTAAACTTTTTTGTTTACAGTTGTAATTTTATCATGACAGAATTTATTTGTCAATAGATTTTACATAATTTTTTAAAATAAATTTACAAATGTAATCAAAATTTTGGTTTAGGCTCTTTTCATTCCTATAAAGACGCTTTTTTATAATAAAAATCTGGACATAGTCCAGATTTTAAATCATATACTCTACACTATAGCTGGCATCCGACAGAATACGGGACAGAAACTGTTTGGTCCGTTCTTCCTTCGGACTAGAGAAGAATTCCTGAGGAGGATTTTCTTCAATTATGTGGCCTCCGTCCATAAAGATGACATGGTTGGCCACATCGCGGGCAAAGCTCATCTCGTGGGTCACAACGACCATGGTCACTCCCTCCTGAGCCAGCTGCTTCATGACACTAAGAACTTCGCCGACCAGTTCCGGATCTAGCGCCGAAGTTGGTTCATCCAGCAGGATAACGTCTGGCTTGACAGCAATGGCGCGGGCAATCCCAATCCGCTGCTGCTGGCCGCCTGATAGCTGGGAAGGATAGTAGTCTTTGTAGGCCAAGAGACCCACGCGCTTCAAGGACTCTTCCGCAATCTCAAGCGCTTCTTCCCTCGGTATCTTACGAGCGATCACTAAGCCTTCTAAGATATTTTCAAGGGCTGTTTTATTGGCAAAGAGATTATAATGCTGGAAGACAAAGGCCGTCTTTCTACGGATTTCTAAAATCTCCTTTTTGCTGAGCTTAGCCAAATCATAGTCTTTACCAGACAGAGTCAGCTGGCCGCCATCCGCTTTTTCTAAGTGATTCAGACAGCGCAGAAATGTTGTTTTCCCAGAGCCTGAGGGTCCTAGAATAACCACAACATCACCTTGATTGACCTTGAGACTGACATCTGCCAGCACCTGATGCTCTCCAAACCGTTTGGAGATATGTTTTACTTCTAACATAATCTTTCCTTCCTAAGCAAGAGCGTAGCGCTTTTCCAAGCCCCTAAACATCCACTGAATCAAGCCACAAATAATGAGATAAATAACAAAAATCACCAGATAAGACTCTGAATACTGGTAAGAATGGGAGGCTTCTATCTTAGCCAGGGCTGTGATATCCTTGACTGTCATGACAAATACCAGCGAGGTTCCCTTGACTAGATTGATAACCAGATTGGCCAGATTGGGCAGGGCAGAGCGCAGAGCCTGAGGAAAAACAATCCTCCGATAGGCTTGAAAATTCGTTAAACCAATCGCTTGAGCCGCTTCTAACTGTCCTTTATCCACTGTCAATATGGCAGAGCGCAGTATTTCCGACAAACTGCCTGTCGTCATCAGGCTATAGATGATGAAAGCATAGTAAAGTGGATTGAACTTAAAGACGTCTACCTGACTGCCCAGATTTTTAAAAATTTGATTCAGTAAGCTAGGAAAAAGACTATAGAAAAAGAGAATGAGCAAAATGGGAGGTGTCGCCCGAATAAAGGCCAGATAAACCACCGAAAAGGTCCGAACACCCCGAACTTTATAAATCTGCCCCAGAGCTAGAAGCAGAGCCGGAATAAAGCTGAGCAGAATAGCCACCACCATAATGATCAAGGTTACTGGTATGCCTTTCAACGTTACCAGAAAGGTATTTACAATATAATTCAAATCCATGCTTTACCTCTCCTTGACTGTCAGACTTTTTTCCAGAAGCTGGGAAGCCAGCGAAACCACTAGGGCAATCCCCCAGTAAATCAAGGCCACCGCTGTATAGGTTTCTAGGGAATAATTGCCCAGATTCCGACTGATGAGATTTTGCCCTGCTCCCATGACATCCACTGCCCCAATCGTATAAGCCAGCGCAGCATCTCGCATGAGATTAAGAAGGGCGGTAGTGAGATTGGGCAGGGCGATGCGAAACGCCTGTGGCAGGACAATACGCAGAAAAGTCTGCAGCGGTGTCAAGCCAATACTGAGACCTGCCTCAGTCTGTCCCTTGGGAACAGCAAGATAGGCTGCCTTGAAGACTTCCGCAATCATAGCCGCAAAGAGCAGAATCATGGTGATGATAACAAAAACAGTACGCGACCAATTATTGATATCCAGCCCCAGCCACCATTCTAAAAACTCTGGAATGCCATAAAAAACCAAGAAAAGTAAGACAATAGGCGGCGTACATCTAAGGATAAATATATATCCTCTAGCCAGGCCAGCAAAAGACTGTTCCTCGGCAATCTGAGCCCAAGCCAACAGACCACCCAGTAAGGAGCCAATCAAAGCTGTCACAAACATAATCCATAAAGTGGTCGGCAGAGCCTGCAACAGACTAGGCAGCAGGCCAAAGACACGGGACAAGTCATACGAGACCATAATTTTCTTCTCCTTCGACAATGATTAGATAGAATAAGCTTCTCTTGGACGGGCGCTTTCAGCTTGGAGCAACCATGCTCTCGCCTAGCTATCCTCTTTGAAAATTCCTTCAAACAGCAGCAAGGTCAGCTTAGAAGCCACCAACTCTATTTTCAGCCAGCTTCTCAGTCAGCCTTTTGATTTTCCATAATCAGCAGACAGCAGCAACTAATCCTTGTCCACATAAGAGAAGACATCCTCTCCGAAATACTTTTCAGATAGTTTAGCCAAGGTTCCGTCTTTTTCCAGTTCCTTAATTGCCTTCTCGTATGCCTTGGCAAATTCTTCATTCTTTTCGTTTTTATGCAGCAGGGGATAGGTCGGAATCCCCTTGTAAGGGAACCAAGTCAGTTGATCCGCATACTGATGGTAAGAACCTTCTTTATCTGTCACAGCTTTTTCAAAAGACAGCTTGATGTCAAAGAAAGCATCGTAGCGCCCTTCCAGAACCCAAGCATAAGCATCAGCTACCTTGAAGGACTCTGCTGCAGTCAAATCAATAGGAGCACCGCTATGCTTTTGGTTATACTCTTCGATAACCGCCCATTGAGCATTCTGCGGAGAGATTGGTACCAGCTTGCCCTTTTCCTTGGCAAAATCATCAATGGTCTTGTATTTTTCAGCGTCTTCCTTGCGAATAGTGAAACCGATAATGCTAGCGCCGATTGGGCTTTTTGGAATGATGAACTTCTTCGCCCGCTCTTCAGTGTACCATGCTCCCTTGGTTCCAATATCATATTTCCCAGATTCCAGACCGACTAAAAGATCCTCATCACTAGTGCCAGTATATTCAAACTGGTAGTCTGGCAACTTTTCATCAATAGCCTTGAGAACAGCAACCTCATAGCCATCTGATTCTCCCTTTTCATCCACAAAGTCATAGGGAACATAGTTCTGTGTATGAGCCACTTTCAAAGTTGTGACCTTACCACTGCCTGATGCAGAGCTGCTCGTCTTGCTAGATGAAGCACCTGTCAAGGTCCGCCCCAAATAAGTCGCTGCTACAATAGCAATCACTGCCGCTCCACCAATAATCCATTTTTTCTTGCTCATTCTTTCGTCTCCTTCTTATGTTAAGCTTGCTGCTTGGCGAACCCACTGAATCCGCTCCGCCTCAATATCGCTTGGAATAGTACAGTCAGCCCCGATAATCAAAGCTTCCTTGCCAGCCTCTGCTATCAAACGCTTGGTCTCATCTTGAATAGCCGCTTGGCTGCCCATGTAGAACAGGCCATCCTTGCCGTTTTCAAAACCACCGAGAACAGTGCGACCGCCAAACAATTTCCGGCCCTCCGCTAGGCTGATGCCTTCTGGCCCCACTGCCCAGTTGATTACCTGAGCTGGATAATCTGTGAAAAGATGAACATCGTTTCGTGCGCCTTCGTAGCCACAAATGTGCAGGATATTCACTCCGCCAGCCGCATTGGCTGCTTCCAGCACCGCCAATTCACTAGGAGCAATAAAAGCCTTATAGTCTTCAGCTGACACCCGCGCATCCTGAATGCTCTGAACGCTGAGGTAGATTCCATCCGCACCAGCTTCCTTGATAATCCGCTCCGTCAGAACCGCAATATCTTGAGCAATCACATCCAGCAACCGCTTCGTGAGTACCGCATCCTCCGCCAGGAAATCTGCAATGATGTCATCTCCACCGGCAACCTTGCCGACCAACCATTTGAAATAGGTCACTGGCGCAAAAATATTGTAAATAGCGACCAAGTCCTCTGTAAAGCTAGCCTTAATCTTCTGAACCAGCTCCACCTGCTCACTAATCCAAGGGTGGTCAGCACCTAGCGGCTCAATATCTGCCAACTCCTTGATAGATTGGACTTTTTTCAAGTGCTCGTTAGGATAGGCAAAATAACCATCCCTCCTCGCTGGTAAAATGATGCCAGAAACCAACTGGCACTCGGTCAACGGGCTCTCCTCTGAAAGCCTTCAGTACTAATTCTCTTTTTGAAGTCATCTTCTCTCCTTTTTCTATTATTCCTATCTAGCCAATGAGTTGTTTTTAGCTTTCTCATTGGGCTGAGTCAACCTTTTAGTAAAAATTCTAATCCGACAAGAGCAGGGCAGCGATATCATTGGGTTGCATCAAACCAGTTGACTGCTCTGGTAATTTCTTGAGCACCTGCAAATCATCTTCTTTTTTGTCTGAAGACTGGTGATCGTAAATCTGACCGATGCTCAGAAATGTTCCTATTATCAAGAATATCAAAGCACGAGCAGCAAGCCTTTTTTGATACCAATTCATCTATCTTCCTCCTTGAAAGAGTTGAAAATTGCTCTTTATGGCTTTGGCAAGTCCGTCAGAACTGACTAGCTGTCTGACGAATCCAGTCCAGTCTTTCTATTTCGAAATCATCCGGTACTGTGCAGTCAGCACCAAGAATCACTCCCTGTCTGCCAGCTGCAGCCAACAGCCGCTTGGTCTCATCCTCTAACTCTGCACGACTGCCTGTATTTAGAAGAGCTGCTCTGCCATTTTCGAATCCGCCTAGGACAGTCTGACCGCCAAAGAGCTTGCTCCCTTCCGCTAAGCTGACCCCCTCATGGTGAGTTGCCCAGTTAAAGACTTGAGCCGGATAGTCTTTGAACAGGTCCAAATCATTGCTGGCCCCTTCAAAGCCGCAGATGTGGAGAATATTCTGACCGCCAGCCGCATTGGCCGCTTCCAGAACCTTGACCGTACTAGGCTCAATATAACGACGATAACTGGCCCCATCTACCCGACCATCTTGAATTTGCTGGGTACTGAGATAAATCCCCTCAATGCCCGCTTCCTCAATGATGCGTCTAGTCAAAATAGCAATATCACCGGCAATGACATCTAAAATATGTCCTGTCAGCTCAGGATCCTCTGCTAGAAAATCTGCAATTTCTCTATCTCCTCGCGACCCTTCCCTGCGGAACCAGCGCTTGAGATAGGAGACCGGCGAAAAGATATTGTAGAAGGAAGCGAGGTCCTCCGAATAGCTTGCCTTTACAGCTTTAACTATCTCAATCTGCTGCTCAATCCAAGGATGATGCTCACCGATAGACTGGATAGCTGCCAAGTCCCGAATGGACTCAATATGATCCGAATAAAGCGGGCTAGGATACTTAAGGAATCCATCGCTCATAATCTTGACAAAGTCTGGCCGTGCAGCTCGAACATAAGCAGCATGCCCCTCAACACTTTTATTGAAAATCACTGGATTATCCAGGCCCAGCATCTTTTCCTCTTGGCTTACAAAGTGAAACCAAAATCCAACAGGCACTCGGTCAACTTCTTCACCCCGAAAAGCTCTCAGCACTAATTCTTTCTTGCTGATCATTGCTTCCTCCTTCTTTGAATTTGTAATATATCTTACCATCCTCTCCTTCTCCTGGGAAATATATTTTCCCTATCAGCCTGATTAAAAATATTTATCAAAGCAAAATAAAAAAGCTAGACTAAGCTAGCTTTTTCAAGGCTTTTCAGACTGTGCTGAATAAACTTATTTTTCGTACCCTTTTTAGATAAGGACCATATATATTTTCTATGGATGAGATAGGTAATTTTTATAGGCAAATCCTGCTGCGCTTATTCTACAGTGACAGACTTAGCCAGATTACGCGGTTTGTCTACATCCAGACCACGGTGCAAGGTTGCAAAGTAAGCAATGAGCTGTGTCGGTACCACCATAGAGATTGGTGACAGATATGGGTGGACCTGATTGAGCACGATATCGTCTCCCTCTTTGGCTACATTCTCCTCAGCAATGGTCAACACCTTGGCACCCCGAGCTACGACTTCTGAAATATTGCCCCGAGTATGGCTAGCCAAGACTTCGTCTGAAAGTAAAGCCAAAACTGGTGTTCCGTCTTCAATCAGAGAGATTGTACCATGTTTGAGCTCACCAGCAGCAAAACCTTCACACTGGATATAAGAAATTTCTTTGAGTTTTAAGCTAGCTTCCATCGCCACATAGTAGTCTTGACCACGGCCGATATAGAAAGCATTGCGAGTTGTTTCCAGAAGGCCACGAACCTTATCGTCAATCAACTCCTTTTCTGACAAAGTTGACTCAATAGACTGCGCAACTAAGGACAGCTCGTGAACCAAGTCAAAGGCTGCCGCTTTTTCAGAAGCATTGGCATCGCCAACAGCTTTAGCCAAGAAAGCCAAGGTTGCAATTTGAGCTGTATAGGCCTTAGTAGAAGCAACCGCAATTTCAGGACCCGCATGCAGCAGCATAGTATGATTGGCTTCTCGAGAAAGCGTAGAACCTGGAACATTGGTCACGGTCAAACTTGGAATACCCATCTGATTCGCCTTGACTAAGACCTGACGGCTGTCAGCTGTTTCACCAGATTGGCTGATAAAGATAAAGAGAGGCTTCTTGCTAAGGAGCGGCATAGCATAGCCCCACTCAGAGGCAATGCCCAGCTCAACAGGTGTATCCGTCAGCTCTTCCAGCATACGCTTAGAAGCATAGCCAGCATGGTAAGAAGTTCCAGCTGCAAGGATATAGAGACGGTCAGCTTCCTGAACAGCTTTGACAATATCCGCATCAACTGACACTTGCCCCTTATCATCTGTATAAGCACTGATTAGCTTACGCATCACAGTTGGCTGCTCATCGATTTCTTTGAGCATATAGTATGGATAAGTCCCCTTACCGATATCGGACAAGTCTAGTTCAGCTGTATAGCTTTCACGCTCCAGAGTATGCCCGTCATAATCCTGCACTTCCACACTGTCTTTACGGACAATAACCAGCTCTTGATCATGAATTTCCATAAACTGACTTGTCTCACGAATCATGGCCATGGCATCTGAGCAGACCATATTGTAGCCTTCACCAAGTCCGACTAGTAGTGGAGATTTATTTTTAGCAACATAGATAACATCTGCATCTTCTGAATCCACCAAAGCAAAGGCATAAGAACCACGGATGATATGAAGGGCTTTTTTGAAGGCTTCAAGAACTGACAAACCATCTTCTTCAACAAATTCAGCGATACGACCGACCGACTTGATCAGACTAGAAGTTTTCCCTGTTGTTACAAAAATTCCAGCTGAGTCATAACCTCGGTATTCCAGCTTTTCCAAGCCCTGCATCAAAATATCTGTTGCGTTGCGATTTCCGACAACTCCGACAATTCCACACATAACGTTACTTCTGATTTCTATCCTTAGAAACCAGCCCTTCTTATTAAAAATTGGTATAGTCTTCTTGGAGTCTAAAAACTCCAACAAGGCTAGTATACACACTGTTTTTTACTTTGTCAAGTGTAAAATTGGTATAGTTTTCTTTAAGAAAAGTATGCTTAGCTTCTCTTACCGCAAAACAGCCCCTTGAAGCATTTAGAAAAATGGACAGATATAGCAAAAATGACTTTCTATATGACTAAAAATTTGGGGAAATAGAAGCTCAATAAACCACTGACCTGTCTTTGATGATTTTCACAAAGCAAGGTACAGAAAAAGAGACTCAAATGAGCCTCTTTCTTTTACCATTGAATTATTTAGCGATTTTCGCGAAGTATTCAAGAGTACGTACAAGTTGTGCAGTGTATGACATTTCGTTGTCGTACCATGATACAACTTTAACCAATTGTTTACCGTCAACATCAAGAACTTTAGTTTGAGTTGCGTCAAACAATGAACCGTAAGACATACCTACGATATCTGAAGATACGATTGGATCTTCTGTGTAACCGTATGATTCG
>QWCZ01004217.1_pt1 | contig 10599 bp, 12 predicted proteins | sample 1972651 | NCBI WGS metagenome assembly QWCZ01 (sample SAMN09866695, study PRJNA288562) | Human oral metagenome isolate pre1_saliva, whole genome shotgun sequencing... | isolation source: mouth | host: Homo sapiens | place: USA: California
ATCAAAATGGCGACTTTTGCCAAGTCCATTAGCTCCTGAGATTGTCGTGCTTTCAGGATTAAATTGCGTTGTTCTGCTTCTCTCACCTCTCCAATTGGTCAGCGTGAGACTCTTTAGTATTACTTTCTTCATCGTCTTGTTGTATTATTGGTTATCTGTGTTTTAGTCTTAGTAGGGGGCTTCTTCTACGCTATCAACTTCTACTTCTACATCTTCTACGCCTAGCCCCACATTATATATACTCGTATTTATAGCTTCTGCAATCCAATCAGAATCGTCACTTGCTTCTTCTTCATCCTCAGCTTTTAGCGTAAATGTTACGGATATCTTTACCTTGTGAGGTAGTTCAGGATAGTTACTTGCCATTTTCGTAGTATAATTGATATTGTTACTTTGCTTATCCCCAAAGTTTTGTTGCTAGTTCAACTTTCTTTGCAAGTTCGTTTACAGCTTTCTTTGCATAGGTAAGTGTGTAGCTATGTTCCTTGGGATATTTTCCCGACTTTACCCCCTCGTGATACTCAACCGCCTTTTGGTACATCTCTTTGTAGTACTCCAAACTTTCAGGCATAGAAAGATTGATGTCATCTTGCTTTCTTTCCCAATGCTCTGCCTTTTGTGCGTGCATTCGAGCTTTGTCGTGCATCTCAACAGCTTTTCCCGTATTTTCCCACGCTTGTTGCACTATCTTACGATGTCGTGCTTCCGAATGATGCCCTACCTTGATAGGTTCTCCGAGTGAAAGAAAATCTCGGTCTTTGTTCGAAAGGTCGAAATAATGTTGGCTCTTTGCTTCAGCTTTTTCAGCCCACTCATTGTATCGTTCAACCTTTCTCTTGGCTCTTTCCTGCATATTATAGCCATCTGCACGAGTGATAGAGTAGTAGAAAAAGCCATTTATATTGGCTACAAGATTGTGAACAACGCATTCATTTTCTTTGCCATACTTGGTTTGAACGATTATGGTTTCGCCCTTTTCGTGCTGTTCTTCACACTTTGCGACATACACATTTGGGCAATACTTAGCATAAGTATTCATACTATTTCTTTGTTGTTGTATTGTTTGTTGATTGTCTGATTAATTACTCTGCATCCTTAGCCTCTTCTGTATTACTGCGCCACTTGTAGATGTTTATCATTTCTTCGTAGTGCCCACACTCCCTAAAGTAGAAGTAGGTAGTTAAGCCCGATAGACACGCTAGCATCGTATCTCCGATAAAGTCGCGCATGTTACCTTCTAGCCAAGCCATAGCGGTAAATATCACGAATGCCACCGTTACCGCTGAGAAGAGCGTCATCAGTATTTTTGACTTGGCTAGTGCGCTCTGATAATCTTTCAATTTTGTCTTCATTGTTTTTCTTTAAATAATTTTAGTGCCAAGTCTACATCAACAGCTATCATACGCCCATATTGCGATATGGCTTCATCAATTTTTCCACTAGATTTAATTCTATTAGCCGTCGTCATTGAGCAATTGAATATCCTCGCAATTCCGGAGATACCATACTCAAGCCTTTTTGTTTGATTATTACTAACGTCCTCGCTCTTGCTTAAGACCCGCTTCATAACCTCACATAAGACATCTGCAAACTCGCTTGCAGTCATATCTATCACCCTTTTTTCTCTTATTGCTTCCATCGCTAATGATTTAATCTTCACTCCCCCATACTTGGGTTATTCCAAAATCAGCAAATACACTTTCAATAATTTTGGCTTCTGAAACTTTAGGCTCAACAGACCCATTTAATCTCGCATACCAGCTAACTCTAGTTCTCAATCCAAGAGCATTCATAATTCGATTTTTAACCTCTTGAACGTCTTTTCTTTTCACTTGGGAGAATCCCAACTTAAAGCTAAACTCATTCATTTCATTTCTACTTCGTATTTCTCGTTTATTTTTCGCTAAATGTTGTATCTTTGAACATTACAATCGTGCCATATTTCGTTATACACAAGTAATCTTCATCTTTACACTTGCAAAGTTACGAAATAATTCACGAAATATAAAACTAAAACAAGAATTATTTCGCATCATAATAAAACAGAACAACAAACAAAGAATATAAATCAATAATTATGAATGAATTAGAAATAAAAGATGTGCGAAAAAAAATGGGTGTTTCGCAGGAAAGATTCGCAAAAGTACTGGGTGTAACCGCTCGGACGGTTCAAAATTGGGAATCTGGAGGATCAATTCCAAATAGCAAAAAGGAAAAAATTCACGAAATAATAGATCAAGCACAGATGTATTTCGGAGGAGAGCAGAACAATATAAATGGTGATAATATTACGGGGGAAAATGTCACCATACACAAAACGGACACAGATAGACTCCTTGACCTGCTCGCAAATGTAGAAGCATCTCTAGCTAAGGCTTTAGAGCAAAATGATAAATTACTAGCAATAATCAGTAATCTAACACATAAATAAGCTATGCAAACAATAAAAGTAAAGGTGAGCGAATACTATGGCATTCCAACCTATTATTCTGTAATGCCTGAGGAAGTATTCAACACTCTTGAAGAGGCATCATTAAATGGCAAAGAATATACAGATCTAGATAAGGATCTATTCGATATTATGATTGCTAAATATCAGCAAAAGGCAAAATAATGAAGAAGAACATTAACCCACAGGTGCTAGACATTCAGAGAAGATTCTTTGAAGCTATATCAGTGGCCAAACAACTGAAAAAGACTACTGGGTTAAAATCATTCTGCGATAATCACAACCTAAATCCGGTAAAGTATTATCGTATCAAGGGCGATCTGGGCAAGCCTATAAAAGATATGCACTACAAGGCAATAGATATTGATGCTCTATTATATGTCTGCGTAGATTTTGGCGTATCTGCAGATTGGCTTCTACTAGGTCGTGGAGTTTTAGAGATAAGATAGTGTATGTTAATCAAGCGCATAGTTAAATTTATACTCCACAAGAGAAAGCATGGAGAAGAGAAAGATCTATCAATAAGAATGCGTGTGACCATTAAAGGAGAAAGACCTTTTGATTTTCCTCTAGGGAGAAAGGTTAATTTATCCGAATGGGATACTGAAGCCGAGCGTGTTTCATCGGGAAATAAAGAAGCCTCCGAAACCAATAGAGCTATCGATGAATACAAATCACAAATCAATGAGGTTTTTGCCCGATTTGAGCTTCTTGAAAAAAGAATCCCTACCCCGCAAGAGGTAAAAGATTTATTTAACGATATGATCGGAAGGGCTTCATTGATGGATGATAGTCAAAGTCTTGATTTTTGGGCTGTTTTTGACTTATTTACTAAACAAGTCGGGGATAAAAATCAATGGACAGACTCAACGTATCAAAAGTTTAGAACATTACGCAAGCACCTAAAACAATTTGCACCGACACTGTCTTTTCCTTCCATCACCGAAAGTAAGCTACAAGGGCTTGTTACATATTATAGCAACAAGGGCTTCCGGAACACAACCATAGACAAGCAACTTTCATTTTTAAGATGGTTCTTGAGGTGGGCAGCACAAAAAGGTTATTATAATGGAGATCTGCACGATACATTCAAACCAAAGCTAAAAGGAATATCAGTAGATTCCAAAGAAATAATCTACCTATCACAAGAAGAAGTAAGGCTACTTCAAGACTTCCAATTTCAGCCAAATCAAGAAGCACTAGAGCGAGTGAGAGATGTATTCTTATTTCAATGCTTTACAGGTCTAAGATATTCAGATGTCGCCAAACTAAAGCGTTCTGATGTAAAAAGAGGAGTTGTGCATGTTGTAACTAAGAAGACGGTTGACGGTTTAAGAATTGAACTAAATAAGCATTCCCAGGCGATTATTGATAAATATAAAGATTGTGATTTCCCTGGAGATAAGGTTCTTCCGGTAATCTCTAATGAAAAGATGAATGCGCATCTCAAGACATTAGGACAAGTTGCTGGGATTAACGAACCAACTCGTATCATATACTTCAAGGGAAACCAAAGACACGAAGAAGTTTATCCCAAATGGTACCTATTAACAACACACGTAGGTAGAAGAACATTCGTTGTAACCGCATTACAATTAGGCATTCCGGTTGAAGTGATAATGCGTTGGACGGGGCATTCTAACTTTGAAGCTATGAAGCCCTATGCAAAAATAGTAGATGAATTGAAAGAAAAATCAATGTCAAAATTCAATTTACTATAAGAATGTACACGATTAAGAGGGGGAAAAATGAGGGACACGAAAATGTACACGACCATAGAGTTTCAATTTGGTATTCTATGATATTGAACAGACTATAGAGATATGGCAAAATACCACAAATGACACTATATGGTATTCTATGATATTATAGTCTGGCTTCCTCTCTCTCCGCAAACAAGGGTGTAAATCAGCAAATTATGCGATTTACACCCTTTATTATACCCAAAAAGTTTCTCGGTATTTCTTGTATGGTTTATTGCGGCACGATGTCAGGGATTCTATTCTTACGTATCATTCAGAGCTACTAGAATAAGACTGTTATTACTCTTGGTCGTAACAAAGCCTTCCACCAACGAGTAGAATTTTCGTGGTTATCCACGAGTTTGAACGCCACGACTGGCAGGTGGAGGTCGTCTACCTTGGCAACCAGATGGACCACGACGAGATGTGTCTGCTCATCAACCAAGGTTTCGCTGGCAAACAACACCTTATGTCCCTTTTTCTGCCGTAGCTACAATCCCAGCCTTATTCTTGCCATCTAGTCGGCAGGAGTGTCAAGAGGACGCAACGGTTTTCGGAAGGACAAGTCAGGCGAAAAGTTCGCCGAATCAGAAGAAGACCTCTTAGAGCACCGCACCGACGACTCCGACGCAATCTACACCCTCTACATCGGCTGCGAGAAATTCCCAGTACATGATATAGTGAGTGTACCTGTAAGTGGCGTGATGTAATAGCCTATTATGCAGTCATATCGCTCCCTTATGTTCAATTATGCACATAAAATTGTGTTATTTGCTATAAAATTGCTATATTTACCTAAGTTTAAGGACTTTTTGTGCTGCTTCTTTGATATAATATTGTAACTTTGAACTCGAAAATTAAACAAGTGCCGATTTATGAGCAAACAACTAAATAGGATAAAGGTTATACTCTTGACGATCTGGCAAGAAGAGATATAATTTAACATGACACAGGAAGAAAAAACGTTGCTCATTGAGCAAGCAAATAAATTAAGTGAGGTGTTGGAGGTTCTGAACAAAGAATTTTCAGCCCTTGATATTGATGATGAAAGAAATTTCCTTGCCATAGTAAAGGAAAATCTATCTAAAAAAGCATTAGATTGATACTATGGGCAAGGGAAAGGAAAATGCAACGCAACCTAAAATAGGATTAGATATATTTTCAGGTGCTGGTGGTTTGAGTCTCGGTGCAGAAATGGCTGGGATTGATGTTAAATACGCTATTGAAATTAACAAAAGTGCAGCTCAAACCTTCCGAAAAAATCATAAAGGAGCAGAGGTTATCTGTAATGATATTACCAAATTATCGCCAAAAGAGATTGTTGGCGATAATAAGGTTTTTATTATTATGGGCGGTCCCCCGTGCCAAGGCTTTTCCTTGTCAAATACCATGAACAGAAACATGGACAATCCTAAGAATTTATTATTTAGGGAGTTTGTTCGTTTCGTAGATGAATTGCATCCCACTTGGTTTGTTTTTGAGAACGTATCTGGACTTACAAGCATGAATCATGGGAAAACCCAAAAGATGATTGAACAATGTTTTGAAAGCCTTGGATATACTGTCTCTCCATCGGTACTGTGGGCATCCGATTATGGCGTTCCACAACATCGTAACCGCTTCTTCTTAATTGGTAATGCTAATGGCATCAAATTTGAGTTTCCCCAAAAACACGAGAAACAAATCAGTGTAGAAGAAGCCATCGGTGATTTGCCAATACTCGGTAATGGTGATAGCTTTGATAGTCTGCCATATAGAATTTCATTTGAAGAGGCAAGCGACTATGCTCAACAAATGCGTAAACGCTCAGCAAATGCAACCCAAAATTTTGTTTCCAAGAATAACGACCTTGTGATTGAAAGATACAAGCATATCAAACAGGGACAAAATTGGCGTACAATTCCCGATAGCCTTATGGAAAACTATGCAGACAAAAAACGTACACACAGCGGTATCTATAAGCGTTTGTTGGCAGACAAGCCTTCTGTCGTAATATCAAATTACCGTAAGAGTATGCTTATTCATCCATTCCAAGATAGAGGTTTGTCTGTTCGAGAAGCAGCTCGCATTCAGAGTTTTCCTGATGATTTTATATTTGAAGGTCCTATTTCTCATATACAACAACAGATTGGAAATGCAGTTCCTCCACTGCTTGCAAAAGCTGTCGTGAAAAAAATCCTTTCTTATCAAGATTAAAATCCAATGAGTAAAGATAGAGAAAACATACCGAGAGCAAATATGCTGATGGGGTCAATGCGCTCAATGGGTTACTCCTTTGAGTCCGCAGTGGCAGATGTTATTGATAACAGCATCAGTGCTAATTGTAAGAACGTCATCTTATTTTTCCCTCTTAAAAGTTACGACACACTTGCTGTCGGTATTCTGGATGATGGAAAAGGTATGTCTTCTGACGAATTGTTTGAGGCTATGAGATACGGAAGTGACTCTAAGGAAGAACGACAGGAAACAGACCTTGGACGTTTCGGACTTGGAATGAAATCCGCATCAATGTCACAATGCCGAATATTAACAGTTGTCAGCAAACAGGCGGGCTCAGTACATGCTTTTAGATGGGATTATAACTATATCCTTGAAAAAAAAGCATGGATTTTACAAGAACTCAATAAAGACGAGGTTGCATCAACACCTTATGTGGAGAATTTATTAGAGTCATCTAATGATGGTACCTTGGTGGTTTGGCAAGACTTTGATGTTCTTGAAAAATCTTCTGATGGGCAAATCTTTGACGCACTTATTGAACTTCAAAATAAAACGTCAGATTATCTGTCGCTAATCTATCACAGATTTCTCGAAGACAAGTCTATTAAAATTAAAATAAACAATCACTCGTTAAAGCCCAGAGACCCTTTCCTTGAAAAGAATAAAAAAACCACTCAAAAGAAAGAGGTTTCCATAAGTAATCGTGATTCTTTAAACATAGAACGACAAATTAAAGTCAAAGCTTTTGTGTTGCCATTTGCTGCAGACATGACAGCTGAAGACATGAAAAATGCTGGAGGGGCGGAGAACTTTCGCTCCCTTCAGGGTTTTTACATATACCGAAACAAAAGGCTTATCATTTGGGGCACTTGGTTTGGAATGCGTTTAGGCGAACTTACAAAAAACGCCAGAATCAGAGTTGATATTCCCAATAGTCTTGATGACATTTGGGGTATTGATATTACAAAAAGAACCGCAACGATTCCAAAGAATATCCTTAACCAGCTAAGAAAAACGGTTAAGGACGCTATGGATATTGCAACAAGAAAGCAGACTCATCGAGGAAGAAAAGAAAATGTGGATGCCAATATCAGCTATATTTGGAACCGCATGCAAGGACGCAACAACAACTTCTATTATGAGTTAAACAAAGACAATCTGCTTTTAAAAAATATAAAAGACTATATCCCTGCTGACTACCATTCATACATTGATCTGATGTTGGATGAAATTCAGCTAAGTATCCCCATTCAGCAGATATATATAGACAGGTGCAACGAAGTAATTGAAATCCCTGAGAGGGACGACCGCCTTGACGATTTGTATCAACAAGGAATTACTCTTGTAGAAGCTACTATGAAATTTGGGAAATCTAAAGAAGAGGCCATAGAATACGTTATGACTTCCGAACCTTTCTGCACCAAAAGCGAATTAAAAGGAATGTTGAACACCTATTGCACCGAGAAATATGGAAAATGAACTCCTACAAAGTTTTCTGATTATTACTAATCAGAATGTAAAGACAGACATAAATCGAGGTATAGAAGTCAATTATAATAACATTGATAAATACATTGAGAATACCCAAAAGTTTCTTAATGTTACACTCACGGAAGATGAATATAAACTAGTTTTCCATGATATAGAACAACGCTTCTCAATCAAACACAGTAAAGGGTGTGCCATCTTCGATGACTATGACCAGGTGAGAGACTGGTATCATGAAGAAAATATCGAAGACCCATACTTTTGGACAAGATACAAAAGGTATTTGGAGGAATTTTCTTCGCTGAATCCCAAAAGCATAGAACTCCTTGACAAGACAACTCTGCCTCAGATTATGAATTGTCTTGGCAACCCGACTGAAGAATTTGAGGGCATACGTCTTCGTAGAGGTCTTGTGATTGGTGATGTGCAATCAGGAAAAACAGCAACCTATTCGGGTTTGATATGCAAGGCTGTTGATGCTGGCTATAAAGTTGTAATTCTTTTGGCAGGAATTACGGAAAGCCTACGTCAGCAGACTCAGCAACGTATTGATGAAGGCATCGTTGGATTAGCTCGTACAATGAATTCCATTCTTAAAACACCTGAAACACATCGTGTCGGTGTCGGATTGGATATGAAAGAAGTACGGGCTACCTCGTTGACAACACAAGCGTATGACTTTGTTGCAACCAATGACAATATTGTCACATCTTTGGCTTCGCATAAGACTGTTTTACTAGTCATCAAGAAGAATGTGTCAGTTCTCAACAAACTATACAACTGGCTAAAAAATAACAACTACGATTCTTCTAAAGGATACATCGACTGCCCATTGTTACTTATCGACGACGAGGCAGATAATGCTTCATTGAATACAAATAAGGACGAAACCAATCCGACAAAGACCAATGCCAAAATCAGACATATCTGTGCATTGTTCAAAAACGCAACGTATGTCGGTTTTACGGCAACTCCTTTCGCTAACTGTTTCATTGACCCAGACTCTGTTGACAGCATGAAGAATGCAGATCTTTTCCCAGAGAACTTCATGTATGTATTGCCGAGCCCATCCACATATTTAGGAGCAAAGAAAATCTTTGATGAAGATGGAGAGTTCCATAGAAATGTCCGCTTCATTACAGATATTGAAGAGCCGGACTATACAAGTGAAGAGTATAAAGATAGAGTCTCCAATGACATAGATGGACTAAACGATGGCCCATTTTACTACAAGCACAGCAAGAACTGGGATGGTGTTTTTCCGAAATCACTAACCCAGTCCATGTATTGTTTCTTCTTAGCAAATGTTATAAGAGACTTACGCGGAGATAGTGGGAAACCACGTAGCATGCTTGTTAACATGTCACGTTTCGTAAAAGTCCAGAGAGTCATCAAGGAACATGTCGAGAAAATCTATAATGATTTCAAATCAAAAATAGAGTTCTCTTTCAGTGGCACTGATGCAGACAAAAGTCTTCCTTTATATAACACTCTGGAAGAATTGTGGCATAAGCACTATTCTTTCATTGGAGATATTTCTGTTGATAGAGTCCTTCAGAAAGAAAACCTTATCAAGGCAATCAATGACATTAAAATTGTTGTTGTCAATGGGTCTAAGAACAGTAACAAATTAGACTACAAGAAAAATCCATCGTTACGAGTTATCGCTGTGGGTGGCATTGCCCTTTCACGAGGCTTGACATTGGAGGGGCTGCTTACCAGTTATTTCTATAGAAATACAGCAACCTTTGATGTGTTAATGCAGATGGGAAGATGGTTTGGATATAGACCTAAATACGAGGATATATTTCAGATTTGGACTACCATGGCAAGTGCAAGATGGTACGATGAGATTTCAAAAGCTTCAGAGGATTTGAAAGAGCAACTTCGCAAGATGTTTGACCAGCACCTTACTCCAAAGGATTTTGGTATTAAGGTGCGAGATAATTGCGAGGAATTGCAAATCACTGCCTCTAACAAAATGCGCATGTCATTTGACCTGAATGAGCAAGTTTCATTCTATGGCAATTTGCATGAAACCTCGTACATTAGTCTGAATACCGAACAAAACAAGAAGAATGTTGCACAAACAAAAGCATTAGCTTCTCAACTGTGGAGTCATGGCTATAATTTCAAGAAGTCAGGTAAGGGCGCATATATTGTTAGAGATGTTCCCAAATCACTGATTTCAAGTTTTGTCGGTGGTATTGTGTGCTCTAAGATGAATCCAAGTTTCAACGAGGAGTATATCAAAGATTTTATTGATGACACCAATACAATAGGTCTTGATTCTTGGGATGTCGTTTTCCAAGGTGGTGAATCTGAAACGCATTTCGATATTGAAGGATTAGAGAAATTGACCTGCGCAGGACGTGCTATCCACATTGAGCACAATGCTGTTGTTGTCAGTTCAAGACGACGACTGCTTAACACCAGTGCTGGTAAATTGGCATTGAGTGAGGAACAGATAGCCAAAGCCGTCAATGCTTGCAAAGCTAAATGGGAAGAAGAAGGATCCAGTGTAGGCCGAACTATCCCCTCAAAGGCTTATTTTGAACATTTGCCAAATAGAAAGCCCATTCTGATTGTAATGCTGATTGTACCAAAACCGCCAAAAGAAAATGAGGATGAAGAGCAGAAGCTCATCAAGTTCAGAAGCGATTTGGGACAATCATATGTAGTAGCATTTGCTATGGGTTT
>QWCZ01003893.1_pt1 | contig 10586 bp, 10 predicted proteins | sample 1972651 | NCBI WGS metagenome assembly QWCZ01 (sample SAMN09866695, study PRJNA288562) | Human oral metagenome isolate pre1_saliva, whole genome shotgun sequencing... | isolation source: mouth | host: Homo sapiens | place: USA: California
TAATCACCGGCTTGTCATCATCCGGATCACGTGGAATTAGTTTATCATCAAGTTGTCTAGTTAAATCCATAATTTTTTCGGTAAGCTCTTGCATTTCCAGCTTTGCCATCTCGCCAAGTTCAGGATCTGAAACAATCGCTTCATCTTCCTTGATTTGTTGTTCGGCGCGAGAAATTTCATTTTTCAAATCCAAAATTGATTCAACCTCCGCCTTCCTCTTCGATTTTGCAGCAAAATCACTCTCAAGGTAAGCCTTCGGATTTTCCAAGAATTGATTGAGCTGGATTAATTCCAACTCTAAACTTTTGATTTTTTCGTCCATATTAGATTAATTATATAATATCCTTCTCAAGATTCCAATCAATAAACCAAACTTCCAAACCTTATATGCTTAATTGACAAAATAAGCTAATTATGCTACAATATAGCAATCATGGATTTAATCCATCGTACATTAATGTCGTTTTTCATTTGTTTTGTCTAATGCTTGGCAGCGTAGGGTATATAAATTTTGTATCTCCTGCGCTGCTAAGCAGCAAATAACCCCTGTTTGTATTGACTCATACTGAGTCTTATTAAAGAAAGGAGATTTGCGCTATGACAAATCAAACAATTAACACTAAAAATCTTGTTACTGAATACTTAAGAAACATTGAACTGCCATCTGACTTTGACTTGCCATTTCTTGGTACTGAAAACCTTGGAAATCTAGCAGGGTATTATCTGACTAAAGAAACGATAATCGCTTGTGTAACCGGTTCTCCTCAGTCTGAAATGGATATTTCTAAAAATGAGTTAAATCAATTAGACCAAGAGCAAGATGAGGCCTTCAATTCCGTCCAGATGATTCTGACAGCCATGAAACAGGCAGAGTCAAAACCTCTTTTTGTCACTACTCGCTCTGATCGATGGTTCAATGACGGTGATGAAGTGGTATGTTTTACCCAAGATGACGGCAATGGAGGTCTGCTAAAAAAGAATGCTTTTGTTACTGGCAAAGTAGCTGCCGACTGGAAGCAGCACGAAGGCTATGTTTCTATTCTCGCCAATGAAAAAGTTCACACTGGTGACAATCAGGACGGACACGGACTGAGCTTCACTACGCGTGACCCACGCATCATGAAGGTCAGGGAGTATAACTACCTCAAGAATCACCCCGATTATCTGAAGATGTGGATTACCAACCACTCTGCCTTGCTTCAGTTTGATCATGAACCAATGCTTCAGGCTTTCGCTGAACAATAACAGTAATTAGTGTTAAGAAAAAACGATAATACCTCCTAATTATAGGAGGTATTATCTTTTTCCGATTTATTCTCAAGTTTTACTAAACCAATCAGCCCATGTTCTTCCATCGGAAGTTTACTAATTCTCTGGGTTACTAAATACATCGCTAAGTGTTCGTTGACTTTCTAATTGAACTACCTAAAATCCTTTTGAGAAAGCCCGATAGTCGTTAGCCGTCCAGCGTATGAGTATCCAGGAGAAACTAGCAAAAATGCTATAATAACTTCATAATCAATCCAATAATAAATCAATGTCTGAACCTCTTAGATAAGCACCCCAAAAAACTTTTATGGTAAAATTATTTTAAGGTTATATATAAAGGAATATAAAATGCAAGAAAAGCTGAATAATAGACCAGAAAACGATACTGAAAATAATAAAAATCTAGATACTCTAGCCGGAATGTCAGAAAGCTTTAACGCAGAGAAAGCAAAGCAATTAGTGCATGAATACAATGAAACACACCACAACCAAGTTTCAGACAATCACGACAGTGATAGTTATCTAACTAAACAAGAGTCGCTTAAGAATGTTGAGGCATTAACCCCACAAGAAGCCTCAAAAGAATATCTTGACACCCTAATAGACCTTAGTAAAGGCTTTACTCAAAAAGAGGATTCTTTTTTAAAGAAGAGTGTCCTATATGCACAAGACCGCACATACTCTAGTGGATTAATTGCCGGCGACAATACGAAAGTAGTAAAAAATCTTTTAGGAATAGCCACGGGAAAAAACTACACTGATGAACATAACAAGCGTACAGACGAAATAGACTTGCCTCAGGCATATAATAGTCCGTATTACCTTGGAAAAGAAAAAGAGAAATTTAGGGGTTTTGAAAATCCCTATATACAAAAAGAGTATTCTATTGCTTTAGTTGACGAAATTCTGGCAAACAAAGAAGCTCTCGATACTTTTAACGCAAATCGATCAATCGAACAGGAGAAGGCAGAAATTGCCGAGTTAAAGCACAACAAAGAAGTAGCTACAGAAAAACTTAGAGATATTAAGTACGGTAAATTTAATAAGATTAAACTAGCATTATATAAAACATTTAATAAAAACGGTTTGTCAAAACTAGAAAAAGACTATAGTGTTGATGACTTCAGGTCCTCTGCTGAAAAAACAGAAGAATGGCTATATAGAAAACTTGACAACGCTCTTAGTGCCGCATATGAAATATCTACCCCAGAAGGTGTTCGTAATAAATCTGACTACGTTGATAATCACCGCGAATCCATCCGTCAGGAACAAGAATCACATCTATTCAATGAAAATAATAGAGAAAAAATTAATCGTGCATATGAAATTCGCCATAAACTAATCAAAGACGGTTTATTACCTGAAAATCCACGCCTTTTTAAGGAGAGTTGATACTAGGTAGACTTACACAAAAAACATCAGGGAATACTACCTGATGTTTTTTATTCAAACAATAACCCCCATCTTTTTTCTTTTCCAACAAAAAATCCCTTCCCGGGATTTCAAAAAATGTCTTGGTGGATCTTACTGGGCTCGAACCAGTGACCTTACGAATGTGAATCGTACGCTCTAGCCAACTGAGCTAAAGATCCATAACTTCTCCATTATAATATATAATTTCACTTTTCACAAAAAATAAGGCCTTTTGGCCTTATTTTAAACTTAAGCTTCAGCTTTTTCTGCTTTTTTCTCAGCTTCTTTGATCTGCTTAGCAGCTTTGTTAGCGAGAGCCTGTTTCAAAGCTTCCGCCTTCATAGCGCGAGCCTTGAAGCGGTCAACGCGACCTTCGGTATCGATAATCTTCTCTTCACCAGTAAAGAATGGGTGAGAAGCCGAAGAAATTTGAACCTTCACGAGTGGATATTCATTTCCATCGGTCCACTTGATAGTCTCTTCGCTCTTAGCGGTAGACTTAGTCAAGAAAGAAAAGTTCGCAGCGTCATCAGCAAAAACCACAAAGCGATAATCTTTTGGATGCAATTCTTGTTTACTCATAATTAGTCACCATTTTATCAGATACTCACGGTTTTTTCAATAGGGAATTAGCTTTACAGAATCCACCTCTTATGTTAAGATGAAAAAGTAATTAATTTAATGAAACAGCTTCATCCGTTTTCCTGAAGACAAGATGAAGTGAAGGGAAAGGAAAACATGTCCAAGACTATCGACATGAAAGAACTCCTCGAAGCAGGAGCTCACTTTGGTCACAAGACCTCACGTTGGCACCCAAAAATGGCTCAATACATCCATAGCAAGCGCCAAGACACTCACATTATTAATCTTGAAAAGACCGTAGCTGGTCTCGAAGAAGCTCTTGCTCTTACCAAGAAAATCGCCAAAGACGGCAAGAAAATTCTTTTCGTTGGCACCAAGAAACAACTCAAAGCTATCGTTAAAGAAGCTGCTGAATCTGTCGACATGCCATACGTTACCGAACGTTGGGTCGGTGGTACTCTTACCAACGTCGAAACCGTTAACCGCCAAATCAAGAAGGTTAAAGATCTCGAACGCCGCATGAAAACTGGTGAACTCGAAGCTCGCTATTCTAAGCTCGAAGTCCAACGCTTCCAAGAAGAAATTGCCGTGCTTAACACCCGTTACGGTGGTATCAAAGATATGACTGATCAACCAGCCGCTATCATTGTTACCGACGCTTGCGAAGATAAAAACGCTATTAAAGAAGCTAAAACTCTTCACATCCCAGTGATCGCTATTTGTGATACCAATGTCGACCCAACCGACATCGACATCATCATTCCAGCTAACGACGATTCCACCAAGGCTGAAAAACTCATTCTTGATTACTTTGTCGAAGCTATCAAATCCGCCAAAAACTAATTTTCATCTATTAAGGAGATAAAAACGGCAGAAATTACCATTGAAAACATCAAAAAACTCAAAGAATTATCTGGTGTAGGTCTTACCGACGCTAAAAAAGCTCTTGTCGAAGCCGATGGCGATTTCGACAAAGCCCTCAAGGCTATGCGCGAAAAGGGTCTTACCAAGGCTGAAAAGCGTGGTGATCGCGAAACCCGCGAAGGTATCGTCGACGCTTACATTCACGACGGCCGCCTTGGCGCTATCATCGAAGTGAACTGTGAAACTTCTTTCGTCGCTAACACCGATGAGTTTAAAGATCTTGCTCACAAACTTGCTATGCAAGTTGCTTCCATGGCCCCACTTTACGTTTCCGAAGAAGATATTCCAGCCGAAACTATGAAGGCTAAAATGGAAGAATTCGAAGCCAACTTCAAGGGTCCAGAAAATATGAAGGAACAAATCCTTTCTGGCCAAGTTAAAAAAGCTTTCTCTGACAAAGTTTTGATGCTTCAACCTTACATCCTTGACGATTCTAAGACTGTCGCAGAATTCATCAAAGAAATGATTGCTAAAACTGGTGAAAACATCACTGTTAAGCAATTCAAGCGCATCGAACTTGGCGTCACTGAATAAATAATTTATTCAAACCTGAAAATAGAATAGGCGAAAAACCTATTCTATTTTTCTTGTGCTAATCCGAGTCTAAAGCCAAAGTTAATCAAAAACGTCTTCAAAAATTACTCGCCATGGGGAAAGACAAAACCAAAAAAGATAAGTTCGTCTGGTTCTTCATCCCAAACACCGAATATAAGGACGACGCGCTTTATAAACAAGATTATTTAATTTTTAGCATTAACCTCCTCCCACTCGGTGGCTTCTGCACCATGGATGGGGAATCAGACGCCGAAACCAAACCTCATACCTTTGGTGCCACTAACTATCTTCAGAAGACCGCAATTCTTTTCGGTGGCGTTACCATGAACTGGCTTTATGGTGTTTTGATTTTTACCATTCTCGCCGTCACCGGTATGCCACAATTCATGAATAATCAATTTAATATTAATGAAAAAGCGCATTTTACTATGCCAAAAATCTATATCGATAAAATTCTCGAAGATTCTCCAGCTAGTCGTAGTACCCTGAGGACTAATACCGTAATTCATGACGCCAAAGCTAAAAATGAAGATAACTGGAAAGTATTAACCTCCACTCTTGATGTCCAAGATTTTAATAAATCCCATCTCGGACAAACCGTAGTCTATCGTACCTTCGATCCAGAAACTAAAATCACCAGTGAACACGAAGTAACGCTAAACTCTGGGGGAAATTCACCAGCTCTTGGCATTTCCATGCGAATGGACGGCCAATTCCTTGCTCACTATTCCATAATCGATGCACCGCTCATCGGTCTTGGTACCACCGCTCAGATTACTGGTGAAACCTTCCGTGGCCTCTACGACATGATTCGAAATCTTTTCTCTGGAGTCGCCAAACAAATCACTGGCAATCAAGAAGCTAAAGAATCTGGCAAGCAAGAACTCGCCAAAGCTGGTGAATCCGTCTCTGGACCTGTCGGTATCATTGGTGTAATTTTCCCAAGTTTCGTTAGCGCTGGCCTCACCGAGCTACTTTTCCTCACCGCTATCACTTCCATCTCTCTCGCCTGTATGAACGTTCTACCAATCCCAGCCCTCGATGGCGGTCGCTGGGCCATGATTACCATCTCTAAATTAATCAAGAAGAAACTCTCGACCGAGGCGGAAGGGAAAATTATCGCCACCACCTTCCTCTTTCTCTTTGCTATGTTTATTCTCGTCACTGTTTTAGATTTAATTCGTATTTTCCATTAATATGCCATCAAAAACCTCATTTTCAAGCAAAATTGTCAAATCGCTAAAATCCGGTTCAGATCTCATTTATCTTCCAATCTTAGCCATCATCACCTTTTACGCCGCTCAGTTCATCGTCGGGGTGCCAATGCTAATTATTCTCGGTTCCGACACTCTAAAAACACCCCTCATTGCTACTATTTTCTCCGCCTTAGTCTATGTTTTAAGTTTTCTTTTTCTCCTCCTCACCTTTAAGCACCTAAAACCACTTAGGGCTCCGGTCACCCGTAATGAACTTGGATTCAAGGATTTAGTCACTTTTTCAGATATCGGGCTCGCCATTGCCGGCCTTTTTGGCTATCTAACTTTTTCTGCCATCCTTACCGCACTTTTCTCCGTTTTCCCATGGTTCAACCTTACAGAGAACCAACCACTCCTCTATTCAACCCTAATCTCACCACTTAACAAAGTCTTTGCGGCCATTGCCCTGGTAGTAGTTGGGCCAATTCTCGAAGAGGTTATTTACCGCGGACTCATCTACGGCAAGCTTCGCAAAAAACATTCTCTAATTACTTCGATTTTGATCGTTTCCATTCTCTTCGGCTTTCTCCATGGACAATGGAACGTCGGCGTCGACGTCTTCGCACTCAGCGTGGTCGCCTGCTTGATGCGCGAAACCACAGGTACGATTTATGCTGGAATTATTTTACATATACTAAAAAACGCCATTGCCTTTTATTTTCTTTTTATGGCCTAATACTAGCCTTAATTAAATAAATATATTAAAAAAGAGGCCGCTCGGCCTCATTTTTTAAAATAACCAAAGTTTAAGCAACTTCGAGAATTTCACCCTTATTTCCATTTGGTAGAGTATATTCATCACCCTCTTTTTTACCAATTAAAGCTTTACCAATTGGTGAAATATCTGAGATACGACCATTCAATGGATCGGCCTCCACGGCGCCCACGATAGAATAAGTATGCTCTTTACCAAGCATCTTAATTTTCACTGTCGAACCTACGGCGATTTTACCGCCCTTCGCCGCCTTAATAATTTCGGCATTTTTTAAGATATCTTGAATCTCCAAAATACGACCTTCCACTTGGCGCTGCTCCGCACGCGCGTCAGAATATTCTTGATTTTCTTTCAAATCACCAAAAGAACGGGCCGTAGCCAAACGATCGGCGATTGCTGGACGCATTTTAATCAGACTTTTCAACTCATTCTCAAGATTTTTCTTACCATCTTGAGTTAAACTTACTGTTTTTTTCATAGGAATAAAAAATACAATCTTTCTTTTAATATAATTACTTCATTAAAAAATACACGAAGCCCCAAAAAATGTCAACTTATCTCTGTTATTTCTATTTTTTGTGATACAATAAGAATATTATTATTTTAAACAGGAAAGGTAAAGGATGAAGTTAAGTCAATCATTTATCAAGACCTTCCGTGAAGTAGGAAAAGAAGAAACCAGCCGTAACGCTGAACTTCTCATCCGCGCTGGCTACATTTACAAGGAAATGGCCGGTGTTTATGACTTCTTACCACTCGGATTGATCACATTAAACAAAATTCAAGACATCATCCGTGACGAACTCGATGCTATCGGTTGTCAGGAGATGCAAATGACTGCGCTTCAGAACCCCGAATCCTGGGTCAAAACTGATCGCTGGCGCGATGATGTAATCGATGTCTGGTTCAAAACCAAACTTAATGCCGGCGGCGAATTGGGTCTCGCTCCTACTCACGAAGAGCCACTCACCAATTTAATGACCAAATACCTTTCTTCTTACAAGGACCTCCCAGTCTACGTCTACCAATTCCAAACCAAGTTCCGAAACGAACTTCGCGCCAAATCTGGTATTCTCCGTACTCGCGAATTCCTTATGAAAGATCTTTACAGCTTCTCGACCGATAAAGAATCTCACGAGAAGTTCTACCACGAAGTCGAAGAGGCCTACAAGCGCATCTATGTCCGTCTCGGTCTTGGTGATTGTACCTACGAAACTTACGCTTCTGGTGGTGCTTTTTCTAAGTATAGTCACGAATTCCAGACTATCACTCCAGTTGGTGAAGACGTTATTTATTTCAACGATGATAAGTCTATTGTCTTAAACGAAGAAGTCGTAATCGATGAAGTTCTAAATGACCTCGGCGTTAAAAAGGAAGACCTTCACTCTACCGCCGCTGCCGAAGTTGGTAATATCTTTACTCTCAGCTACAAATTCTCTGATCCAATCGGTCTTAAGTACGACGATAAGGACGGCGAAAAGAAAACCGTCTTCATGGGTAGCTATGGTATCGGTGTTTCCCGTGTTATGGGTGTAATTGCTGAAAAGTTTGCTGATGAAAAAGGTCTCGTTTGGCCAGAAAATATCGCACCTTTCAAGTATTACTTGATCGGTCTTGGCGATGAAGCCGCTAAGCTTACCACTGAGCTTCACGATGCTCACCGCAAAGAAATCTTGCTCGATGATCGCGATATGCGCATCGGTGAAAAACTTACCGATTCTGAACTTCTCGGTATCCCTTACCGCGTCATAATTTCGGAAAAAACCTTGGAAAATAACCAAGTCGAAATCACCGACCGTAAGACTGGCGAAACCAAGCTTATCGGCCTCGAAGAATTCAAGAATTCACTCTAAAAGTTAAATACCCCGAATCAGGGGTATTTTTCTCTCTGATGTGATAAAATATAGATAAGTATATAAGGAAAAATTATGTTTGATAACACCGAATATAAAATTGCATTTCAAGCTGTCGTCGATCGCTTCCAACAGGAACTTAAAAAAGTTCGCACTGGTCGCGCTCATCCAGACATGCTTTCCAGTATCAAGGTCGAAGCCTACGGTCAATATATGCCACTTAATCAAGTAGCTAATGTCACCATCGCTGATGCGACCATGCTCTTGATTACCCCATTTGATCCATCGACAATTGCTGGCATTTCCAATGCTATTCGTGCCGATCAAACTCTCAATCTCAACCCAGCCGATGATGGTCGTGTGATTCGCGTCCCAGTCCCACCACTCACCGAAGAACGTCGTAAAGAAATTGTCAAAACCACCTCACAGAAAATCGAAGAAGCTAAGGTGGCTCTCCGTAAAATCCGTGACGACGCAAGGAAGGAACTCAAGTCCATCGAAGATCTTTCTGAAGATATTAAGAAACGTAGCGAAAAAGAAATTGACGATCTCACCAAAGATTTCAGCGCTAAAATCGACGAACTCTTCAAGGCTAAAGAAGCCGAAATTATGAAAATCTAATCAACAAGAAAAATTATGGCTACATTAAACGACTACCGCAACGAACGACTTAAAAAACTTACCACCTTAAAGGAGATGGGAATCAATCCTTATCCTTCTCATTCTGATCGCAATACCAAGATTTCTGAAATTTTGGATAATTTTGCGGAACTTGATGGCAAACAAGTCGTTATCGCCGGTCGCATTGTCGCCATTCGTAGCTTTGGCAAGCTCGCCTTCGTTAAAATTCGTGATTACTTCGGTGAAATTCAACTCTTCATGAAACAAGACGAAACTCCAGAAGGTTTTATTGGCACCAAACAGCTCAAACTTCTCGACACTGGTGATTTTATCGAAGCCGAAGGTCTAGTCGGCAAATCTCAAACTGGCGAAATTTCACTTTTCACAAATTACGTTAAACTTCTCACCAAAACTCTTCGCCCGATGCCAGGTCGCGATGGCTTTACCAATAAAGAGGAGCGTTATCGTCGTCGCTATGTCGACATGAACGTTAACCCAGAGGTTCGCGAACGCATGGTTCGTCGCAGTAAATTCTGGCAAGCCACCCGTGATTTCATGAATATGCACGGTTTTATCGAAGTAAATACTCCAGTTCTCGAACATACCACCGGTGGTGCCGATGCCACTCCTTTCGTCACCCACATGGATGCCCTGGGTGAAGATTTTTACCTTCGTATCTCTCAGGAATTACCACTAAAGCGCCTGCTCGGTGCTGGCTTTGAAAAAGTTTACGATATTGGCCCGCGTTTCCGCAACGAAGGTGTCGATGACGAGCATCTACCAGAACATATTGCTTTTGAGTCCTACGCGGCTTACGAAGATTATCAAGACGGCATGGATTTTTATGAAGAAATGATTAAATATGTCGCCGAAAAAACTTGGGGCACCCTCAAATTCCAGGTTAATGGTTTTGATATCGACCTTTCTAATAAATGGCCACGCATCAAATACGCCGACCTGATTCGTGATGAATTTGGCATTGATGTTTTCAATCCAGACCGCGCTAAAATCGCCGAAATTTTAAGAGCACACGGCGTCGAAGTTACTGCCGCACAGGCCGATTCTCGCCTTATCGATAACCTCTGGAAGCTAATTCGTAAAAAATCTGGCGGACCATTCTGGTTAATCGAGGAGCCTCTCTCACTCTCGCCTCTAGCGAAAATTTCCCCAGAAAATCCTCTAGTCACTGAACGTTTCCATCCGGTTATTGCCGGTACCGAAATGGGCAACGGCTACTCCGAATTAAACGATCCGCTCGATCAACTCGCACGCTTCGAAGAACAACAAACCATGCGTGATGGCGGCGACAGTGAAGCTCAAATGCTTGACCAAGATTTCGTCGAGATGCTCGAATACGGCATGCCACCAGCCTGTGGTTGGGGTAACTCCGAACGTAAT
>QWCZ01003211.1_pt1 | contig 10581 bp, 8 predicted proteins | sample 1972651 | NCBI WGS metagenome assembly QWCZ01 (sample SAMN09866695, study PRJNA288562) | Human oral metagenome isolate pre1_saliva, whole genome shotgun sequencing... | isolation source: mouth | host: Homo sapiens | place: USA: California
ATTTCCTGGTCGTCGCCGGGATTCCAGCCGAGAAGCGCGAGGAAGTTGACCACGGCTTGCGGAAGATAGCCGCTTTCGCGATAGCCGCTGCTGACTGTGCCGTCGGGAGCGTGCCATTCGAGGGGGAAAACGGGGAAGCCGAGCTTGTCGCCGTCGCGTTTCGAGAGCTTTCCGTTGCCGGTGGGCTTGAGCAGCAGGGGCAAGTGGGCAAAGCGCGGCATGGTATCGGCCCATCCGAACGCGCGATAGAGCAGAACGTGGAGGGGAGCGGAAGGAAGCCACTCTTCGCCGCGGATCACATGGGTGATTTCCATGAGATGGTCGTCGACAATGTTGGCTAAGTGGTAAGTGGGCAGTTGATCTGCGCTCTTGTAGAGCACTTTGTCGTCGAGAATCGAGGAATTGATGACCACATCGCCGCGAATGAGGTCGTCGACGTGCACGTCTTCGCCAGGCTCGATTTTGAAACGCACCACATATTGGTCGCCGCGTGCGATGCGGGCTTCCACTTCTTCGGGCGAGAGGGTGAGCGAGTTCTCCATTTGTCCGCGCGTGGAGGCATCATATTGGAAATTGGCGGTGCTCTCGCGGGCGGCGTTCAGGGCTTCGGGCGTGTCGAAGGCGATGTAGGCTTTGCCCTCGGCGAGGAGTTGGTCGACATAGTGCTTATAAATGTCGCGGCGTTCGCTTTGTCGGTACGGACCCTTGTTGCCGCCGAAGCTTACGCCCTCGTCAAACTGAATGCCGAGCCACTTAAACGATTCGATAATGTAGTCTTCGGCGCCGGGCACGAAGCGAGCAGAATCGGTGTCCTCGATACGGAAAATTAGTTGGCCGCCGTGTTGGCGAGCGAAGAGGTAATTATAGAGAGCCGTGCGGACGCCGCCGATATGCAGGGGGCCTGTGGGGCTGGGGGCGAAGCGTACGCGTACGTTTTGTTCGGACATTGTCTTGAGAATTGGCGGTTTTTGAAATCTTGCAATATGCAAAATTACAGCTTTCGCAGTAGAGTTACAAAAAGTGGGGGCGTTTTTTGATTTTGCCGGGGGCTTTCGCCGAATAACGGGGGGAAATTCGACGGATCACTTGCGTTTTTTGCCCCCGCCTTTCTTCTTTGCGTTGTTCTTCTTGTTCTTTTTCGCCGCGGGAGCCTTCTTGTTGGCTTTTTTGCGGCCGAAGGCTTCGGGCCCGGGGGCGGCGGTGTGCTCAGCGGCGTGGCGCGAAGAAGGACGTTGGCCCTTTTTGGGCACGGGAGCGATGTAGCCTTCGTCTTCCACCAGCGAGAAGTCGAGTTGTCGGCGTTCGAGGTTGGCGCGCTCCACCCGGAAGCGCACTTTGTCGCCCAAATTGTAGATGCGCTTCGTGCGGCGACCCACCAGGCGGTAGTTGTCTTCGTCGAATTCGTAGTAGTCGCTCGAAAGGTCGCGCAACGGCACCATGCCTTCGCACTTGGTGAGGATATCTTCGACGTAGATGCCAAATTCTGTCACGCCCGAAATGACACCGTCGAACTCTTGGCCGATGCGGTCGGCCATAAATTCTGCTTGCTTGTATTTGATGGATGCACGTTCGGCGGTGGCGGCCACTTGCTCGCGCTCAGAGCAGTGTTCGCACATCTCTTCATACTTCTTCGCGCTGACCGATCGGCCGCCTTCTGCGTATTTGGCGAGCAAACGATGCACCATCAAGTCGGGATAACGGCGAATGGGCGAGGTGAAATGCGTGTAGTGGCGGAACATAAGGCCGTAGTGTCCGATGTTGTGCACGGAGTAACGCGCCTTCATCATGGCGCGAAGAGCCACGAGTTCCACGACGTTTTCCTCTTTCTTGCCCTTGACTTCGCCGAGCAGGTCGTTGAGCGAGTGGGAAATGTCGGTCTTTGTGCCCTCGGTGCGCACTTTGTAGCCGAATTTGGCCACGAAGCCGCGCAGTTTCTCGAGCTTTTCGGGATCGGGCACGTCGTGAATGCGGTAAGGTAGCACTTTCGGTTGTTTGCCCTTGGGGACAACGGCCACGTGTTCGGCCACAGAGCGGTTGGCCAACAGCATGAATTCTTCCACTAACTTGTTGGCATCTTTGGCAATCTTGACGTAAGTGGAGACGGGATGCCCCTTTTCGTCGATGTCGAAGCGCACTTCGGGGCGGTCAAACCCGATGGAACCGGCTTTGAACCGGCGGGCGCGGAGCTGTTTGGCCAGGCGATCGAGGAGCAAAATCTCGGCTGCCCATTCGCCGACGGGGTGTTCGGCCGAACCATCCACCGCGGGGTGGTCGCCCGGCAGGGCGAGATCGTCGGCAGAGGCCTGGCCGTTGCGCTCAATCAGGGCTTGCGCTTCCTCATAAGTGAAGCGGCGATTGCTCTCGATGACCGTTTTTGCGATGTGAAATTGGAGGATTTCGGCTCGTTCGTTCATTTCGAAAATGGCGGAATAGGCCAATTTTTCCTCGTTGGGGCGGAGCGAACAGATGAAATTGCACAGCCGCTCGGGGAGCATGGGGATGGTGCGATCGACAAGATAGACACTTGTGGCACGATCGTAGGCTTCGCGGTCGAGCGAGCTGTCTTCTTTCACGTAGTGACTCACGTCGGCGATGTGCACACCCACCTCCCATCGGCCGTCGCCCACGGGGCGTATGGAAAGCGCATCGTCGAAGTCTTTGGCATCGCGGGGGTCGATGGTGAAAGTGGGAACGGCGCGGAAATCTTCGCGGCGCGCAATTTCGGCAGGCGTGATGCCCGGTTCGAGATGCTCCGCGGCGCGCTCGATGGCCTCCGGATAGCGGTAAGGAAGTCCGTATTCGGCCAGGATGGCGTGCATCTCGGTGTCGTTTTCTCCCTCGGCGCCGAGAATATCCACCACTTCGCCCACGGGACTCTTGCTGTCTTCGGGCCAATCTGTGATCTTAACGACGGCTTTGTCGCCGGTTTTTCCGCCGTGGAGGGCGTCGGCGGGGATAAAAATGTCGGTGGCCAGTCCGCGTTCGTTGACCAAAAAGGCGTAATTGCGCTCTACATGGAGGCGTCCCACGAAGGTTTCGCGAGCGCGGCGGATGATTTCGGTCACTTCTGCCTCGCGAGTGTGTCCGCGGCGGCGGGCCAACATGGTGACACGCACGTGATCTCCGTCGAGGGCGTGGTGGGCATTGCGTTCTGTCACGAGGATATCTTTTCCTCCATCGTCGGGAACGAATACATTGTGCCCGTTGCGCTTGCGACGGAACACACCTTCTATAATTTGCACGTCGCGTTCTGCGTGACGGTAGTGGCCTGTGCCGTCAGTTGTCAGATAATCGTCGGCAACCAAGTCGGCTAATGTGTCGAGCACCAGCATTTTCGCCGGATGGTTCACGGCGCCGACGGCGTGGAAGAGCGATTTCACACTATAAGTGGCGCCGGCGCTGTGCTCGAAGACAACGAGCAGGCGATTGCGCACTTCTTTTTTGTTGAGGCGGGTGCCGGTGGTCTTTTTGGCCATGATGTGTAGAGGTTAAAGTACGATTTTTTCGACTGTCCCTTCGGTGTGGGGCATGAAAACGGCGGCGTTTTCGCCAAACTTCTCGGTGTCTTCGGTGGTGAGAAAGCGCAATGTGCCGTTGCGCGTGAGTTTTTGGTCCATTTCGGGGTGGCGTCGCAGATAATCCTCCAGCGAGGCGGCCACATAGTCGCCTTGTGCGAGCACACGCACGCCTTCGGGCAGATATTTCACGATCTTATCCATCAGCAGCGGGTAGTGTGTGCAAGCCAGCACGAGGGTGTCGATTTGCGGATCGCGCGAAAGGATTTGTTGAAGGCGTTGCTGCACGAAATAGTCGGCGCCGGGCGAGGCGTATTCCCCATATTCCACCAGCGGCACCCACATCGGGCAGGCTTGTCCCGTGACAACGATGTCGGGATGGAACTTGGCGATCTCGAGTTCGTAGCTTTTCGAGCGAATGGTGCCTTGTGTGCCGAGAATCCCCACGTGGCGGGAGCGTGTGAGGGTGCCGACAGCTTCCACCGTGGGGCGAATCACACCGAGCACGCGCCGATCGGGGGCCAGGCGGGGGAGATCCTGTTGCTGAATGGAGCGGAGTGCTTTGGCCGACGCGGTATTGCACGCCAGAATGACGAGTTCGCAGCCCCGCGCGAAGAGTTCCTGTACCGCTTGGAGGGTGTAGCGATACACCACGTCGAAGGAGCGCGGACCGTAGGGGGCACGCGCATTGTCGCCGAGGTAAAGGTAGTCGTAGTCGGGCAGTCGGCGGCGGATTTGTCGCAGAATCGACAGGCCACCGTAGCCGGAATCAAAAACGCCGATCATGGGCTGAGCGAAATGAAGGGAAAGAGCGCATGCCGCACGCGGATCATTGTGCGTTGAGCAAGCGGGCTTTCACGTAGGGGGTGATGTCTTCTGACTTTTGGGGGTTGAGATAAGGGTGCGTACCGGCCGAGGTGTCGACCACAAAGTCGTAGCCGCGCTCGGCTCCAATGGCGCGAATCACAGCATCCACCTGTTCGCCGACGCGCCCCATGAGTTCTGTTTCGGCTTTCTTGAGCAGATTTTCGGCTTCACGGCGGAAAGCGATGCCACGTTCCATGGCCATTTGCAGATCCCCTTGGCGTTTGAGCAGGATGGCCTCGGGCAAATTTTTCTGCACCTGCAGATATTCCGAATATTGGCGGCGGAAGGCCGTCTCGTTGTAGCGCGCTTCGGCTTCATATTTGGCGCGGAGCGAATCGAGTTGGGCGCGCACGCGGGCGGTTTCGGGCAACAGCGCGATGACGGCGGCACGGTTCAGATAGCCGTAGCGGGCGCCGCTTTGGGCAAAGAGGGAAAGCGGGGCACACACCAGGAGCGTGAGCAGGAAAAGGCGGAAAAAGCGTTTCATGCAGTGGGTTGTTTGATATATTGTATACTTGCAAAGGTACTTTATTTTGCTAATGCGCCGTGAAATGACGAACTAAAATTTGTTTGTCATCGGCCGATTTCTTATTTTTGCGTCGCTCGCGATGAATTCTTGGCCATTTCGCCCCAATTCCCTCCGGAAATCGGCAGAAAGCACCGAATTTTCTTCACCGCCGCCGGGAACTCGCGAGAACGTATTATCAATTTTCCATCACATTCATTCTTTTCCCATCAATGATCAACCAACTCTTCACCTTCGCGGCCGGGATCCTCGTCTCCCTCGAACGCCATTTCTTCACTTATCTCCGCATCGCCATCTTTTTGGTCATGGCTTGGATCGGCGGACTCAAGGTTTGCCAGTACGAAGCCGACGGTATCGTTCCGTTTGTCAGCAACAGTCCGTTCATGAGCTTCCTCTATCACAATTCTTCTAAGACCACGGTCAACGACAAAGGCAAGACCGTGAAGGAATATAAGGTGCACATGAACAAAGAGGGCGAGGTGAAGCCCGACAACATCAAGTGGCATCAGGAAAACGGCACCTATGTCTTCTCCATCGGCTTGGGACTGATGATTTGCACCATCGGCACGCTCGTCCTCCTGGGCATCTGGTGCCCGCGCGTGGGTATGCTCGGCGGACTGCTCACCTTTGGCATGTCGATCGTCACCCTTTCGTTCCTCATCACCACCCCCGAGTGCTGGGTGCCCAACTTGGCCGACGGCGCCACCTACCCGCACGACGGACTCCCCTATTTCACGGGCGCACACGGTTTCCCCTTGCTTTCGGGTGCCGGTCGTTTGGTGATCAAAGACGTGATCATGAGCGCCGGCGGCCTGTTGGTGGCTGCTGAGGCCGCGCGTCGCTTCTTGGCTCGCCGAGCTGCCTGATAGTGGCACGAATGTTGCATATCGTACATCCGTATTATTCATCTCACAACACGCAGTAATTTATGGCACATATCGAAAAAGGACAAGTTTTCGTCCCCGCCACCTCAGTGGAATACGCAGAAGGCAGTGTCGTTTCTCGCGAGATTCTTCGCAGCAACGCCGGTACGCTCACGCTCTTTGCCTTCGATGCCGGACAAGGTCTGTCCGAACACACGGCTCCCTTCGATGCCACGGTGACGATCCTCGACGGCGAGGCTGAAATCCTCCTCGGCGGCACGCCGCACATCGTGAAAGCAGGCGAAATGCTCATCATGCCCGCCGGAGTTCCCCATGCGCTCAATGCAAAACAGCGCTTCAAAATGCTCCTCACCATGATTCGCGGCTGAGGACGGCGAGTTATTTCCGCTCCACCCGAGTCTTCTTCGCTAAGACCGGAGTGAGCGGAGCAACGCTCCCATCTTTCGTATGGCGATCGCGCACAATTGCAGTGCGCGATCGCCATTTTTTTGTTTCCGACGGCTGGCTTGTTCGGTTCAACGGAGCCGAAGGATGGATGCCGGGCGAAGGGCGTCGGAAAACGGGGAACTTTGGACTGAGAGTCCCCAATTTTTTCGGGAAAGTCCCCCGTTTTCAGTCGATCAACGCGGAGTTTCGGGCAAAACAAAAGCGGAGATCTCGTCGCGTTGGGGGACGAGATCTCCGAAACGGGCGGCACGCAGGCGGCCGAGGGGCGGTGCGCGTCGAGATGTGGGGAGAGAGGGAAAAGCCGGGCGGGACAGCGGCAGTTAACGTCCGCCGCCGATCACGTAGTTCACGCCCAGCGTGAAACCGAGGGAGTGCAACGGCGTGGGGACGGCCGTGAAACTGCCGTCGAAGGCGGGCGTGAGGCCCCAGGTGAGTTGTGCGTTGAGCAAGAAGCGAGGGCTCAGTGCATAGAAATCATAGGAGGCACTGCCGTCGTTTTTCGGACCGAACAGCACTTTGTCGCCCGTGGGCCGTTCCACGCGCAGATAACCGTCGGAGGCGGTGCCCGAAAACTGCCGGAGGCTGTACCATTCGAGGTAGGCGCCGCCGGTGAGAGTGCAACGTCCGAGGGGATAGCGCAGGGCCAGGGGCACGAAGAGGCCGCGAAGGCGTGCACGGGTGGCGTTGGTGCCGAAGAAGTAGCCCGAGAGCTGTTGCGCACCACGCACCACTCGTGTGCGATAGCCGGCAACGCGCACTTCGCTGTCCATGCCGCGATCGGTGAAGTAGGCGCCGAGCGAGAGATCGACGCGCCCACCGGTGTGATAGACCGCATCGGCGCCAAAACGTAGGCCACCCACCGGCGAATAGTGCGCAATGCTGCGCAATTCGGCGGGCAGGGGGGTGGGAACGAGGGCTCCGACGGTGTAGCCCACGCCGGGGCGGAGCGACCAGCGGCCGCCGGTTTCGGCGGCGGGGCGTTGTGCCGTGCCGACTGCGGGGAGGAGAAGTAGGAGGAGGCCCGCACCGAGGCGAAGCGGACGGAGGAAGGAGCAAAAACGAGGAGAGCGCATGGGGAAAAGAGAGATGGGAGGGGGAAAACTCGAGAGCCGCCGCACGTCAGAAGGTGAGGTGGCAATCGTCGACGAGGAGGGTGGAACCGACCGCGCCGGCAAATTCGGCGCCGCCGCGCGAGGAGGTGAAAACGAGGGCGAGACTGTAGCCGTGGCGGTCGAGTAGGCGATTATCGACGGGGATGCGTGTGGCAAAGGGCAGGTCGAAATGCTGCCAGCGGTCGTGTTGCCCCACGCCGGTCACGACAAAATCGTCGAGCAAGGCCACGGCCACGACAAAGGGTGAGGTGAGCACATTGCTGCCGTCGAGGGTGACGGATTGTCCCCGGGAGTCGACGTTGCGATAGACCACGGCGTAGATGCGCGGCGCGTCTTTTCCGTCGGCGGCGGGGCCTGTGGCCTTTTGCCCTTGGGCGTCGGTGAAGACGGCACCGGGTTGCCACTTGTAGAAGCCCGAGAAGCGGGTGGGAATGCGGTTGACGGGGGTGCCGAATCGCGTGGCGGCGAGCGGATTGAGCAGGGCACTCTCCAGATCGAAGGTGCCGACGAAGAGATTGCCGGCCGCAATGGGTTTGCCGAAGGCAGCACCGAGCTCGCCGGTGCTTTGTGTGACGAGACGCAAGGCCGAGCCGGTACGCCCGTCGGGACTTACGCTCGTGGGGTAGGCTTCAGGGCGGGCGTCGCTGCGGCTAAGCCAGAAACCGGGGTTGCCGCTCGCCCAAATGTTGCGCGGAGTACCGTCGGGGCTCGGTTCGAACCACGTGTAATAGTTGTGTTCGGGTTCGTTGAGGGCGAAATGGTCGAAACTCAACGCATCGGGGAAGTCGGTTTCGGGTACGAAACTGAGCGTGTAGCGCCGCTGCCAGCGCCGATCTTGCGAGGTGACTTCGTAGGCTACGCGCCGGCGGAAGCGAAAATCGGGGTTTGTGCCGTCGAGGCAGCGGAGTGTGGCACCGGGGCTGAGGGTGAACGTGAGGGGGAGGGAGCGCAACAGGGCGGTGTCGGCGTCGGACGCGAGCGAGAAGACGATGTCGCTGTCGCGGGCGGCGACGGTGTGGAGCGTGGCGGCGTGCGGACCGAGCAGACGCGCGGCGGCGCTGCTGTCGAAGCGGACGGCGACGAGGTCGGCTTCCATGCCTGCGGGTTCGTCCTTGAGGCAGGAAACGAAGAGCGGGAGCAGGAGGAACAGGCCGGGGAGGAAACGGAAGGTGGACATGAGGAGAGGGAAAATACAACAGTGTGACGCGAGCGCCACACCGAGCCTGGGGGAAAAGAAGGGGGAGGAGTGGGGACGAGCGGGAGTGACCGTTTCGCCCTGCCGATCAGTCGGAGAGTTTGTCGCCGTAGCAGAGGTCGCCGGCGTCGCCGAGTCCGGGCACGATGTAGGCTTTTTCGTTGAGCACGGGGTCGATGGCGGCAATCCACAGCGTGACATCGTCCGCACGGGGTCGATGGCGGCAATCCACAGCGTGACATCGTCCGAAGGGAAGAGTTCGCGCAGGCGTTGCACGCCTTCTTCGCAACCGATCACGGCACAGATGTGCAGGTGGGCGGGGGTGCCTTTGGTGAGATAGGCTTGATAGGCCAGATTGAAGGAACCGCCGGTGGCCAACATGGGGTCGACGAGCATGAAGGTGCAGCCGTTGAGGTCGGGCGAGGCGATGTATTCGACGCAGATCTCGATGTTTTCTTTGCGGCCCTCCTTGCGGTAGGCACTGACAAAGGCGCTATCGGCGTCGGAGAACACGTCGAGGAAGCCTTCGTGGAGGGCGAGGCCGGCGCGCAGGACGGTGCCGATGACAATGCGGTCGTCGGTGGTGTTGACACGGGCGGGGGCGAGGGGCGTTTCTACGGTCTTTTCGCTGTAGGTGAGGGTCTTCGACACTTCGAAGGCCATGGCGTGGCCGATGCGACGGAGGTTTTGGCGGAACCACGCACGGTTTTTCTGGATGGAAACGTCGCGAAGTTCGGCAATGTAGTTGTTGATGACGGTGTTGTGCTCGGCGAAATTGATGACTTTCATGATGGTGCGAAAAAAATGCCGTCGTGCTCGGGGAACAAATGGCCTCGGGCAAGAACGGCAAAGGGAGGTTAGAGAAATCAGTGACGCTGTCGACGCACGGAGAGGGTGGCCGACGAACGGGGTGATGAGGTTTGAGGTTTGGGGGCCTTCTGCTTTTTGAGCTTTTCGGGCGCCACATTGCGCGAAGCGACCTTGCGGTGCTCGCTGTCGGGGCTTTCTACCTTGGAGGTGTCGGCGACATTTCTGTTTTTCACGCTGTCGCCCATCCAGACATTGCGCTGGAAGGTGCGAATCTCGGCCTCGATCTGCTCGCGCACCTTGGTGCGGGCAGAGTCGGTGGGGGCGATTTGTGCGAGGGTGCGGTCTTGGAGGTTCTTGGTTTGGTAGATGGGGCCTTCGTAGCGGTTGGTGTTGAAGAAATCGTCGGCCGAGATCTCGGCGGCGTTGTTGAGATTGCTGCTCATGAGCGAGAGTTTGGCCAGATAGGGTGCAGCCTCGTCATACTTAACCCAGAAGAGGGGGGTGGTTTGACTGCTGCCGTCGCCGAAATCCCCGCTGACCATGAGCGGACAGAGGGCTTCAACTTGCGTACTGAAGGTGCCGGTGTGCTGATTGAAGTAGACGCTTTCCTTAATATAATAGCGTTTCACGTCTTCGGAGGGGAGGTCGGCGTCGTTGACGCGCATCTTGCCGTCGTTGGCCTCGTAGAAGATGTGGTTGTCGTCCATGATCTTCTTGCCTTTCACGATGTGCTTTTCGTCGAAATGCTCGATGGCGTCGGGCGTATATTCGTAGGCGTTGATTTTTCCGCGGAGTATGAGGTGGAAAAGGCAGACGAAAAGGTTTTCGCGCCCCGCGCCGGGCGTGACAGGATAGTAGAGAGGAGCGTTGGCATCGCGGGTGAGATCGATCTCACGGTAGATGTCGCGGCGCCATGCGGCGTCTTGGGGCATGGTGGCGGCGGTGGGAAACTCGCGAATGCTGCCCAAAACTTTGCCGGCGGCCGGTTGAGTGGCCGAGCGCGCCGCGTTGTCGGTGGCCGAAGTGGCGACAGACGAGGCGGAGTTGCCCGCTTCGCGCAAACGAGCGGGGGGTTGTGCCGCGGCGTGGAGGGCAAAGGCGAGTCCGAAGAGGAGAAGCAGACGGGAGAGGGGCGCGGTGTGCTGCATGGTGGGGAGGACGTGATTTAATTGATGATGACTTCGAGCGATCCACTGAGCGTGCGCTCGATGCCGTCGGGGCCGAC
>QWCZ01002357.1_pt1 | contig 10575 bp, 13 predicted proteins | sample 1972651 | NCBI WGS metagenome assembly QWCZ01 (sample SAMN09866695, study PRJNA288562) | Human oral metagenome isolate pre1_saliva, whole genome shotgun sequencing... | isolation source: mouth | host: Homo sapiens | place: USA: California
TTGCTAAGTTTGTGAGTTTTTATTATAGAATCATTTTTTATACTCAAAGACATAGGTTTGAATAACCTTGTCCCCATCGTTTGTTACTTTCAAATCAACTTGATAACTTTTAGTTTCACCGCTAATATCCTGAACCCTATAAACACCGTCTTTTTTTACTGATGTAGGTGCCTGTCCAGAATAATGTTTCACATCAATATGTGAAGAACCATCTAAAGACAAAGGCATAAGCCCGTTTAGAGAATAGAGTCCATAAAAAATAAGGCACAAAACACTAAGTGAACTAAGGCTCACCAAATAATATTTCAAAAAATCCCCTGATTTCAACCCCTGATTACTCACTTCTTCATTATTTTCCTTTAATTTAAGAATCTTTTTATTAGAGCGTTATCAAATTTATTCTACATATATTTGGAGATTTTGTCAAATTATTTGATGTTTATAATCTAAATTGTAAATCCATTACAAACTAAAAACCGTTAAGGACTAACGGCAATTTTTTATTTCTGAAATAACGTATTCAAGACGGCTATAGAGACCAAGTAATAAGTCGTAACTTCGATTTTCATTTTCTTTCAAAACAGTAAAAACTGTTGTACTATAGGTAAATTCAAAGAAGTCATCTAATTCCTTGAGCCAGTCATCAATAACCCCTAAATTTTGATCAATGATTGCAAACAAACTTGGTTGATACCAGATTGTACCTTCGATATAAAGGTTTTTGTCAGATAATTTAGATAGGGATACTTTCAAGTCAGCAAGCTCTCGTTTAGCAAGATTCGGTTCAATCTTTAAATCAAAAAGCAAGCGTGCATCATGATTTAGAATATCGAGTTCTGCTTGAAGCAGTTGAATATAATGTATCGCTACTAAATACTGGTTCATGGGTCTCTCCTGGTCATCTGAAAATCGTACTATTATTGTACCACTAAAGAATGAAAAAATGTAGTAATTATTTAATTTTTTACAGAAGAGTTTAAGAAATGAAAGATTTTTTAAAAAAAGAAAAACACTCACGAATGAGTGCAATTCTAGTATTAATGACTAACCATTTCTTGGGCAATTTCCAAACCACTAAGTTTTCCAGGATAGTAAGTTGGCCAATTATCCATCTCTTTTAGAATCTCATCTTGGCTACTATTACCAAAGAAAATATGGAAATGTGCTGAAGTTGTTGGATCTATTTGATGATCTGAAAATTGGACATATTGGTAAGGATTGTCAGCAGCTTGACTGTCAGTTGCTGTGAAGAGATAACGGACACCTTTTTTACCAGAAGCATAAGTCAAAATCTTATAACCATCATAACGATAAGTGTGTGTCACGCTACTTCCATCATTCTTTGTGAAAGTCATGGTCATCTTTTTACCATCAATAGCAATTTTAGAAACATCTGTTTGATAGCCCTTAGTGTAGTATTCTTTGTACTCTTGTGCGGTTTTATCCTTATTCAATAGAGATTTGTATTCAAATACTTGATCTAAAGTACCATCTTGGAGGTAAGGATAGACCGATTGCCAATTCAGCTGAAACACCTGAAATTGGTACTTGTGTCAAACCGTAATCTAAAGCAAGGTAGGCAAAAGCTGAGTGCTGGGTAACAAAACTTTTCTGTTTCGCTTGACTTAAGGCTTCAGTATACTCCTTATCCAAAGTCTTTAATTTTTTAAGGTATTTCTCAGCATTGGTTGTAAAGACTGCTTTTTTATCTGGGTGTTGAGCAATCAAACCGTCCCTAATAGTTTCAACTAATTTTTGAGAACGTTTAGGTGAGAGCCAAACATGAGGATCATATTCGTGGTGATGCTCTTCTCCACCGTGATCATGATCTTCTTCCTCTATTCCAGGTAAGAGAACCATGCCTTGACTTGCCTTAATGATTTTTGTATTTTTAGTGTTGATAGACTTTTCAACTTTTGGAACCCAGGTTTCCATATTTTCATTTAGGTAGACGAAAGTATCTGCTTTTTCAATGTCAGCGACATTCTTAGTAGATGGTTGAAAATCGTGGGCTTCACTACCAGCGGGAATAAGATAAGACACCTCTCCCTCATCGCCAACAACCTGCTTTGTAAATTCATAAACAGGGTAAAAGCTGGTCACAACCTTCAAGTCGCTATTTCCTTTTGAACCGTGGTGACTAGTCGTATAATAAATACCTGCACCAGCAGCTAAAACAACTGCTGCTATTCCTGCTAGGCCAAAAATGCGTTTCTTTTTCATGATATTCCTTTCAAAATACTTAACCAGTTAATAGTTTACTGGTTAAGTATATCACACTTCATTTATTTTGCAAGTACTAAAATAAAAAAATTGAAATATTTCGATGAAAAAGAATTATTTGATATACTGGAAATATCATTTGGAAAGTAGGTTATACATGTTTCGTAAATTAACCCTATATCTTTTTTTATTGCTTGCATCCATTGGCCTGACTTATGATACACAATCATACACCTCAGGTGCCTTGTCTGGTTCAGCATACGGTATTATTGGACTATCAACACTAATTGCCTTATGTTATATCCTACCAGGAATATTTCTGGTTCGATACTTAGGTAAGAGATGGCAGGTGAAACCACTTGTTCTCATATTTGCTCTAATTGGTGGAGTCTTTATTACAGGATGGATAGCTGGTTATGCCAATACCATTTCTCACGACTGGGTGACTGCTCATCTTTCTTCAAAGAGTTTCTTCTACCGCTTTGAGGATGCCCTTATGGCCCCCCTAGTTGAAGAACCCCTCAAACTAGTTGCTTTTCTCTTTGCTATCTATATGGTGCCAACAAAAAGTTACAAGGGGCTCTTGCTTGTCGCTATTACGGCAGGTCTTGGCTTCCAGATTAGTGAAGATTTCTCCTATATTCTTTCAGATTTGCCTGATGGTTTTTCTTATACGGTTTCAGGGATTCTTGGTCGAACTATTGGTGCTGTATCGTCTCACTGGCTTTACACGTCCTTCCTTGCTATAGGGCTAGTCCTTATATGGCGTTCACGTCAAAAACTCATTAATTCCAAGTACAGTCTTATTGGTATTCTTTATGCTTGCGGTGCTTTTGCGGCACACTTTGCTTGGAATTCACCTCTTCGAAATTTAGAAAGCGATTTGCCATGGGCATCAGGCCTTCTCATTTCAGTCAATCTTTTCTTTTTCATTACACTTTATCAGATTCTCTCGAAACTAGATGAAGAAAACAAGTAATGTTTAGAATACTAAAAAACCTTTCCAATTTTATGGAAAGGCTTTTTTGATGACTTTAATCACTCATAGAAAAACGATTGGTCATCAAGTTACTTGCATCATCTAAGACTTTTGCCAATAGTTTATCTGTTTCTGACTGAATCTTATCACTAATTTTTTGATTTTCTGCTTCAAAATCAATACTTTCATCATTAGCCAAAGCGGTATCAACATGATTAATCATGGCATGGCCAAGAGCCATAGTTGTTTCTACATAGGCATCTAAATCAGCTTCATGCTGTTGGAAATGAGGATCACAGATAGCAGCAATCAAGCGATTACTCCAGTAGAAATTACCTGTATCTACTTTATCAGTTGTTTGACGGAAATAAGCAGGTGTTGTTCCGACCTGAGTCCAGAATGGCACCATTGTACCGAATGGCATTGATCCATAGGCTAACCACTGAATACCAGTTGTTTCTGATGGTTTGTTAGGACGCATTTGCAAGAGAGCTGTTTGACTAGTACGGTTAATACCGATTGGACGGAATTGGCGTTGACTTACCGCATCTCCTTGAGGTCCATAAGGGTCATAAGGTGTATCTTGGTAATGAAGACTCAAAACGTATTTAACATCTTCAACTGTAATTTTACGGTATGGTTTTTGGCACCATGGAATAAAGAATGATTTTGGATCATAGTCTTTTTCTGGGTTCAAAAATTTCTGCATAGCCCAGGCACGTGGTGTATTATAATGACGATCCTTATCTCGTTGGCTACCAAAAGCATAACGTGGATTAAAGTGTTCATTAGAATAAGTCAAATCTAGGTGATGTTTATTAATGAAGTTTCGAATGTCTGGTGAGGCAAGATAGTCGTCTGGATTTTCAAACTCATAGTGATCGATACCAAGTTGGTTTGGGTTAGTTACATAGGCATCGTCTGGAACACGTCTTGCAATCCAATGGTGACCACCAATTGTTTCCAACCACCAAATTTCTTCAGTGTCTGAAAAAGCAATACCATTTGACTCATAAGTTCCGTAAGTTTCAAGGAGTTGTCCCAAACGAAGGACACCTTCACGCGCCGTCTTGATATATGGCAAGACCAAAGTCAACATATCCTCTTCTCCAAAACCATCTTTAACAAGAGGATCTGCACCGAGAACACGCGCATTGGTCGTGATTGTTTCTGTTGCACTCATGGCAACATTAGCTGAGTTAATACCAGCTTCACCCCAAATACCGTCTTTCCCAAGCGCATCTGGGACAGAAGTATAACGTAGAGGATTATCTGGCAAATCAATTGAAAAATTGCTAAGCACAGACTGGTAATGACGCGGTTGGTCTTCAGGGGGCACGACGAGAAATTCTTTAGGCGTAAAAACGCCTGATTGAGAATCCTCAGTACGTGCAATCATGGTAGAGCCGTCATATGAGGCTTTCTTACCTACTAAAATCGTTGTACAAGCCATAAAAGCTTCCTTTCTACTTACAAATCGTCCGCAATCTTATTGATTTTTCTGAGACGATGGTTAACACCACTCTTGGTCAGAGGAGGTTCTATACTATCTGCAATCTGCTGGATAGAGTAATCTGGGTTGGCAATACGAAGTTGGGCAATTTGGCGCAGCTCCACCGGTAAAATCTCCAAGCCAACCGTATCCATAATCTTGATAATATTATTAATTGTTTTCATGCTAGCACTAATCGTTCTAGCAATATTAGCTGTTTCCGCATTATTGGCACGATTCAGATCATTTCTGGTTTCTCGCATAATTTTGACCTCTTCGAAGACATCCTTAGAATTCATTGCACCAATAACAAGGAGAAAATCCATAATGTCCTCAGCTTTTTGAAGATAGGTCACAAAACCATTTTTATGACTCAAAACCTTGGCATCGAGCATAAATTTTTTCATGAGAGAAGCTAAATCCTCTGCATGGTCTTGGTAAACGGAAAAAATTTCTAATTGATAACGTCCCTTTTCAGGATCACGTACTGTTCCAGTCGCCAAAAAAGCGCCTCGTAAATAGGATCTTCCAGCTTCGTCATCTTCCATTACTGATGTTTCAATACCTGTTTCAAAGCCAAAGAAAGAATCTGCCAATTGTAAATCGGACAAAATATCATTGACATGGTCAGCGACAAAAACCGTGTAAACACGATTTTTCTTGAGATTAGTCTTGTTGTGATGTCTCAATTCAGGATTACTCTGATAACGACTTTCCATTAATTGGTAGATATGTCGCGCAATCTTTGCATTTTCTGTTGAGATGGAAAGAGTCAAGCCTTGATTAGTCAATCCAACCGAACCAGACATCTTAATCAATGCTGACAACTCAGCCTTGTCTTTGCTTGAAGCAGCAATTATCTCTTCTTTAACCTTAATTGTGAAACTCATGACTTGTTCCTCACTAGATGCATGAGCTCATCCACTACCAAGTCACCATGGTGGAAGGCACCACCATTTTCAAGTCGCAAAAAATTAGAAGACACAACTGTTTTAGCTTCACGACGTAAGCCCTCAAAATCATGCTCAACCTGAACAAGGTATTCATCAAATTTATTACTAGCCATGTATTCCTTAGGCACTTTCTTGATGTTAACTAAGACATTGTCAATCACATCAGAGCCAAGATGACGATTAAGAACAGCCACATGGTCGGCATCTGAGAATTGCTCCGTTTCTCCGTACTGAGTCATAATATTACAAATGTACGTGACATCAGCCTTGGTCTCGATAAGAGCCTGACGAATCTCTGGTATAACTAGGTTGGGCAAAATCGATGTATAAAGAGATCCAGGACCTAAAACAATCATATCACTATTCATAATAGCATCTACAACCTTACGACTGGCCTTAGGCTCTTCATCATTATAGGTATTGGTCACATAAACGCGCTCAATCATGCCATCGTACTGGGCAATACTACTCTCCCCTGCTACTTCATGACCATCTTGAAAAACGGCATGAAGCGTCAAGGCTGTCTCACTAGCAGGATAAATTTTGCCTGTAACGTGGAAAAATTTCGTCAGAAGCTGCATGGCATTATAGGTAGAGCCCTGCATTTCTGAAATTCCAGCGATGATTAGATTTCCGAGTGGATGACCAGCCAAAGCACCATCGGTTTTATCAAAACGATATTGGAAAACTCTTTCATAAAGTTTAGGCATATCACTCATAGCTACCAAAACATTACGCAAATCCCCTGGAGGTGTCAGTTGCATGATATCACGCAAATCTCCCGAAGAACCGCCATCATCAGCTACAGTTACCACAGCAGTGATATCAACATCCTTATAACGCAAACTACGAAGAATGACTGGGATACCAGTTCCCCCACCTATTACTGTAATTCTTGGTTTTCTCATGAACGATTCACTGTCTCCTTACGTCGATCCTTATCACGATGTGTTTCATTGACTGTCCAATCATTTTTTAAATCTTGGGCCAGACGATGTGCAAAAGCTACACTACGGTGCTGACCACCTGTACACCCAACAGCAATAGTGAGAACAGACTTACCTTCTCTTTTGTAGCCAGGCAAGATTGGTTTAATAAGCTGTGTCAAGTGATTGTAAAACTCTTCTGATTCCTTATGGTTCATGACATAATCAAAAACCTCTTTATCCAAACCTGTGAGGTTACGAAGTGCAGGATCATAATAAGGATTTGGCAAGAAACGAACATCAAAAACCAAATCTGCATCCAATGGCAATCCATATTTAAAACCAAAACTCACAACTTCAATACGGAAAGAAGATTGGTCTTGTTCAGATGAGAACTGTTCAGAAATAGCCTTACGCAGCTGGCGTGGTGTTAATTCTGTCGTATCAACCACGTTCTGACTCAAACTCTTAAGCGGTGACAAAAGCTCACGCTCTAGCTTGATGCCATCCAAAACACGGCCATCTGCTGCCAGTGGGTGACTACGACGTGTCTCTTTATAGCGAGAAACCAATTCACCATCCGTGGCATCCAAGAATAGAATCTTGAAATTAAGTTCCTCATTGCTTTCCAATTTATCCAGAATATCGTTGATCTCATCGAAGAACAAGCGACTGCGCATATCAATGACAAGAGCAATCTTATCTGTCTCTTCACTATGTTTTACCAATTCGATAACCTTAGGTACCAAAGAAGGTGGCATATTATCAATGGTGAAGTATCCAATATCCTCAAAGGATTGAATGGCCACAGTCTTACCTGCACCACTCATCCCTGTTACAACAACTAAATTAATTTTTTTCGTTCCCATGAGACTCCCTTTCTAGTCTTTCTTCTTTCAAGGCACGAATATCGTCTGACATCTTCTCAACTTGTTGGCTAACCCCCATAATCATTTCTGTCTGCAATTTTTGAATTGTCAGAAGATCTGATTGGTCTTGTTGAACCAAGTGGTCAATTTTTTCATGAAGAAGTCGAATTTCTTCCTTAGACTGGGTATTGACGTGATAGTCGTTACTCGCTTGTAAACGGTCATAATCCGATGCTCGATTCTGACTCATCATAATCAATGGTGCCTGAACGGCCGCTAAAGTGGACAAGGCCAGATTCAACAGAATAAATGGATACTTATCAAAGGCAATCCCAAAAGGTTGAACAACATTAAGCCCCATCCAAATAGCCATAAAAGCAACGAATGACAAGATAAAAGTCCAAGATCCACCAAATCGGGCCACTTCATCCGCTACTTTTTGACCAAAAGTGATCCTACTATCCAATTGTTCTTGGATGTCTTGATCCTCGTACAATAAACTCTTGGTCACATCGTGAACGGTTTCCCGAACATGTTCGTTTTTCTCATTAGCATTAGCAATAACTTCATCAAGAAAAACTAACCTATAATCCAAAAGACTGATATTACTAATAAAATCATGTCCTCTTAAATCAGGGTAATCTTTTTTCAAAAGTATTTGCAAACGACTATTTAGACGTTCGAAATAGGAGCCATCGGTTTCATCGAACCACTCTTTAGAGATATAATCCTGAACTCTCTTAACCTGCATATTTTCGCCTTCTTTCTAGGCTCTATTATACCATATTGAAAGCTTAAACGTTCAATAGATAAAGGAAAAGAGTCCAAGACTAACCTCAGACTCCTCCATTATTGTGACAATTAATTAAAACTCTTCTTATTGATAATTTAAAGTCCAGTAGTAAGTACCGTCACCAGCGACAACACAAGCTACTGCTGCTTGAGTAGCATCTGGACTCATGAGAAGTTCACGAATACCACTACTCAACCATTTATTGGCTACAACTGAACCATCAGATTCACGACGGTAAACAATACCATCACTGTTGTAAGTGTGTGAAATATCTTTGGCATGTGGAAGAGTTGTGCTATTGTAAAGATCATCAGACCATGTAAGTGCTGGCAAACCAGCAGCTGTACGTTGAGCATTGATTTCATTAAAGGCAGCCTTAGCTGAGTCCACTTCAACATAATCAGAGTTTTCAGTTGGTTCTACATGATAAACAAATTTAACATAACCAAATTCAACGTCTTTATAATCTTTGTCATCAACACCACTCTTAAGGTTGGCTGTAATCACATAATCACGTGCCCAAGCACTGCCTTTAGAAGCATTGAAGTTATCAACATCTTCAATTTCCCAAGTTACCTTACAATCCCAACCAGAATTATCTAAGAATTTTGGAGCAAGATTCTTGATAACATAATCTTTGAATTCATCCACATTTTGGAATGGCAAAGCTTCACCTGCTTTACCAGTACCAACGACATTTTCAGAATACAATTTAACACTTGAAGCGTTATCATCATACATGTATTCATCGTTTCCTGCTGGTTTGTGGAAGTCTGGGTCAAGCTCAGGGTCATCATTGGCAGTAGCATTGTAGAGTTTCCACTTTCCATCAACCCATTTGTAGTAACCATCGATACCACGCGCATTTTCTTCATCAGTCATAGCCACACGGTAATAATATGTACCGTTGTCATCTACAAATCGTGGATCTGAGTACATACGATAATCTGTTGGTGGCAATGTTGGTTTTGGCAACTTATCATAGTCAATGTTTGTTTCAGGCGCATATGGTGGTTTTTCAAGTTCAGGAGCTTCAGAATGAGGCTCCTTCTGAGCTACCCACTGAGGTTGAATCTACTGTTGAGGCTCCTTCTGAGCTACCCGCTGAAGTTGAATCTACTGTTGAAGCCCCTTCTGAGCTACCCACTGAGGTTGAATCTATTGTTGAGGCCCCTTCTGAACTTGCAGATGAAGTTGAGGCAACGGTTGAGGCCGCTTCTGAACTTGCAGATGAAGTTGAACCTACGGTTGATGGTGCTTCTGGGCTTGCTAATGACGTTGAATCTACAGTTGAAGTTGTTGGAGCTTCAGAATCTGTGCTTGAAGCCTTAACAAGTACCCACTTACCATTTGAATAATAGTAATAATCGCCATTACACCACCACGAACCCAACGACCGTTATAGTTAACATAGTAGCTACCATCACTCAAGATGTAGTACAAATAGCCATTGCTATAGCGGTAAGTACCTGATTCGTTGTAGTTGTTGTAACCAGGATTATAGTTGTTATAGCCATAATCATAGTTATAATTATAGCCATAGTTATAGTTTGGATAGTAATTATTGTAACCGTAGTTATAGCCATAATTGTAATTATAGCCTGGATAATAGCCATTGTATCCGTAGTTATAACCATAGTTTGGATAATAGTTGTTATACCATGGATTATAAGAATAGTTATTATAGTAACCTCGGCCATAATAACTATCGGCCTGTGCACTTACATTTCTATTTACACCTTAATTGTAAGAAATAAAACTTCTATTGTCAAATTATTTTAATAATAGAAGTTTCTAAGAACAGACCAATGAAAAACTAACAATACCCTTACTTTTCATTGTAGAAAATAATTCATCAGGTTTCTTTTACGCCCTAAAGACAGGTGTTTAACCAAGAAAAAAAGCCCATTATTTGCATAAGGACTTTTAGCATGATATTAACGATTATCAATATTTTCTGGGTAAAGATCGTGATTAAAGAGACGTTGCTCTGCCATCTTTTCATACTTAGTTTCTGGACGACCGTAATTATAATAAGGGTCAATCGAGATACCACCGCGAGGTGTAAATTTACCCCAAACTTCCAAGTAACGAGGGTTCAAAAGCTCCACCAAATCTTTACCAATGGTATTAATACAGTTTTCATGGAAGTCTCCGTGATTACGGTAACTAAATAGGTAAAGCTTTAGAGATTTAGACTCAACGCAAAGCTGGTCTGGAATATAAGAAATATAAATACTGGCAAAATCAGGTTGCCCAGTAATAGGACAAAGTGACGTAAATTCTGGACAGTTGAATTTGATAAAGTAATCATTATCAGTATGACGATTATCAAAAGAC
>QWCZ01001428.1_pt1 | contig 10572 bp, 10 predicted proteins | sample 1972651 | NCBI WGS metagenome assembly QWCZ01 (sample SAMN09866695, study PRJNA288562) | Human oral metagenome isolate pre1_saliva, whole genome shotgun sequencing... | isolation source: mouth | host: Homo sapiens | place: USA: California
ATTTTTAAATTGCCGTCTTTTGATTAAAAATCCCATTTGGTTTTGCAGGCAACCTTTCATTTTTAAATTGCCGTCTTTTGATTAAAAATCCCATTTGGTGCGGATAAAATGCAGGCAACCTTTCATTTTCAAAATTTTCTACAAAAATCCCGAAAATATTACCCCCCTTACTATGCGTACTTTTTTTCAGAGAAAAAACACAAGGCAACTTCCGCGCCCCCATGTAAGACTTTAGTAAGTAAAGTAAATCTTAAGTAAAATAAAACCTATCCTATCTATTGTTCCCAAGTAGGACTTTAGTAAGTAAAGTACACAAAAGGATAAGCAAAGATAAAACTTTCTTGCGATTTCATGTACGACTTTTGTAACTAAAGTAAATTAATTCAATCGCCGCACGAGGGACTTTAGTAAGTAAAGTAAACGCGCTTTTGACTCTAAGAACTAAACAAAAGTAATTAAGATAAATCTTTTGTAAACTATTGTAAAACATAAGCCGCGCTCCCAAGCATGACTTTCGTAACTAAAATATACCATAAAGTAACTAAACTTCTTTCCAAGACAAAGCCGCGCATGACTTAAGTAAGTAAAGTAATAGAAAAGTAAATAAAAGCATTTTTGTGCAACCTATCCAATAGATAATAGATATATCACTTTTTCATTCTTACTATTACACAATAAATAAAAATACATTGTGACTATTGCACAATAAAACTCTTTCTTCTTTGTGAATAAACACCGTAGACAATCCAGAACTTGTTTGATACAATGGCCTTGTCAATAACAAAGAGCGTAGGGCGCTCAAGGAAGGAAGGTATTTACTATGACTAATTCTACTATCAGCTTACAGGATGTTCAGAGACAGGTTAGTGACACGTTGGCGGGTTTCCGCTTAACTAGAATCCGCTACAATCTGGAAAACAAGCGGATTGAAATGAGCAGAGAGACAAAAGAAGAGTTAGAGGGACTTTCAGGAGATGAATACTTTGCGGAATATCCCAATGAGGACGAACAGGAAAGATTAAAAAGTTTTGTCACCCATTATCTCCGAATGAACAACTCCGAACTAAAAGACGTTCTTGCGATTCTTCTTTTGAACACGCCTAGCGAAATGCTCGATATTTTGTTTAAGGGGGGGCTTATTATGAAATGGTACTTTATCAATCCCGAAACAGGAGAGGAAGTATACTTGTCTTTAGAAGAATGGTACGCTGAACTTGCATGGGATTTTCGGTGCAAAAAAAACTTGTGCATTCTTCAGCTTATTGGAAAGACAGACAACGAAATCCTTCACACTTTAATAACTTTGTACGATTTGGACGGCAAAGAAGCCGCTTACGAAATCGTGAAATGGATTTACTACTTTCACTTTAACAGCGATGAATCTAACACAGAATGCTATATTCCGATTAAGGGGGGCAAAGAATGAAAGCCACGGGCGAAATGATTGCTATGTACACGCTTTTTATTTTCATTGTAACGGTCGTTGTTTTGAACTTTTGGGCCGCAAAAGAACTGCCAAACAGTTTAGATTTAGAATCTTACAGTTTGGGGAGAGACGACCGCGAACTTAAAAGACGACTTTCCAAGCGCAAGCGCCTTTTCGATAACAAAAGGTTGAACTATCTAGACAATGAAATCCGCCGTTTGGAATGGCGGCGTATCCGCGCAAAGTATGTTCTGAACAAAGAGAGTGAACTCATTGACAAGTACCGCAAAGAGTACGATAGACTTGAAAATGATATCGCGGCGGCTATTAAGAACGCCAAGACTAATGATAAAAAAGAAGCCTGATAAGGCTTCTTTTTTTTGTTTTACCCTATTGACAAATAAGGGGACATTTGATATTATAATCTTACAGACACATTGACACACGTTCAGAAAAAGGGGGGGGAATAAATATTAAGTTTTATTAAGGAACTGGACGCCGCGGAGATTCTTTGTGGGTTATTTTTACTTGGCGCGGCTTGTTACATTATTTACGCTATTGTTTATGCGACATTCCTTATGATTACAGAGGGGCTATACTTGAGGCACAAACAAAGGGAACAACTCAAATATGAGAATGAGCGGGACTACTTAGAGATAGGCCGAGACCCTGTTAAGGAACGACTACTGTCGGAATATATAGGAAAAGTTAAAGTTCCTTATCCGAGTCAACAATTAAAGGACTTGGCAATCCAGATTACCAAAAAAAGAATTCAACTAGGAAAAGCTAGACTAGCAGTTAAGGAACTTGAAAGAAGCGTCTTAAAAGACGCACAAAAGTATGCCGAGTTCAAGTTATGGCTTGCGGCCCACTTGAACGAAGAGGACTATATAGGATAAGCCCCCTTTAAAAAGAGACTTGAAAAAGTCTCTTTTTTTTGTTGACAGAGTACAAAAAATTTGATAATATAGTCTTGTAAATAAAAACACTTATTTTAAGGGGGTAACAAAATGTGGAATTTTCTTAAGGGTATAGACCTTCTGGAAGTGCTTAGTTCAGCGCTTGTTTTTGCGGCATTCTATGTTGTTGCGGGGGCGTTCATTTTCATCTTCGCATAAAGTAAACGCCGCGCGAACAAAAGATACAAAAAGGGTACATTGAAAAAAGAACAAAAGTTACAAAACGAGGGCGGCCTCCGAAAGTAAAGTATACAGCTGAATAAATATACATACTTTACTTTTGTGAGGGCGGGTCGCGCCACCGAGCGCGACTCGAACTTTCCAGTATACCATATCCCAGTCATTTTGTCAATAGTAATTTTGCACAAAAATTTATTTATTTTTCTCCCAAAATTTGTGCATTTTGCCACTTGACAACAAAAGTCAATAGTAATTTCGAACAAAAATCCGCGCCATTTTTTGTTAATTTTGCCCATTGACTGCAAAAGTCAAGCGAAAAATTTGCACAAAAATCCTAATCCTTTTTAGTGCAAAATTCACAAGACACTAAGGCCGCCAAAAGACAAAAGTAACAAAGATTCGCGCCATTTTTCGTCTATTTTTATTCTTGCAAAACAAAAGGAAAAAGAGTATTATAAACATAGTTACAAGTCACACGCACACAGAAAGAAGGGTGAATATGCTTATTAACAGAGTTAAGTTTTCGGAGTTGACAACGGCAGTCGCGGAGTTGGGTTACAATGTTTCTACCAGTGAAGAGGGGGTCGGACTGTTTGCCGTTGCCTTTTCATACTTGTATAAGCTTTTCAAAGAAGAGGCAGAGACAAAACAAATTCTCAAAGAACACGGCGCAATCACGACAAAATGCGCAAGGGAACTTCTTATTAGAGAAGGTTATACCGCTAACGATTTTTCGATTATTTGGGATTACCTTACGAACTTGTCAAATTATACTGTCTATGCCGATATGGATTTTTCTGAAGGCGACTATCAGTTAAAGACAAGGGACTTAATCGACCTTTTGGTTGCCATTGACACAAGATTCAAAACAAGGTTGTGGGCGGGGCTGTTTTTAATAATCTTTCTTTCAAAGGGGTGCTAACATGAACGCGAAACAGGAAATTCTGGATAATCTGTCTTTTAACGTTGAAGCTTTTTCTAGCCGCTTTGAATTTGTAGTGTCGGAATTGCGGGAATATTGCCTTTTTAATAGGGTAATCGGTAACACTACTATTGAAAACGGTTTAATCGCGGCGGATTGTGGCGCAACTAACGCGGAGTATATCTATTCTTTCTTAACCGACTATTCCGACTTGTTAGAAACAATAGATAGTTGTGAAACAAGATTAGACTTAGATAGGGGCGTTGAATTTACTATCTTTGTAGAAGATTGTTTTGACTTTGCGCACGTTTGGTTAAAGAGAGAAGATTGGCACGACAAGACAGCAACTAAAAAGGCTTTTTTTAACGATTTCTTTAACTGGATTTTTACCTTTACCGAAGCGGCAGACGGCTTAAAGGGCTTTGACTATTGCGGACAGACCGTAGACTTCTTTTTCTACCTTGCGGCAATCTTGCGCGCGTCCGTCAAAGAAGGGTTTTATTACCTGTAAGCCGCAAAAAAGATTCTTTTCCCCCTACTTGACAAATAGGGGGAAAAGGATTACAATAGCTATAACAATCAATGCGGCGTTGCCGCCACAATAGGAAGAGAAAACAATGGATAACAATTTTTATACTAGTTTCATTGATAGAATCGAAGAGGACGCTTTTAAGACGGCAGACTTGCCTATTACGTCTATTACCGAGAGATAGGCGCATATCTATGTGAAGGATTTTCTGGAAACTCTGTACATTGCGGGGCTGTGCTATACCCGAAAAGAAGCGGGCTTCCAGTCTACTCTCTTAGGCGCGATTCTCTGCTTTCCAGACCTTAGACAAGATTTCGGGTTCTCGGCCGACCGCGCCGAGGATTGCGAAAAGTTTGCACGCGGCTATCTTGAGACCCTTATGACAATGCCGCGTTACGCCAAAAATTGCGGCGGCAAGTTTGGACGAACGGCGGCAATGCAATCTTAAAGAGTTGCCGCCGTCCTGTGGGCAAGGCAACTTTGAACACGCGGGCTATTTAGTTTGGGATTGGATGCGTTGGCATATTCCTAGCGGCGAACTCAAACGAGAGACGCTAATAAAAAACGACTACTTCGCAATCGACCTTCTGCTTTCCGCTTTTCGCGAATTAGATTTTCCGCCGCGAAATTGGGCAAACATTAGACTTGCTTTCCTAAGCTATCAGACCAACTTAGAAATCACAAAAGAGAACTAAAAAGACTTAGGCCGGTACTTATTGCCGGCCTTTTCTTTTCCCTTCTTTTGTAACTTTTGTTCACGGCGGGGGGGTGGCCGAAAATTTTACTATTATATCACATCCAGAATTTTTTGTCAAGTACTTTTTAAATACAAAACACAATATTTTTCCTACAAAACGCGGGCGACTTTAGTAAGTAAAGTTCACAAAAGGCAAGTAAGTTAAGTAAATGTGCGGGCGACTTTAGTAAGTAAAGTTCACAAAAGGCAAGTAAGTTAAGTAAATGTGCGGGCGACTTTAGTAAGTAAAGTAAAAATAAAGTAACTTTAGTACACGACCTCAAAATCCGAAAAATTTTAATATTATATCACCGCCGCAATTTTTTGTCACGACTTTTTCTGCACAATTTTTTTCAATTTTTCTCGCAAATCTTTGTTACTTTTGTGCGGCAGCCCTTTACATTTTTTGTATAATTCGCGCAAAAACACATATCCCCTTTTGTATACTATTTTTTCGCCTTTATGTAATAATACACAATAAAGCCGCGCAACCCATGCTCGTTTTTGTCTATTTTACCCCATTCCACAAAAGGCAAGAAAAAAGAAAAATCGAAAACGCTTGCAATCGGCGCGCGCCTATAGTAGAATGTTCTTTGTAAGGCAACGACAACATAACCTTTAAGGGGGATTCTTGTATGAACAACGTTTGGCTTTGGTTTGATATGGACGGCACAATTGCGGATTTCTATGGCGTGCGGGGGTGGCTCGGTAGTCTGGAAAGAGGGGACACTAAACCCTATAGGGAAGCCCGCGCAATATATGACGGGCATAAAATGGTACGACTGTTAAAGCAAGCCAAAGAACTCGGCTTTAACATTGGCGTAATTTCATGGTCTGCTAAGGATTGCGAAAAAGAGTATCACGACCGCATAGTGGCCGCCAAAAAGAAATGGTTAGAACGGCACGGCTTTCTCAAACTGTTAGACGCCGTGGAAATCATTGGCTATAATAAGCCGAAGGAAAAGGCTTGCAAGAAGTACGGCGCGGGTGTACTGTTTGACGACAATGTAAGGAACATTGAAAACTGGAATTTAGGCAAGGCTATTGACGCAAGCGCGAACAACCTTTTAACGGTTATTAAAGCCCTGTTAGGCGTTCCTAAGTCACAACTCATTTTTGCCGACCATGCGCGCAAGAAAGACGAAAAAGACGCTATGAAAGAAACGCGCTTTTTAGTTTTGGACACTGAAACGGCTAACGGACAGTATGACAAAACAGCCGCAAAAGTTGACTTGTCGCAATCCCTTGTATACGATTTCGGCTATGCTATCATTGACACAAAAGGTAAAGTTCTGTTATCCCGCTCTTTTGTTATCAGAGAAATTTTTTGTGATAAAAACCTTATGAACTCTGCTTACTATAAAGACAAGCTTCCCCGCTATTGGGAAGATATCAAAATACATAAAACGCGGCGGCTTGTGAACTTTTGGACGGCTTACGAAACATTACAGAATGATATAAGAAAATACAATATTGCGTTTTGTAGCGCGCATAATGCGCTTTTCGATATTAACGCGCTGAACAATACAATCCGCGTTTTGACGGGCAGTCGCATAAGATACTTCTTTAAGTACGGCTTAACAGTACTGGACACGCTTAGACTTGCGCAAAATACGATATGCAAAAGAGAAGAGTATATTAACTTTTGTCGGGAAAACAGTTACTTAACCCGACACAAGACGCCGCGCGCGCAAGCTACGGCAGAAGTCCTTTTCAGATATTTAACTAACGACACTTCTTTCATCGAAAGTCATACAGGACTGGAAGATGTGCTAATTGAAAAAGACATTCTGATTGAATGCTTGCGGGAACTTGCGGAAAAGGGATAATGAGAGAGGCGGGGCTTGTAAAGAGCCCCGCTTCTCTTTTGTTCGGTACTAGCAGAATGTACAACTAGATCCGCTTTCGTAACCTTTTGTTTTTACTAGACAGCCCCGCAATCCCGTAGTAAAATGATATCAGAGTTAAGGAACGGGAACACGGAAACGCAAGCCCCGCAAAAAAACTCAAAAAGCACATTGACAACTTAAACAAAGTGTAGTAAAATCAAAGAGACTTAAAAAGTCACTTACAGCTTCTCAAAAACTTCTCAAAAAAAGTTCTTGACAAGCTGGACAAAAGGTGATAGAATTAAGGAAAGAAAAGGAAAGGAGGTGATTGTCAAGCTTCTCAAAAAAAATCAAAAAAACACTTGACAGCTAGAAACAGAAATGGTAAAATCAAAGAGTAAACAGCAAACACACACATTAAAGAAAAGAGGGAAAAACCATGACGACCAACAACAACAACGTAGCTGCTAACACGACCGCAACCCTTGCTATCGGCGCTTATGAGCATACCCGCCGCGGATACTTCAACGTAGACACGGGCGAAAAGGTATCTAAGCGTGACATCCTTGAGACTATCCGCGACCTCGGCGCGGGCAACGACTTAATCGACCTTTACGTAACGGTCGAAATTGCGGCAATGGACGCGAACAAGGGCAAGAACAAGTCTAGCGCAAGTGACAAGGAACTTGCGGAGCGCGCGGAACTGGATGAAAAGGTGCATGAGTATCTTACGGGCTTGAACGGCGCGACTACTAAGGCTAAGTCGATTGGCCTTGCGGTAGGCGCAAGTACCGCAAAGGTTGCGGCTTCTCTCAAGCGTTTGGCTGATATGGACAGGGTGGAAAAGACTTTCGACAAAGACGGCGCAACCTACGCCGCAAAGTGACAGGCGGCAAGCGGGGACTGCAATTAGTCCCCGCAACCTTTTCTAAGGGGGGGGACAATGGCAAAAGAAGCCTATAAAATCCGTTGCGAAGATTGCCCGAACTTAGTAAAACAAGGCGGCAAATGGCTGTGCGCGGAGTGCTTTAATCAGAAATGCGCCGATATAGACGACTGTCCCGAAGGGGTAACGGCGGAGCAAGTAACCGAAATTCAAGACGCCGCCGCAAAGGTTAAGATTGATACAGGCGCGGCAAAGGGCAAGCCGAGGGAAAAGACGGGCAAGCCTAAGAAACTGAACCCGCAAAAGGTTGAACTGATTGCCTTGCTTGCGGAACTGCTTGCGGACAAGGGTTTTAACGCAACTATCGTGAACCCGCAAAAAGAGATTGCCCTACTCATTGACAATAACAACTATTCCGTTTCTCTTACATTACACAAAAGTAAGAAGAATCCCGCTGAATAAAGCGGGATTTTTTTTATGCTCTTTTGTAGGCGGCAAGGCGCTGTTAAATTAGTAAAGTTAGACCGGTCTCCGCGGCAACCTTTAGTAAGTAAAGTTCATAAAACCTGTCAATAGGCAAAAGTACCAAAAATAAATCAATTTTTTTGTGCATTTTCCACAAAAGAAAAAGAGGCGGAGCCGAGTTAGTTATAACTAATGCACAATCCCAACGACTTTAGTAAGTAAATTTTCGTCATTTTTACTATTGACTTTCTGGGCGGCAGTCTTTAGTAAGTAAAGTTCACAAAAGGTAAGTAAAGAAAACTTGACAGCGGCGGCCGCCTATGATAAACTGGTCGGGCTGCGCACTACGTGTCAGCCCGTACTCCCCTTTGCAATCCCCATATGGGATTATTCTCTCAGCCGTGATGGACAGGACTCAAATCCGCGGCGTCCCATAATGGCTCAGTCGGCGTGTCCTGTGGACGGCTTAATCAAAAATTTTTAAAAAATCAAGGCCTGCTAAAAAATGCTTTTTGTCCACTAAGCCCGCGCAGCGCATACCAAAAAATTTTTAAAAAGTCAAGACTTGACAAGTTAAAAAAATATGCGCGCCGCCTTAACCAAAATGCCTTGCGGGCGACTTTCTTACCTTAACCAAAAAATGGGTTTTTTCTCTCTAGATTTCTGGACAAATTTCGTTTTCATTTTTTGCCCGCCCTATTTAAAAAATTTTTTAAATAGCTTCGCGCCATTCTCCTCTCTTATTACCTTCACAATAGACTAAGGAAAAAGTACAGACCAACAATAGACTAAAGAAACTGTGCGGGTGTCCGTCCTTTCTATACTGTGCGGCCAGGGCTTTGGGTGGCGCGCCATCATAACATAAAATTTTTTAAAAATCAAGGCCTGCTAAAAAATGCTTTTTTTGTCTATTATATCAAAAAATTTTTTAAAAGTCAATATGTTTTTTCGCGCGGCCTTAAAAATTTTTTATTGCGCGGCTATAAATTGTATACAATATACTGTATGGTGTATACAAGATTTGCGTCCAAAGGGGATTTATTGATTCTTGTGGAAAATTTCAGCTTTCAAAATTTGTTTTGCGGGTATCAATTCATTCCAAATAAATTTTCACCTTGAAAATGATAAACTGGCTTACGTGGGCTTTGGATTCTGTTTGGCGGAGAGATTTTTTTCAAGCTGTTCGCGCCAGTAAAAAATTTTTTATTTTTTGTATTTTGTATACAATATACTGTATTTTGTATACAATATTATGTATTTTGTATGGTGTATAACGCTGCGCGGGCCAATATTTGCGCCCATAGAAGCCGCGGAAGGGGGATTTATTGATTTTTAGGCTTAATTTCAGCTTTCAAAAATTGTTTTATGAACTCTAACCCATTCCAAATAAATTTTCACCTTGAAAATGATAAACTGGCTTATATGGGCTTTGAGTTTCTTTAAGGGTCTGGGATTTTTTTTAAGGAGCGGCCGCACATTAAAGTATTTATACACACAACCTACCTCTTGTGTGTACATTTACTCGAGCTGCGCGCAGCTATTTATTTATTTGTCTCTTGTCAAGCCGCGCAAGCTATTCTTGTGGAAAATTTCAGCTTTCAAAAATTGTTTTATGAACTCTAACCCATATCAAATAAAAAATCAGCTTGAAAATGATAAACTGGCTTACGTGGGCTTTGGATTTGTTTGCGCCGCAGGCCACTTTTTAAGGAACGGCCGCTCACTCTCTCTTTTTATCTCTTGTGTTGCGCGCAGCGCTACCCCTTGGAAAGTTATCCAAGCTATTCTTGTGGAAAATTTCAGCTTTCAAAAATTGTTTTATGAACTCTAACCCATATCAAATAATTTTTTACCTTGAAAATGATAAACTGGCTTACGTGGGCTTTGGATTTGTTTGCGGGGCAGGGAAAAAAATTTAATGCACCCCGCGCTTCGCGAAAATACCCCCCTTAAAAATAAAGATACCCCCTCTATTCAAGGTATACCCCCCTCTTGTTTTTTGTATACAATATATTGTATACAAGATTTGCGCCCGATAATAATTACTATTTTTATTTGCGCAAAGGGATTTTGTGGAAAATTTCAGCTTTTAAATTTTAGGGCGCGGGTTCATACCCATATCAAATAAAAAATCAGCTTGAGTCAAATTGATTTTAAGCTTTCTAATGTGATTCTTTTTGACGCGCCAGAGATTTTTCGCGAATTAAAATATTTTTTATTTTTTGTCTTTTGTATACAAAATATTGTATGATGTATACAAAATATGCGCTTATAGGTTATCCAAAGCTTTTTCAGGCTTAAATTCAGCTTTCAAAAATTGTTTTATGGGTATCAGTTCATTTTCAGCAAAAAATCAGCTTGAGTCAAATTGATTTTAAGCTTTCTAAGGAGGAGTTTTATCTGGCGCTAGAGTTTTTTTATGCGCGGCCTTAGAATTTTTATTTTTTTGTATACAATATACTGTATACAATTTATTGCCGCGCGCAGCACATATTTAAAAATTTTTTATTTGGGGTATTGACTTTTGAAAAATTTTTTGATATACTTCTTTTAAGGGTTTGGGTTGATAAAAAACTTAAGCAAAAGGGCATCATGATAACAAACCTACTTGCATCTTCTTTCCTTTAATATATAATATAT
>QWCZ01003545.1_pt1 | contig 10562 bp, 6 predicted proteins | sample 1972651 | NCBI WGS metagenome assembly QWCZ01 (sample SAMN09866695, study PRJNA288562) | Human oral metagenome isolate pre1_saliva, whole genome shotgun sequencing... | isolation source: mouth | host: Homo sapiens | place: USA: California
AACACATATTAATTACATTTTTGGAACACTTATATTCATGTACTACTAAAACAACTAATTATAGTATACCTCTAGTTTTGGAAAACTTCATATCAAAATTACTAGGACCTATCCTATATCTTGATTTCCCACTCCCATAGCTACAATGTAAGTATATTAGAAAAACAACTATATATATATTCAATAAAACTAAGACACGAAAGACCTATCCATATGAGATCATACGAATAGGTCTATCGTTTTTCATATTCACTTATTACTTTCAAAATTACCTCTTAACATTTCCGTAAACCAAAACTTGTAAATAGCAATATACTAATACCTCCTTTGATTTTTCACTAATCCCTTACAAATCGATTGACAATAATCTAATAATTTAATCTTCTAATAATACACTGAGAACTACTGCTACCGCAAAGCCTAAAAATGGATACATGCTAATCACCTGCCTTTCATATTATAACTGCTATATTAGCGACGATGTACAGTACGGTATAAAGAAAGCCCTAGGGCTACACCTGCTGCAAAACCTTCCCAAGCTGCTGGCGCAGCTGCAACTGCAAATAAAGGTAACATACAAATTCCTCCTAACATTCATAACAATTAATAAAATTACAATCTTAAGACTCTATTCTTTCTCATATTCATACATACCCTCACATTCTATATTAACAACATAAATCACTATACATAGTATATACCAGCACTAGAGAAACTTCTTATCAATTTAACTAGGACGTATCCTCTATCTAGTTCTCATAGCTCACTGGCTACAATTTGATTATATGATGAAAACAGGAATACAAAAAATCAATAAAACTAGGAAACAAAAAACCTATCCATATAACATCTATGGATAGGTTTATCATTTGTGATAGCTAAGGAGTTATCTACTATTTAATTAATTCTCGAATTAGTTTGATACATTCATCCATAGCATACTTAATCTCACTGGAAGTTGTAAACTGGCTGCTTTCCTCAATTCGTGCATGGTTACTATCATTACGCGATTTTTTTATCTCAAAATAATATGCCAATATTTTGATGACCTGTGCTAACGAATCTTTAAACTGCTCTGATATTGCTAAACCTTCAATATTATATAATGAAGTATCACAAGTTTTATAAATATCTTTTGCCTCTCGTTCAAAGTCATATTCAGTTAGAATAAAACCTTTAGTAATATCACCAAATAAAACATCTTCTTTTATTTGATTTTTAAGTATCTTATAAAAGTTAAGTCGCAATTCTTTATGATCTGCATCATTAAACACAAATTGAAAATCTTCTTCGTTAGCTAAATAGGGCTTTAGTTTGTTAACATTGCCATTATATATCATCGCTCTTACTTTGATTGGTAAGTTATTTACATCCTTCAAATTCGTTGCATTCATAGCTATAGCCGTTAAAAAAGATATAACTTTTTTTGCTTTTGAGGAATCATCCTTAACAGGAACCAACTTAAAAGCTCTAATTTCATTGAAAAGATGTTTTAACAAGTCAACTTGTTTGCTTTTTAACACAGTTTCTAAATTTTCATTCCGTTCTTGAATGCTCTTACTATCTCTAGTAATTATAAATTCTGTATTTTGAACATCTGTAACATAATCTTTAAGCAACTGCTTCAAATTTTTAAATAGCTGCTCTCTATTACTATATTTCAAAATCAATTGAGATCTATGTGCATTTATTTCATTAAAAGCTAAATCTACATCATCACGTACATCTTCTTCAGGTTGAAAAACAGATGTATACTCCTTATAGAACGCATTAAATGTAACAAGAGTATTATCCTTCAATGTAGAGTCTGTATCCTTCCACTTATTGAATGCCGTTTCCAATATAGCCTTATTTTCCTTTAGACTCTCATCTTTTAAATATGCACTAAGTTTCTTTTCATCAATTACTATGAGTCCCTTATTAACAAGGAAACTCGGTACACACTCTTTAAACAGTGTTAACGCTTGTTGTACATAATCGTGCTTTAAACACCACTCCACATATGATAAATCATCTTTTGTTGTTTCGGCTTGATAATCAACTAATGACTTATATTCTCGTTCAATAGGCTCACGTAAAAACTTAATTAACTGATAGTTAAAATCTTCAGAAGAAGAGTTATCATCAAAAGAAATATTCGATAATCTTTGACTCAAAAAACTAAGCTCAGTTTTAAATTCACCACGTCTGGAAATATTAACAACATCAGAAAATCTATCCATCGCCTTTATCAATTCATCTATTGATTTTTGATTTAGAGTACATGAGTTATTTTTCTTATCTTCTTCATTAAGCTTGTAGTGAGCATTTAATTTTTTTGCACTACCAAACATTAAAAATTCTTCGAATCCAGAAATTAAATCAAGTAAATCATAAGTATCCTTTATTTCGTGAACCGTACACTTTTTTTGACTCCAGCCCGTATAGAATATATCTTCGATTTCAATGCCTAAATAAGACATAATTCGTCCGATGATTAAAAATAGCATTGCTGCATTTCTAAAGCCACCAGTCGTATCTATATATAGTTTAATCCTAGCATCAGGTGGTAAGTCTTTTTTATACTCTACGATTGCCTCACAAAGTTTAATAATACTGTCCCCTAATTGTTTAGTATCATCTAAACTATTTCCACAAGGAATCTCTTTTGTAATGGATGAGAATAGAGGTGTAATCTCTTTATCAAAATAGTTTTTATAAAAGTTATCCATTTGATAATTTAATACATCCAAATGTGTTGTCTCTAAATCAAATTCTGGGCGATTTCTTAGTATTTCTTGTTTAAAGCCAATTTTACCTGCAACAGTATCGCTGAGAAGTAAAAACACTCGATTTAGGGTAAAATCAAGTTCTTTCTCATCTTCTATTTTCTTCTTTAACAAGTATTTGATAGCCGTTTCACTAGTAGTAAATATGTGTCCAAATTCACCTTGCAATTCAAAGCCTTCAACTGTACTGACAGAAATGTCTTTCTTTTCATTTTTATCTGTCTTCACATCACTGGGAAATGTCATGTATATGTTATAAACATTCTTTGCCATAATACGACTCCTCTAACACGCACAATCTACATCAAATAAACTATTTTTTACTCAACCGTCTTGCCACTTCAATACATTTTCGTATTTCTCTGCGTAATTCTGGCGAGGTCTTATATTTACATTGAGTCTCTTTATTAGCATGATTTGTATCATTACGTGCTTTTTTAATTTCAAAATACTGCTCTATAAAATATATTGTATCACTTACATTTTCTATATTTTTATGTTAATGATTTATATTGTTTTTCTCCATCAAAAGCACCTTTAACATAGTCAACAAATGTGTTTCGTACTACATTGAAAGCAAAATCTGATTTAGCATTAAAGCGTAGTTCTTTTTGATTAGCCTGTACACTTGTATACTTATTACATGGTTCTACTTTAAATACGGCTTTTATAAAATGTAATCGTAAAGGTAATAATACAGTATTAATGAACTCCATATTTGATGATTTCTTAGAAATATCCCCTAAAAAGGAAATCCAGTCAATCAATGTATAGTTGTTAACTTCACCCTCTTCGGAAGGATATAATGTAAAGCCTTTACTGTTTAGCATTTTTTCGCAATCAGTTTCCAACTGTTGTATTACTTCATCAACGAATGTATTTAAACGTTTTGTTCTGACAGATATATCAAATTCCGTTTTAATAATCTCTCCTCGTTTTTGAGTAATTTTATGTAAAGCCTCACGTATCTTTTTATCTATTTTAGGGGATAATTCCTCTTTTGCCCCCTCACTACCAAATATGGCGTTTTGTCCACGTGCTTTATTTATAGCATTGAACACTCGCATTGAAGTGGATCTCAGATCAGCGGTATTATATATTTCATTTGCTGTTTCCTCATCTTCAGCAGACAGCCTTGCTGCATCGATTTCAATAATCCCTTTTTCCAATGCATATTCTGGTACGTATTCACAAAATAATGTTAAGGCTTGCTGCAAATAATCGTGATCCAAGCACCAATCGATATACGCCAACTCATCTGATGTATTGTTTCTATGATGATCTAGCAATGTGTCATAGGATTTCTCAATAGGATCTTGTAAAAGTTCAACTAACTCTTGATCAAAATTCTTATTAGCTGATGGATTATCTGTTGTACTACGAACTAAAGCTAAGCTTTCATCAAGTCGCTTAATAGATTTTTCAAATGAACCACGACTAGAAATATTAATGGCTTCTGAAAAACTATCCATGGCAGATAATAACTCATGAATAGAGGAATTATTATTCTCCTTATTTTCCGCATCAGAGTTTTCTTGTCCATTTTCATCAACTTGATTTGCTTTAAAATGAGCATTCAATTTCTTTGCACTACCATATAATTTAAATTCCTCAAAGCCCGCTACTAAATCGAGGAGTTCATATGTATCTTTTATAGGGTGAACAGAGCAGTTTCCTTCCTTCCAACTTGTATAAAATACATCGGCCACTTCGATACCTCAAGGGATTTCTTTGATAACTGTAGAAAATAGTGGGGTAATCTCTTGTTCAAAATAAGCTTTATAAAAAGTATCTATCTGACTACATAAAACCTCTAAATGCCTTGTATTTGTATTGAATTCAGGATAGGTTGTTGCTATTTCAGGAGCAAAACCAACTATCCCTCCTACCAATTTACTGCGTAGTAGAAATACTTTATCTAATGTAAAATCAAGTTCCTTCTCTTCTTCTATTTTTTTCTTAAATAAATACTTAATGGCCGTTTCACTAGTGGTAAGTATTTTCTCGAAGTTATTCTTTAACTCTAGCTTTGTAGCCGTACTAGCATTTATATTAGTTTTCTCTTTATTAGTTTTTACCTCACTAGGAAAAGTTAGGTAAATATTATAAACATCTTTAGCCATACTATACTCCCCATATAAAATGAATAGTCTGGTACTATTAAATTAAGACCTCATATTATGTTCTCCTTACATTTTGTATTATATCATGTTATATTCATAATTAAGAATGTCTAAGCATATAGGGGATATAACTACAAGGGAGGCAACAATGGCAACAACTACTAATTATATACAAGATTTAGCCAGTATGCGGCAATTCATCCGCAGTTTAACCTTTGGAAATCATAATAGAGGCAAGGTAAATGCACGAGGCATTAAAGGAAGCCAACACGATGATATCATTCGACGCCTTGATTACTTTGGTATCATCCCTCATATGTATACCCAACGAATTGGTAAAGCATCGATTCATCATTTGAATAAGGATGATTTTATTGACGGTTATAACTATTTAAATAGCCTATATGAATTATATGCAGCTGTGCCAGAACAGATTTTTGTGCAATTATGTATCTTGGCGGAACTAGCAGACAATGATGAGTTAACGATTGTTAATTTGAATGAAAATATAAATCTAGATATATATGTAGAGCACTATAAAGACTTGGTCAATGTACTGTTCAAAAAACGAAATAAAAAACAAACGCCTCCCAAAGATATCGATCAACAATATATTCAACGACAAGTAAAAACCTTAGAAACAATCGGTATTATCGAAAAAACTGAGCAGAGTAAAGGGTATTCATATGCTCTCAAAAATACCATCATAGATAGTTTAACAAAACAACAATTAGAAGAACTTGCATTAGCGGTATTCTTTTTTACGAATGTATCTATTACATCTGCAGCGGGACATATATTGCTACAAAAAATCATGTATTTGATCAACGGACATTCGCTAAAACAACAACAAGACTTCATTAATTACGGATTTAACAATACATACTTTACTTTCAAAGATAATAATCCAAATAATGTCATCGATGGCGATATTTTTTATCCATTAGCCGATGCATTATATCGTCAAAAAAAAGTACGCCTCACATTCTATGAGCCAGGAAAGCCAAAAGAGATCGTTACGCCCTTATCATTACATACCTATTATGGGGAAAACAAAAATCTTTTATATAGCATTAATAATGGACGACTACAAATCAATCGCATTGACCGCATCAAATCACTAGAGGTAACTAAATTCAATAGCTCCGATTTCATACCACCCGTCCTAACATCACAAAAGCCACATAATACTTGTATCCTTCATTTCTTAATGTCCGACGGATATGAAGAAGTCTACGACCAATTTACGCGGCATTTCAAGGAATTTCTCACTATATTAAGAACTACGAAGGAATATATTGAGCTACAATTAGAGGCACCCGATCTTTTACAATTATTACCATTATTGCGTAGCTATTTACCGTACTTATACATTATTTCTAGTAATAAGCCGAGTATAAAGACTAAATTCTACAATAATCTCTATGCCTCTCTCGGTATAGAATTTATTGAACCAGAAGGTTATAAAACGAAGAAAAAACTCAATCCATTCCTACAACCTCCGCCATCTAAAACAAAAGAAAATGATTTGGAGAAAAAGAAACAAACGAAAAAGCAAAGTGAATCTGAGGTTGAACTTGGTTATGTATCTCCTGTTCTTAATGATGTCAATTCCATCACGTTTACCACACAATACCAAATACAACTCGATTTGGTAAACGGAGTATCCTACACAAAACAAGATATTGATAATTTAATCAATCATCGACGACTACTCACAACAGATATATATAAAAAAGCTTTGCGAAACGATGATTACGAACAACTATTAGCCCACTCATTAGTATCACCTATTAACGATACAGACTATGTTGAATCTATCTTTTCCAATTTACCACTCGTCATTATTTCTGATGCAGAACGAATGTTTCTAAAAGACCTCATTAGTGATGAGCGTGCAAACTGGTTACTTTCACAAGAATTACGAGAACAATTAAGCGAAGAATTAGAATCCATAGATACAACATTCCCAAAAGGAGCTTGGAGCAGCATTCCAACCATGACAGACGATACGCCTCTTACAATGGATGTCATCATTAAATGCTTGCAAGCGATACAGCAAAATGTACGCATTACAATAGGAGATAAGGAGCTATCCCCATGTCGATTAGAATACTCTGTTGGCAGTAACGGCTATTCCCTCATCGCTTATGACCATCAAGATCAAACATTCTTGGCATATTCATTACGGAATATAGAGAATATCATGGTACTCGACACACCACGTCTCGTCGAATTGGAAACAATCTATGCTAGCTATAGGGATGAATCCAAGAAAGCCCTTACGTTCGTCTTACACGACTCTAATAATGCTGTTGACCGCTGCTTTAATTACTTTAGTAACTATACTATTCAAGCACAAGATGTCATTGCTGAGGAATTTACTATCGAAGTAAGTTACTTGCCATTCCAAGAACAAGATATTTTGCGCCACTTATTAAAATTGGGTTGTGCTGTACGCATCGTAGACGAATGTCCTTTGCGTGAAAGATTAGAGATGATATACAAAACTGCTCTTATACACGCGCCTAGTAACTGATACAATATAATCGTAACTAATAGGATACAAAATCTGATACCCTACAGATATCAATAGCATATATTCTCCGCATATACAAAGGAGCACACCCTCTTAATACAGCAAGAAGGTGTGCTCCTTTTATCATATTCGATTATCGATTCATATAAGTCATATATTTTTCAATATCTACATTGTCTTTTATTAGTTTTTCACGATAATTTTGAGCCGTCTTAGTATCATTTACTTGTTCATAGAACCGCATCAACCCATAGATCATGCGATGCGTAATAGGTTTACCAGGATTATAAACAGAATTCTTAATCTTATCACGCCACACAATAGCTAACGGATTATTGCCAACTTGTAACGCAATGAGAGATAAATATGTATATATCAATTCCCAAGGATGACTATTAATAAGAACTGCTTTACGTATATCTTGCTCTATACGATGCAATTGGTTTGTAATAAACGCACCAATATCATCTCTATATAAAACATACAAGGCTTTCACATACACATATAAGGCAAAAGCCATAGATTGTACATGTACCTCTTGTTCAGGAAGGGATTGAATATAAGATAATTGATCGGCCAATGTATGATTGCCACCAAAATAATCGACCGCTAATTGCTCATAAGATGCCTTATCGCCAACCTCAATATAATAATGCAATAAGTAAGATTGTGTACGGTATGCATCAGCTGATGTATCATCAAAAATAGAAAGCGCATTTTTGAAAAACTTCTCTGCATCAGGGTCTTGCAAATACGCATACACTTGTCCCAATTGGCTATAGGCTTGCCCTAAACTAATAGAAGCACCAATATCTGAGCCATACAGTTTAGCACGCAATGTTTGAATATGTTCTTCCATAGATACAATATCACGTGATGCTTGGAGCGCATCTTTATATAGATAGCAATCTACAAAGCTCACTACATGGCGTTTTAACGTCAATAAATAATCTTCTATTGGCACATATCTAGACCAGTGTCGGCATTCAAGAAAACAATATTCGGCCAAAGAATTATCTCCCACATGGTTAAATGCAGTCATGCCTGTATCATAGAAAGCATACGCAATGCGTCCATCTAATAATTCTTGATTCTCTAAGCTGATGACTAATTGCTCTAGGTGTTTAAACATATAGACTAATTTATTAGCATTACAATTTGTGTCATCCGCATAATATGCTAAATCCTGAATAGCCCGCTCAATACCACGAACATCCATTTCGCCATGAATTAACTCTTCAATATACGGGAACCATTCTGTACGATAAAATTCAGCAAAATTACTTTCACCATGAGCACCATCATACAAGTGACTTAATGCAGCCACATAATTTTGACGGCAAAATTCTATCATGGCCTGCTCATAGTTAATATCTACATCGTCATATACGAATAGGAGATTCGGTGCAGATCCATTTAATTCATCGGTTAATTTACGAATAGCCTCAAATCGACTCATATCGCTAACTAATGTATGTAACTTTCCATAAAAGCTAAAATGACCACACAAGAAATTAGCTAAATATAAAAATGCATACTTTTCAGTTTCTAAACGACCTTTTGCATCATAGTTGATAGACAAGGCCTTAAAGGTCTTAATATCCATATTTAGACGATTATAATCTACGGATTTTAGCTCCAAGGCTGCCCGATAGTTAAACTCATTAGCTACCTGAAAGTATACCTTATGAGGATTCGGTTTAGTTCCACGTGGAAATACATACTCTTTAAATCCAAGTGCTTTGAACTCTTCAATTTTAATAGGATTGTCAGCTGCAACCTCTGTTATACGAGTTGGCAAATCAAACTGAACCCGATTAACATCTAAATTATAAGGATTGTGAAAGACTAGTCTAGATACTGTAGCATCAGCCATGTGCCAATACAGATTACTAACTGTCTCATCATGTGAAAGTACACCTGTTTGTTCATCATTAAACATACTTTTGCCTTTTTCACTCTTGAGCATAACTGCAATAGAATAAAATCCTCTTCGAGGAACTGGAACCAATTCTTCCCCATTGTATGTGCCGTGAGCAAAAAATTCAGGTAATGCAGCTGCAATAGCTCTTTTATATTTAGCCTTTTCAGAAATGTATACAGTTTTCTTCGCTGCATAAGGATTTTCTTCGGAATTTTCCTCTTCTGAATCTAACATATTTAGGTACATAGTCTCAGTAGGTAGATCATCTGAATCTGTCTCCGAAACTTCACCTTTCCGTTTACTATAAAAGGCTTCTGGATATGAAACATTTTCTTTATCTGCAATAACTCTAAAAAAGCGGTCTAAACGTTGTCTTTCAAAATTAGCATCCTGAGAATCATCTAAATCATTATAGACAATCCCCGATATATACAGCACATTCTTTTTGTTGTCAGTATTTTTGCTATTCGGTTTTAAAAAATTAAAATCCCCATATTCATCAATCGCTATCGTAATCATATTGTAACCCCTATAAACAAACTACTACGAAAGAAATTCACTACGTCTAACCCTCATAATCTAGAAGAATTACGGAATAGATATAGTAACAAAGTAGACACATAAAAATATAAAGCGTTAAATACATAAATACATATTATTATCTATATTCTATCATCTTATCTTCATAAATAGAATGAAAGAGCTTAATAATATGGTTCAACTACCCCATACTATTAAGCTCTAATGCAATATATACTACGATTTTAAATCTACAACACATAGGAACACACCCGCTAGTAAACTAGAAACAGGCTATGCCTAAGCGTTGCAAGCGACGCCCAAGTGTTGTTTGAGGAGGCATAAAACCTGACATAGAATCACCTACTTTCATAATATAAATACAACCCTTATCTACTATACCTTTATTATATTTCCAAGATTAATGTAGATATATTCAAAAAAACTAAGACAAAAAACTTTTTACCTCTATTTTATGCAAAAAAGACCTATACATATGACATCATACGAATAGGTCTATCGATTCTTACATTCAATTGTTACTTTCAAATTTACCCCTCAACACATACATGTACTAAACCAAAATCTATAGCTAATAACATATTATACACCTCCTAGAAATCATCAAATAATTCATCTAATAACACATCTACCACTGCATCAACAGCTACATCCATCACTAAGTCTAA
>QWCZ01002805.1_pt1 | contig 10557 bp, 9 predicted proteins | sample 1972651 | NCBI WGS metagenome assembly QWCZ01 (sample SAMN09866695, study PRJNA288562) | Human oral metagenome isolate pre1_saliva, whole genome shotgun sequencing... | isolation source: mouth | host: Homo sapiens | place: USA: California
CATTCTCTACAGCGGACCTTATTTGTTAAAAGATTTCACATCAAAATCATCTATCGAGTATGTGAAGAATCCGCATTACTATGATCATGACAAAGTATCGATTGAACACGTGAAATTGGCCTATTTTGATGGTTCAGACCAAGAATTGACCATCCGTAACTTTGAAAGTGGAGCTTATTCTATCGCTGGGGTTTATCCAAATAGTTCTAACTTTGCCAAGACCAAGGAGAAATATAAGGATAATATCGTCTATAGCTTGCAAGACAAGACTTCTTGGTATTTTAATTTCAACGTCAACCGTAAGGCTTACAATCACACTGCTAAAACGACAGATGAGCAGAAGAAGTCAACTGAGACAGCTGTCTTGAACAAAAACTTCCGCCAAGCGGTGAACTTTGCCTTGGACCGCACAGTCTATTCTGCTCAGTCAAATGGGGAAGAAGCAGCTAGCAAGACTCTTCGTAACACCCTAGTGCCTCCAACATTTGTCCAAGTTGGAGACAAGACCTTTGGAGAAGTAGTCGCTTCTAAATTGGTTAACTATGGCACAGAATGGTCAGGTATGAACCTGGCAGATGCTCAGGATGCCTATTTCAACAAAGAAAAAGCCCAAGCAAAATTTGCGGAAGCTAAAAAAGAAATGGCCAGTCAAGGTGTGACTTTCCCAATTCACTTGGATGTTGCAGTTGATCAGACAAGTAAAAATGCTGTGACAGGCATGAACTCAGTTAAGCAGACCCTTGAGTCGGTTTTAGGTGCTGATAACATTGTCATTGATGTTCAGCAACTTTCAACAGATGATTTTAATAACGTAGCCTTCTTAGCACCGACACCAGCTGATCGAGACTATGATTTGAACTTTGATGGCTGGGTAGGTGACTACCAAGATCCATCAACTTATCTCAATCCTTTCAACGCTGAGGATGGATTCTATCTCAAGATTTTTGGTCTAGATGCTCAGGAAGATAAAGCTAAGATTGCTAGCTTGGGGCTTGATACCTACACCAATATGCTCAAAGATGCAGATAGTGAAAATAAAGATGTAGCCAAACGCTATGAAAAATATGCTGAAGCACAGGCTTGGATGATTGACAATTCTCTGATTATGATGTCAGCTATGTCGAGCGGTGGAACAGCTTCTGTAACCAAAGTAACGCCATTTACAAGAGGCTATTCACTGGTCGGCATTAAGGGTGATGTCAATAACTACAAGTATATGAAACTGCAAAAAGATACTGTGACTACCAAGCAGTATGAAGAAGCTAAGACCAAATGGGGGCAAGAAAGCAAAAAAGCAATCGAAAAGGCTCAAAAAGAAGCAGAAAATCATGTCAAATAGATGAACGAGGTTCCGTAAGGGACCTTGTTTGTTATATTTTTGATTCGTATTCCTCTGTCTATGAAACGAGAATATCAAAATAGGAAACGATAGATACTTTACAGGTTATAAAAAAACAATTATTCCTTCGGAGTACATTTAGAAGATATATTGAAAACGCTGATAAAAAAAGGAATAAATGGAAATTATTTCATGATTGTGATATAATAATTCTGATAATCAACATATAGGGGAAAACTATGAATAAACGTTCAAAAAGAGCCCGTTCGGGTAAAGTTAAGCGGAGCATTAATATAGCTTTATTAACCATTTATGTATTATTGGGTGGTTTTTTGCTGTTCTTGATTTTTAGACATAATATATTGGCGTTTAGATACCTGAATGTTATGACGGCAGCTGTAGTGATTTTGGTCGCTTTAGCGAGTCTGCTTTTGATCATTTATAGAAAAGCAGAAAAGTTTACAATTTTCTTTTTAACACTAGCTATTTTAATGAGTTCAGTTTCTTTTTTTGCACTGCAACAATTTGTTGGCTTTACTAGTCATATCAATTCTACGTCAAATTACTCAGAATACTCAATGAGTGTTGTTGTTCTGAAAGATAGTGACGTTCATAATGTCACGCAATTAGATAGTGTTACAGGACCTACGGATACTGATAATGATAATATTCAAAAATTGATAGCTGATATCAAAACTAGTCAGAGCAAAGAATTGACGGTTGAACAAAGCACCTCATACCTTGCAGCTTATAAGAGCTTGGTATCAGGTGAAGCAAAAGCGATTGTCTTAAATAGCGTCTTTGAAAATATTATAGAATCTGAATACCCTGATTACGCATCAAAAATTAGGAAAATCTACACTAAAAATATCACCAAAGAAGTAGCTGCTCCTAAAGTTTCTAAGAACAAATCCTTCAATGTCTATGTGAGTGGTATTGACACTTACGGACCAATTAGTTCAGTTTCTCGTTCAGATGTCAACATTTTGATGACTGTTAATCAAGATTCAAAAAAAATTCTATTGACAACAACCCCTCGAGATTCTTATGTTCCGATTGCTGACGGCGGGAATAATCAAAAAGATAAGTTGACTCATGCAGGTATTTATGGAGTTGACTCCTCTATTCATACTTTGGAAAATCTTTATGGAGTTGATATTAATTACTATGTTCGTCTAAACTTCACTTCGTTCTTGAAATTGATTGACCTCCTTGGTGGAGTTGATGTCTATAATGATCAAGAGTTTACCGCTCATACAAATGGGAAGTTCTATCCTGTAGGGAACGTTCATCTTGACTCGGAGCAAGCTCTTGGTTTTGTGCGTGAGCGCTATTCTTTAGCTGATGGGGATCGTGACCGTGGTCGTAATCAACAAAAGGTGATCGTCGCAATCATACAGAAATTAACTTCTACCGAAGCATTGAAAAATTATAGTGATATTCTTCAAGGTTTGCAAGATTCCCTTCAAACAAATATGCCTATCGAAACGATGATGGATTTGGTTAATACTCAATTGGAGAGTGGTGGCAGTTATAAAGTCAACTCTCAAGACCTCAAAGGTACAGGTCGAATGGGACTTCCTTCTTATGCTATGCCAGATAGTAACCTCTATATGATGGAAATCGATGACAGTAGTTTAGCAGCTGCTAAAAGTGCGATACAAGATGTGATGGAGGGAAGATGATATGATTGATATCCATTCTCACATTGTCTTTGATGTAGATGACGGGCCAAAGTCTATAGAAGATAGCAAAGCCCTTTTAAGAGAAGCGTATAATCAAGGGGTTCGGATGATTGTTTCGACTTCCCATCGTCGAAAAGGGATGTTTGAGACTCCAGAAGAAAAAATAGCGACGAATTTTTTAAAGGTTCGTGAGATTGCTAAAGAAGTGGCAGATGATTTGGTCATTGCTTACGGAGCAGAGATATACTATACTCCAGATGTTCTAGAAAAATTAGAAAACAAGCGCATTCCTACTCTCAATAACAGTCGTTATGCTTTGATTGAATTTAGTATGAATACACCCTATCGCGATATTCATAAAGGATTAAGCAATATTTTGATGTTGGGGATTACCCCGGTGATTGCTCATATTGAACGTTATGATGCTCTGGAAAACAATGAAAAACGTGTTCAGGAACTGATTGATATGGGATGCTATACGCAAGTAAATAGTTCTCATGTTCTAAAACCTAAGCTCTTTGGTGAAACCTATAAATTCATGAAAAAGAGAGCCCAATATTTTTTGGAGAGAGACCTGGTTCATGTCATTGCAAGTGATATGCATAACCTAGATAGTAGACCCCCTTATATGGAGGAGGCTTATCAGATTATTTCTAAAAAGTATGGTAGGGGCAAGGCGGAAGAGCTATTTGTAGAGAACCCTAGGAAAATTATAATGGATCAAATAATTTAGGAGAAAATATGAAAGAACAAAATACTATGGAAATCGATGTATTTCACCTGCTTAAAATTTTTTGGAAAAGAAAAATTCTAATTGCATTGGTAGCGATTGTAGCTGGAGCCTTAGCTTTTGCCTATAGTGCTTTTATCGTTAAACCGGAGTTCACTAGTACTACACGGATTTATGTAGTCAACCGTAATCAGGGGGATAAGCCTGGTTTGACAAACCAAGACTTGCAAGCTGGATCATACTTGGTTAAAGACTACCGTGAAATTATTTTGTCTCAAGATGTTTTGGAAAAGGTGACATCTAATTTGAAATTAGATCTATCACCAAAAGCTTTGGCTAGTAAAGTCAAGGTAACTGTACCAGTCGATACCCGTATCGTTTCTATTTCAGTTAATGATAGAGTTCCTGAGGAAGCTAGTCGTATTGCTAACTCCTTGAGAGAAGTAGCTGCTGAAAAGATTATCAGTATCACACGCGTTTCTGATGTCACAACACTTGAAGAAGCTCGTCCCGCTACAGCACCATCTTCTCCAAATATTCGTAAAAATACAATTATAGGTCTACTTGGAGGAACAGTCTTTACAGTTATCGCTGTTCTTATCGTTGAACTGGTTGATACACGAGTGAAACGTCCAGAGGATATTGAAGACGTTATGCAAATCGCATTGTTGGGAGTTGTTCCAAATTTGGATAAATTGAAATAGGAGAGAGATATGCCGACATTAGAAATAGCACAGAAAAAATTAGATCTGGCCAAAAAAGCGGAAGAATACTATAATGCCTTGCGTACGAATATACAATTGAGTGGAAATAATTTACAAGTGATTTCTATCACCTCTGTGAAACCGGGTGAAGGAAAGTCAACGACTTCTACGAATATTGCTTGGGCATTCGCGCGTGCAGGTTATAAGACCTTGTTAGTAGACGCTGATATTCGGAATTCCGTCATGTCAGGTGTCTTCAAATCACGTGAAAAAATTACTGGATTGACAGAGTTTTTATCTGGAACAACAGATCTATCTCATGGTCTATGTGATACCAATGTTGAAAATCTATTTGTGGTTCAAGCTGGGTCTATCTCGCCCAACCCAACTGCTTTATTGCAAAGTGAAAACTTCAGTACTATGATTGATACACTTCGCAAATATTTTGATTATATTATTGTTGATACAGCGCCTATTGGCATCGTTATCGACGCAGCTATTATCACACAAAAATGTGATGCATCTGTTTTAGTTACTGCGGCAGGAGAGGCTAACAGAAAAGATGTTCTCAAGGCTAAAGATCAATTGGAACAAACGAATAAGCCATTTTTGGGAGTTGTATTAAATAAATTCAATACTTCAGCTGAGAAATATGGTTCTTACGGTGAGTATGGTTCTTACGGTAAAAAATAAGGGATAGACTAAGGAAGTAGTTATGGAAGAGAAAGGGATAAAAATATCTCATAGAATTTAAACTGTTTTAGTTTACTATATGAGAGGGGATTTTAAGTGAAACGGAATAACGTTATCTATATTAGTTTTAAAAGGATTATGGATTTTATTATTGGATTTCTTGGAACTATATTTATAGTACTGCCTTCTTATCTAATTATTTTAATTATTTACAAAATAAAAGGATATAAGGGAAGTATCTTTTTTACACAATATAGAGCAGGTCTTGGAGGGAAAAAATTTAAAATTATTAAATTTAGATCGATGGTCGAAAATGCAGAAGAAATTCTGATCTCGAATAAGGAACTTTATGAAAAATATAAAAACAATAGCTATAAATTGCCACCAAACGAGGATCCACGGCTTACAAATATTGGAGATTTTATAAGAAGAACAAGTATTGATGAAGTTCCTCAGTTTATAAATTTGTTACTAGGTGATATGAGTCTTATTGGACCGAGGCCGATTCTTGATAATGAGTTAGACGAGTATACTGAGGAAGAACGTAGAATTTTATTATCTGTTCGTCCTGGTATCACTGGTATATGGCAAGTTTCAGGTAGAAGTGATGTGTTCTACCCTGAACGCTGTGAAATGGAATTGTATTATCCTAAAAATCAGTCATTTTGGTTGGATATTAAAATTATCTTTTTAACCATAAAACAAGTTTTAACTAGAGAAGGGGCACATTAAGTATAGGGTTTTTGCTATTATGGAATGTGATATTTAGAAAGTGAAATTGAGTACGAATAATATGACTTTGGTATTCGATTTCATTTTTAAAATTAGGAACAGTATTTATTAATTGTTAGTTTGATAATCTTTTTAATTGAAATATTAAATAGAATGTCAATATATGCAAATTACCTTCAATAAATGTAGGAAGTTTAACTGGATTTTAAAATGACAAAAAATTATAAAATTATCGTTGCAACACACAAGAAATTTACAATGCCAGATGATACTGAACTTTATTTACCTATTCATGTTGGTAGTGAAGGAAAAGAGAAATTAGGATACCAATGTGACAATGAAGGGGACAACATTTCGTGTTTGAATCCCTATTATTGTGAATTAACTGGACTTTATTGGGCATGGAAAAACTTAGAATGTGACTATCTTGGATTGGTACATTACCGTCGTTATTTCACATCTAAGAGTCAAGCTTATCGTGAAGAAATCAATATGGATAGCATTATTTTATCTAAATCAGAGGTCGAAAAAATGATGCTGGACTATGATGTTGTTGTTCCCTGTAAAAGAAAATACTATATTGAGACTCTCTATTCTCACTATGCACATACTCATGATGGAGGTCATTTAGATGTCACTCGCCAAATCATTAGTGAATTAAATCCTGATTATATTGATACATTTGATAAAGTGATGAAACAACGTAGTGGCTATATGTTTAACATGTTTATTATGTCAAAAGATAATGTAGCTGCATATTGTGAGTGGTTATTTCCAATTATTAATGAGTTATATAAACGGTTGGATATTACAGGTTATTCGGCTTTTGATGCGAGATTGTTTGGACGTGTAAGCGAACGCTTGTTTAATGTTTGGATGGCGAAACAAGATTTGCGAGTAAAAGAGATACCATTTATCTATATGGAGAAAATTGACTTGATTCAAAAAGGAAAATCCTTCTTACAAGCAAAATTTTTCGGGAAAAAATATGGACAGAGTTTTTAGATCATGATTTTATTATTACTTACTTTTTTAATTTTTTTAGTCTTCCCAGTTTTATCTTTGTTTTTAAGCATGGTAGGAATAGTAAACGACAGAAGGTTTTCGGTAACTTATTTAGTACTTGCGTGTTTATCGATTTCTATAATAGCTTTGCGTTATATCCCTCATCCATTAGATGATGGAGCGTTTCATTTTAGAGCAACACAAGTACTAACTAATTTTGATAACATTATTTCAATGTTTCAAGCTTTTGCATCAGGATTTAGAGTTGGTAGATATGATTATGGTTCTGTTCCGGTATTTACTTCATTGATGTATTTTGTCAGAAATACTCATCATTATAGTTTGCTTAGTTTTATTTCAGCGTTTGTGACATATTTTAGCTTTGGTTATGTTGTTGTTGATTTGTTTAAGTCCTATAAAAACTACTCTAAGTTAACCTATATTCTGATTCTAATTACAGTTTGTTTGTTAAATAACTATAGATATACCACTAGTGGCATGAGATTTTGTATGGCAATTTCTCTGATAATGTTAATTATGTATTTGGAATCGAAATATAATTATACAAAGAATTGGATGATGCTATGGTACATAGTTCCAATAAGCATTCATTCGGCTGTTGTTTATTTTGTTGCTCTGAGATTCATTTTTTTCTACCTGAAAAAGATTACGCTAGGAAAGAGTTTACTTGTTTTATTGGGTTTTCCAATCATAATAAAATTAACACCAATATTTGCAGAATGGACGGGTATTAGTTTCTTTCAATCTTTTATTAGAAAAATTGATATTTACTCTGATAACGCATCGTATGCAGAGCTCTTTAATACTACTCTAACAGTGAGGTTATATATTGGTGTGGTTCTAATGATTTTATTTTTAATTCAATATTTTGTTTTGAGTAGAACTATTAAAGAGATTGATGATTGGAAAATATCTTTTGTCAAGATGACTTATTATTTAACATTATTATCAATGGGGTCTGTGCCGTTTCGAAATATATATGATAGGAATCTTTTTTTACTCTTGCCAATGATTGTAATTTCTTCATTCATATTGTTTACATATCGAGCGCAGTTGAAAATCTTATCGAATCGTAGCCTAGTTTATGGCCTAGAGCTTAGCTTGCTTAGTATATCGTTTATCACAGGTTTTTTCTATAATAAGAATTTCCCTTTTGATTTTATCGATTATAGTAAAACGGATCTTCTTTTAAAGAACATTTATCAGTTCTTTTCAGACTTGCCTTTTACTTAGGAGGAAAGTATGTCGGATATCAAAATCATTCAAGATAAGATTTTATCTATTTTGAAAGAGTTTATTAATATTTGCGAAGAAAATAACCTAACCTACGAAAAATTTAAAAAAATAGCTTCAAATGTTTTGCCAGAAAACTACAAGTTTTTAAGCGAAGATACATTAAACTACAAAAAAGCTTTCTCTGTGATCCGAGATGATTCTACAAAAATTATCATGAATTATAGTAAAGAAGAATTGGTAGAAAGTTTGTGGATAGACATTTTTCCGTTGGATGGTATGCCATCTAATGTTTTAAAGAAAAAAATTCATTCTTTTAGGTACTTGTACGCTAGGATGATGGTTCAACTCTCGCAATTCAATAGTTTGGTGAATCAGAAAAAAGAAAATCGACCATTAATTGAGAAGATAATTATTGCTTTTGCGAACGTTGTTAATATTGAAAAGATTATTTCTTTTAACTGGGCACAGAAAAAATATTTACAAACGTTAAAAAAATATTCGTTTAAGGAAGCTTTTGCAGGAAATTATACAGGAGCATATAAACTTAGAGAAATCGTACCTTCAGATTATTTTGGAGATCCAGTATCATTAAAGTTTGAAGAGATTGATCTGAGTTGTCCTCGTAAGTATAAAAAATATTTAGTAGCAATTTATGGAGAGAATTATATGCAGTTACCTCCAGAAGATAAGCGAAACCAACATCACTATAAGATAATATCTCTTGGTGATAATGAAGAATGGGAGTAGTTGAAACATGAAAAAAATCGCTTTAGTGAAATGGATTTTGGATGACTCTGGTGGCGGTGAGCGAGTTGCTATATCGTTAGCAAACGAACTTACAAAAAAGTATGAAGTTCATTTGATTGGGATTACAACAAAGCAATCGGACTTATTCTTTAAAATCAATTCTCAGGTAAAATACTCCAACTTTTTTGACCATAGAGTACGCTTGTCTAAGAATATTTTAAAAATCTCAAAAATGTTAAAAAAATATTTTAGAGATAATGAGATAGAGGTAGCCTTTGGGATAGGGATATCCGCTAATGTATTTTTATCTTTTGCAGGAATAGGGACTCAAACTAAAGTAGTTTTGTGTGATCATACTAATTCAATTACGGATAATAGAGAATTTTCTCAAAAAGTCCAGAGATATGTTGGTGCTAAATTTGCAGACAAGATTATTACTCTCACACAAGAAGATTGTAGAAATTACATAAAAAAATATGGTATTTCTGAGGAAAAAATTGATTACATCTATAATTGGAAAGATGATGGTATTTCCAATGTAGCTTATAACGATGAGTCAGCGAAAATTGTAACAGTAGGTCGCTTCGATTATCAAAAAGGATATGATTATCTTGTTCAAGTCGCGAAAAAAGTGTTAGCTAAAAGGTCTGACTGGATTTGGGAAATCTACGGTTCCGGCGATCAAGATGAAGTAGACAAAATCAGAGATTTAATCAACGAAAATGGTTTACAGGAAAAGTTAGTCATAAAAGGACTTGAAAAAAATCAGGATTTGATTTATGGAGATAAAGGGATTTATGTCATGACTTCTCGTTACGAAGGTTTACCCTTGGTATTGTTAGAAGCTCAACAATACAATCTTCCTATAGTTAGCTTCAGTTGTCCGACAGGACCTAATGAAATTATCGAAGATGGAGTTAATGGCTATCTGGTTGAGTGTTATAATACGGACAAGTTGAGCGAAAAATTGCTTGAACTGATGGAAGATGAAGTTTTGAGACAGTCTTTCTCAGAACATGCAAAAGACAATTTGGATAAATTTAATAAAGATAAAATTCTCAAGCAGTGGCTTGAACTAATTGAGACGATTTAGGAGATAGGATGAAGGATTGTTTGTTAACAATTGTAATGCCCAGTTATAATATTCAGGACTACATTTCAAAAGGGCTGGAGTCTTTTCAACAAGTACACCCGGATTATAAAAATAAATTTGAAGTACTGGTTGTCAATGATGGAAGTACAGACGATACGGCTTTAGTAGCAGAAAAGATACTAGCCAAAGATTCGTTGCTAGATGGCCGTGTCATTACAAAAGAAAACGGCGGTCATGGTTCGACAATCAATCGCGGTATTCAAGAAGCAAAGGGGAAATTTTTTAAAGTGATTGATGGGGATGACTGGGTTATTCCATCAGAATTTGAAAAGTTTTTAGATACTCTTGAAACTGTTGATGTAGATATGGTGATTACAGATTTTACAGAGCAGCATGTCTATAACAATACTACGGTACGAAATGACTTCGTAGATAAGTATGAAATTGGCAAAAAACACAAGGGAATTCCGGACGTTCGCATCCCGATGCACTCGGTTACTTATAAGACATCAATCTTGTCGGAAAACAAGATTCGTTTAAGTGAAAAAACATTTTATGTTGATATTCAATAC
>QWCZ01008756.1_pt1 | contig 10529 bp, 10 predicted proteins | sample 1972651 | NCBI WGS metagenome assembly QWCZ01 (sample SAMN09866695, study PRJNA288562) | Human oral metagenome isolate pre1_saliva, whole genome shotgun sequencing... | isolation source: mouth | host: Homo sapiens | place: USA: California
CGGGGTGGAAACAGGGTTCGCAGAGACAGAGGCAGTAGGGCTGCCGGAGGAGGTTTTCTCATTCACGGGCACAGGTGGAGTTTGTCCCTGGGAATTAGCGGCATTATCTACAGTGTTCTGCGTGCCGAAGCTGCACCCTGCCAAAAGTGGTACAAGAGTGCCGAGCACGAATGCCCTGCGGGGCACACCAGGCTGCGCAGATTCAGTAATAGTGCGGGGTGATGAGGTATTGCACATAGGGGGTTTAGTCTTTCGAGGCATCGCCATGCACCGAAGGCCTGCGCACCAGCGCAACAGAGAAGGGTGATGGCGGGGTGTATAAGCTGAATGAGTTGAGTGAGAGGCAGAAGGCAGGAAGAAAACTATTTCCTCTTATTACCTTTTCCTTTGTAGGGTTCGCAGGCCACGCCGTCTCCATCACGGTCCAGGTGAGCAGCGTATCCAGGCTGGCCTTTATGGATAGGTGCCGCGCCAGCTGCACGGGCTTCGTCACAGTTCTTGTAGTACACTCCGGTATTTGCGGGAGTCTCAACCACAACAGGTTTCTGTTGCACAGGTTCCTGCTGTACCGGAGTTTGCCGAGCAGGTGCTGGGGCTTCTGTTGCTGGCTGAGTTTCTTCGGCAGGCACCGGTTTCTGTTCGGGCTCAGGTACCGGGACTTCGGGGGTGGGCTCGGCCACAGGTGTTACCGCCTCCGGGGTTTTAACAGGTTCAGGTGTGGGCGAGGCGGTGGGGCTAGGAGTTTGCGAAGGCGACTCTGTAGGCGAGGGGCTGGCAGATGTACTGCGTGCCGATGACGAAGCAGATACTGAAGATGGCGTTTGTTCTTTGCGAATATTGCCTGCGTTGCTGGAACACCCAGCAAGAAATACGGTACCGAGAAGCGCTACCGCAATAACTTGATTTTTCATATGGAATTATCCTCATTGACTGAGCGAGTGAGTAAGTGCTGAGCTGTCATTGCTCACCCCTAAGTCTATACGAAACCACTAGGTGCGGGAGAACCTCTCTGCCCCTAGCTCTAGTGCATATTTATTCTTTACTGGGAGCAAGATTTTAAGGTTTCTGAATGCTTTAGAATAGATGCAGAGCCATCGACGGTTCATGCACTTATCACTCAAAGTCTCAAATAACTTAAGGATTCCTATGTCCGATAAAACTGTGCCTCTCACCGAGGCGTATTCTGCCTACACACAGCCTTTAGAACCGCAAATTCTTGAAGAAATTCCGAAGAAAAAGTGGGCTGCCATTACCGCCTTAGTGCTCTCACTGATCGCTTTCTTCACGGGCATTCTGGTGATTGGTTTTGTACCCGCAATTTTCGCGATCGTATTTGCCGGTATCGCCCTTGGACAGGTAAAAAAGGGTGAAGCCGAAGGCGCTGGCATGGCGATCGGCGCCATTATCTTTGCGTCCCTAGCGATTATCGCCAGTGTTGGAATAGTGATCTTAGCGCTTATTTCCAACTACTACACCGAGCAGCAGGTGATAGATGGATGCACCTCCGGCAAGGGCACCTACACCGTGGAGAACGGGCAGAAAGTCTGCCATTATATGGGCTATGCTATGGACATGTAGTTCTCATATTTATGCATAAAGGCTCGGTAAAAACTGTCATACCGAGCCTTTATTGTATTTAATATCTCACTTGCGTTTCGTGTTATGGGAGCGCCGAGATACACGTTGTTTATTCGCTGCCCTGTAAGGTGATAAGCCAATCATCAACCTTACACAAGCCCTATCTCATCAACGCTCTCCAACACCGCAACCTGCATTTTGCGAAGTGCTTCAACATCTGGAAGCGTGTCGTCCTGGTCAATTAGATAGACGGTGTACCCGTCAATTGTGAGTCTATGCATAATTTCCAGAAGCATATGCTGGGCAACCTCGTCCACGGAATAGACTCGCGTAACATCCAAAGCTATTTTCGTCCCCGTGTATTCGGTGTCCACAATTTCGCGGATAACACGCTCAGCACCTGCGAACCGGATCCTGCCTTGAAGCTGAATAACCTGAACCGTCTCGGCACCAACTCCTACGCGGTAGTTAGCGCGTATTGCCGAACGGGCAACGGTGGGAATATTCATCACATGCATACCCATGTCTGAAGAAAACCTCTCAAATAGCGACACGCCGCGGACACTATTGCCATGTATATCAAGGCGCGGTGAGAATGTTGCCACCCCCAGCTGCCCCGGCACAGCACCAATGATTCCTCCGCCCACACCGCTTTTGGCGGGAATACCCACCTGCGTTGCCCAGTCGCCAGCGGCATTGTACATGCCGCAGGTGAACATTACGCTCAACACCTGACGCACTACCGTTTTAGGTACCACCTGCTCACCGGTGAGAGGCTGCTCCCCATAATTCGCCAGAGTAGCTGCCATCATCGCCAGGTCTTTTACAGTTACTTCAAGTGAACACTGACGCGTGTACCCTTCCACCACCTTGGCGGGGTTCTCGGTGAGGATATCGTGGCTACGGAGCATATGTGCAATAGCGAGGTTACGGTGCGCATGTTCTATCTCTGAGGAATACACCGCCTCATCAATCTGAAGGGGGCGCCCGGCAAATGCTGAGAGTCCTTCAACTACCCGTTCCATCCGCTTCTCTGGACTTATATTTTCGGCTCCCACCAGCGAGTGGGTGGTGATAGCCCCAGCATTAATCATGGGGTTCAGCGGACGTCCCGACTCGTCCTCAAGAGATATCTCGTTAAAAGGCTCTCCCGAAGGTTCAACCCCCACTTTCGCCAGTACCTTATCAAATCCACGATCAGCTAGAGCGAGTGCATACACGAAAGGCTTAGAAATAGACTGGATAGTAAACACTTCATTGACGTCTCCGGCGCCGTAAAGCTCCCCGTCAACCATTGCGATAGATGCCCCTAGTCGATCAGGGTTTACTCCCGCCAGCTCAGGAATATAGTTTGCGAGTTCCCCCGTTTTATCTGAGACCACGCTGGCGAGCACATCGTCGAGGTAGCTTGGTATAGGGGAACGCATAACAGTTTCTCCTGATAGGCGGGTCGTTACTTTCGTACGCGGTTGGTTCGGGAGCCAGACTGCAGAGTACACGCATCCTTGTCATGACAAAATATCTGCCCGAACGTTGAGCTTCTTGAAGTGTAGCTTTTCCGCTTTCAATACTCCAAATATGTGCTTGTATACAGCCGTGAGGCAGCAGCATGAATCCATGCATAGATGGTTTTGCGTCTTTGCCGGGTGAGATACACCATGTTTTTTCTTCTGTCCCTGGTGTGTGGGCCAAGAAATTCTTCCACCCGACCCTTGACATACCAAATAGTCGGTTTTATATTGTCATTATGGCAGCAGATAAAACAGCAAATTCCAAGTCTAAGGGCCAGCTCACCCGGGAACATATCCTAGAAGTTGCCGCCCAAGTCTTTGCACAACGCGGCTATTCTGAAACCCGGTTAGACGACATTATTCAGGCCACCGGACTCACCAAAGGCGCCCTCTATTTCCATTTCCGTTCCAAAAGCGATTTGGCGTACGCCGTCATTGAAGACCACAAACGGCACTGGCTTGAACAGGGGATCCAGGAAATAGCTCAACACGATAACCCGCTAGAGCAATTAGAGGCGCTCAGTAACCTCCTGATTACTCTGGTGTCGCAGGGAAAAACCGACTGGAACATTGTTTAGCCCCCTTCAAAGCTGGGTTGATGTGGTGGCCGATATTATCGAACGCGGCAAGGCACAGCAAATATTCCACACAGAATTATCAAGCCAGGATGCCGCTGCAATCCTCGTTGGTTCCTTCGACGGCCTCAAAACTTCTAACGATGCTTTAGCCCAAGGAGACACCGAGAAGTTCAGACGCCAAGCTCACGCCTTAAACACAATGCTTATAGAGGGGCTGCAGAGGCGTTAATCTATCCTTCTCCCCTGCCTTCCGAAACCTTTCGTCTGCTCAGACGAACTTTTGTCCTAGTCCAAAAAAACTGATGATATGGAGTACTGTATGGCGACCCTCATTACTGGCGCTTCTTCAGGTATCGGCGAAGAATTCGCGCACCATTACGCCGCAGAAAAACACGACCTTGTGCTTGTTGCTCGCAGCGAAGACAAGCTGAATACTCTCGCTGATACGCTTCGTGGCCAGCACGGCATTCAAGTCACCGTCATTGCACTTGATCTGTCTGAACCGGATGCAGCTCAGCGGCTCTGGGAAGAAACGAACCGCGCCAGGTTAGAGATTGATGTGCTTGTCAATAATGCAGGGTTCGGAACCCACTGTGATGTTGCTGATGATAATCCCGACCGTTTGGAGCAAGAAGTACGTCTCAACTGCCTCACGCTAACAGGGCTGACGGCACGCTACCTGCCCACCATGCGTGAACGCAAAACCGGAACCATCATAAACATTGCTTCGACTGCGGCTTTTCAGCCGCTGCCCCATATGGCAGTGTACGGCGCGACCAAAGCATTTGTGCTGTCCTTTACCGAAGCGCTCTGGGCAGAAACCCGAAAAGACGGCATCCGAGTGCTCGCGGTCTGCCCCGGCCCCACCGACACCTCATTCTTTGAAATCGCCGGTCAATCCGCAACGGTCGGGAAAATGCGTTCCACCCACCAGCTGCTAGATAGCACCCTGCAGGCACTGAAAACCACAAAACCCAGTTTTGTAGATGGGCTAGGAAACGCCGTTGTGGCACGGCTTGTCACTCGTGTGGTACCAAAACGTGCCGTCATGGCCATAGTCGATCAGGCGTTCCAGCGCCAACGCAGCTAACATACACGGTAACACAGGGCCGCTAGCCGGTGCCTTTAGCTAAAGCGCTAAAGGTACCGGCTAGAACTCCAGAAGCATCGCTCCAGTGCTACCGCCAGCATCAACGAATCCTAGCTTTTCGTAGAGCTTACGCGCGGGATTCCCTGCCTCAACACTGAGACTAACACCCCGGTCCCCTCGCACACGAGCAACTTCTATAACATCACAGATAAGTTCCGTCCCCAGCCCAACACCGCGCGCCTCAGGCTGCACGGACACGCCCAGCTCACCGATACCAGGAGCCACAAAACCATATCCAGGATTCTGCTGAGGTAAATAGAGAACCCTTGCAGTACCAACCCACTGCCCCTGTGAGGTGCAGGCAACCACACCATAATCTCCCCGCCGTGCATCCATAACGATGTACCGCGCAAATTCGGCTGTGTCGAGAAGATCCTGCATGGTGAACCTCTCCCCCGGCCAGTTCAGATTCATCAGAGTTGATTCGCGCAGAATATCAATATCGCTCGATCGTAGTTTTTTCTTGTGTAAGCCCAGGCGTGTACTTGCCCGCTCAACTGCATCAGCCATTTACCTCACCACGCCTATGCCTAGTATTTGTGCTCTATCACTCTACAGACAGATACCCTGCATCGTCTAGCGTCTCACCGGCACCCATTAGCACTCAGATCTCTCCTAAAGCCGCACAATAGTTGTTAGCAGCGTATGTTCTTTTCCAGCTCGCCTCTCACTCACTCTCAAGGGACGAAAAACTGTCTTCTTCCGCCTTAGGGCGGAAGTGTCACAATGCCTCCACTGTACGGCGCCTCTGGGTATTTGCCAGACTGTACAACAGGCACAAAAAATCACCTGGTCACATAAAACCAGGTGATGATTTGTGGAGATAAGGGGACTCGAACCCCTGACCCCCTGCATGCCATGCAGGTGCGCTACCAGCTGCGCCATATCCCCCTATTTAGTTCTGCCACCCTTTTGGGCAACAAGAAAATAATACACATGCCTGAGGTACGAATGCAAATCAGCACGGGCAGTATTCGCAAGACCACCCGCGAATACTGCCCACCCCAGAGTGAGAAGAACGAAGCTTAGCTATCAGCTGGGATAATACGCGCGGCGTCTTCCTCAGTCTCACCAGCAATATCGAAAGGTGTCTCCGTTTTAACACCCAACTCAATGCGTGGAGCTTGAGACCATAAACGATCCAGCGCATAAAACTCGCGATCTTCCTCATGCTGCACGTGAATCACAATGTCGCCGAAATCAAGAAGGATCCAGCGCCCACTCGCCCGGCCCTCACGGCGTACCGGCTTCATCCCAGCCTGCTCCCGAAGAGCATCCTCAATCCCATCAGCTACAGCGTTTACTAGGCGCTCATTATGAGCTGAAACCACTAAGAACCCGTCGATCAGACCCATAGCGTCCGAGGCATCAACAGCAAACAGATCTGTGCCCTGTTTTTCTTCCGCCGCCCGGGCGGCGATACGCAGTGCCTCAATCGAGGCGGGTGCTGCGGTCATAGTTTCCTTTCCTATTCGCCGTCTCCGGCGGAGACCCCCAGAAAGGGGCACATGTTACTTCTGGCTGAGCACTATAAACAGGCCGATGAGGATCACCGCGATACACAAGACCAGCAGGATCAGGCTCAAAGGACTCCGCTTACGGGGAACGTCCAGATCATCCTCATACTCATCTTCATAGTCCACGGCATCCTGGGCCATGGTATTCACAGCAGAGTAACCCGACTTGGCAAAGCTATTGAACGTAGGCTCCGGCTGCTCTACAGGATCTTGGTTGTGCTCCACAATGCGGCGCACCAACTCCCCTACCTTATCAGGGTCAAGAGCTACCGTCGGGTCGTCGGCGGTGCTATCTGCATACGGCAAAGATGCGCTGGCTGACTCGGGCGTCTGGTTCCCTGCTGTCTGCTGCGTGTACGATGCATCCGGGGCGGTCGGTTTCTCGGCGGCCGCACCCTTCTTCTTGTCTAGCACCGACAGGTCCAGCCCTTGTGCATCAACAGCAGAGACAGGTGCTGGCAGCTTCGTGGGCTTTGCCTGCTGCACATCTGCTGTCGCTGATGCGGCAGGGGCGGAAGGCTCGGACTTGGTGATATTAATATCGGGCTGTTTAGCCTGCACGAAGGAACTCTGCCCAACGGTCATGCTCGGCTTATCAGCCGCCGATACTGCCTCAGCAGTATTGGAGGCGCTGCTCTTGCGACCATCACCAACAACATCTGCCGCGGTAAGACCGGTGCCGCCCGCCTCTGAAGTAGCGGCGGGTCAAGCTAATACCGCGCTCCTCCAGATCGGGAACCAAAATTGCGGTACCCGCACCAGGGTTAGAGGATTTGACGGTGTCCCAGGGGTTATTAGGGTTCAGGGGTGCCTGCCGCTTTGAAGCCCCAACAGCCGAACCGATCTTAGCTTTTTCCTTCTGCGCAGCACCAGAGGCTGTTCCAGCGTCCGCATCAGATTCCACCTTCGGCTCATCACGCACCAAATAATCATGCATCGGTAACGAGCTTGTTTCAGGTGCGGGAGCAGTAAAGGAAGAGGTCAGCGGAATGTTCAAGGCACTCAGATCTGAGGGGTCCTTGCTTGTACTCTTCTGCTGTTGCTGGTTCGGCTTAATAGCGTTCAGGCTGCTGGTCAGCGGCTCAGGCTCGTTCAGCTTATCCTCGTCGTTGGCGCTCATATCAATAGCACCCTGCGCGGCAAGAGCAGCGAAACGACGCTGAATTGAGAGCACACGGGGGTCGACCACCAGATTATTCACCACGGGGCCCATATGATCCACAGGCTCCGGAAGCTTACCGCGGCCCATAGCACGAATATACTCTGCTGCCTCTTCACGGTAACGAGCCAGACGACGTGGACCCATCATCTTCGTGGGTGGAGGAACCTCGATCCCGTCTTCAGTAACATAGGTCTCATAGAGGTAGGCTTCCTCTTCTGCGTAAGGCTTATTAGTGCCTTCCTGAGATTCAGTCATTCTAACCCTCTTCTTCCGTTACATAAACATTGTCTAACGCGCCCTGGGCGCTCGATCCCTCTACGGCTTCCCCACGCGGCAAACCCGCATCATAGGTTGACGTCGAATCGTCAGCGGAGTACAGCCCATACTTATTGATGTACTGTACCACCCCATCCGGCACCAAATACCAGATAGGTGCTCCGTCAGACGCACGGCGGCGAATATCTGTCGATGAAATCGCCATCGCAGGAATCTCAAGTGTAGTGATCTGTCTACCCTCCCCGACCGGCGGGTCAAGCTCATGGCCGGGGCGTGTGACCCCCACAAAGCTTGCTAAGTCCCACAGCTTATGCGCGTTGTGCCATGTCATCATCTGGCTAATCGCGTCCGCGCCAGTGATGAAGAATAAATCAGCATCGGGTCGTAACTGGCGTAATTCATTAAGGGTATCAAAAGTGTAGGTTGCACCGCCACGATCTATATCTATACGGCTGACCGTGAACCGTGGGTTTGAAGCGGTGGCAATCACAGTCATGAGGTACCTGTGCTCAGGATCGCTGACCCGCCGCTGCCCTGTTTTCTGCCAAGGCTGCCCTGTGGGTACGAACACCACTTCGTCAAGGTCGAACACAGCGGCAACTTCACTAGCCGCCACTAAGTGGCCATGGTGGATGGGGTCAAACGTACCACCCATAACCCCCAGCCGGGTACGGCCAGAAGTTCGCGGCGGAATCGATTCGATATTAATTCGAGAAGGCTGAGGTGTCACAGTCTATATAATCTTCCGGTTACTGACCGTGCCTCGAATTGTATTCCTTGAGCAGCTTAGCCTCTTCATCATCAAAAGCTTCAGGTGTGTGGTCAGGACGAACAATGCCACGGCCGCTGTATGACAGGGTTATCAACAGAAGAACAGCAAAGACCACGGCGGCGATCACACCATACATGTAGGTGGGCAGGCCCAGCAACATACCGTCTGCATGCTCAGCACCAGCGCCGTGTGCAAGAATAGCGGTACTCACGTATGTGATGTCCTTTCAACTTAGGTAAAAATCCTCATATGTTTCTATGCTACCGTGTTGCGGCGAAAATCGGGTAAATCACGGGTATTGACTGCACAGTATTGGATGTGCATTAACCACGTTTTTGTATACCCATCTCCGTTATTAGCCCTTGATGTGAGCGCCGTAGCCTATTCGAGGGGCGCTAGCAGGCTTTTTCTGATATGAACCTCACATAGATATGTGTCAAGAGGTAGCATGTATGCCCCTAGCGAACACAGCTATTGTGTGGCAGCTAATACACCAGGAGCTTACATTGGGTTACTCAGCATCGGGCATGTCGATTCCCTCAGTGGGGCGCTTCTCCTTCAACTTTTTACGGTATTCCACAGACTCGGTCCACACGCCCGCGACACGTTCCTGCTCAAGCTCTGCACGGGCCTCAGCTTTCGCATCCATGCGTTCTTTATATTCCTCACGTTTCTGCGCACGGGTGGGACGAATAATCTCTTCGAGGCGAGTATCGGTACCGCGCGGAGAAGACAGAAGCTCAGCACCGCCGACCATTGTGGGCTCCCAGTCGAAGACCACAGAGTTATCGTCCTCACCAATAACTACAGCATCCCCGGCACGAGCACCAGATTTGAAAAGCTCATCCTCAACACCCAGCTTTGCCAGACGATCCGCCAGATACCCAACAGCCTCGTCATTATTGAAGTCAGTCTGCTGAATCCAACGCTCCGGTTTCTCACCAATAACCCTAAAGAGCGGCTCAAGATTGCGCTCCTCACGACGAATAATAAACTCTTGTTTCTTCCTAGAACGGAACCCTTTGGGCCGCACAACGGGGGCATCAGCCACAGGTTTATCATTTTCACTGGCACGTTTCTGGCGGTCTTCTTCAACAAGGTTAGCCATCGCGAAAATAAGCGGTTTAAGCCCTTCATGGGAAGCCGTTGAGATCTCAAACACCCGATACCCCATCTTCTCAAAATCGGGTCGCACGAAATCAGCAAGTTCACGCGCCTCGGGTACATCAATTTTATTGAGAACGATCATCTGGGGGCGCTCGTTGAGCGGCACAGTCACCCCAGCAGTGGGGTCCACCTCATAGTTTTCAAGCTCGCCGCGAATAACCTCAAAATCGCTCATGGGGTCTCGGCCAGGATCCAGGGTGGCACAATCAATTACGTGCACCAACGCAGAGGAGCGCTCAACATGGCGTAAGAAACGGTGACCCAACCCCTTACCTTCGGAGGCGCCTTCAATCAGACCAGGAACATCCGCAACCGTGTACCGAACATCACCTGCCTGCACAACACCCAAGTTTGGGATAAGAGTGGTAAAAGGATAGTCAGCGATTTTGGGCCGAGCCGCAGAGATAGCAGCGATCAGCGACGATTTACCAGCTGAGGGATATCCAACAAGCGCAATATCAGCAATAGACTTAAGCTCTAGAACAATGTCAGTTTCCTCCCCGGGAATACCAAGGAGTGCGAAACCGGGAGCTTTACGTTTGGTCGATGCCAACGCGGCGTTTCCAAGGCCGCCCTGACCGCCCCGTGCGGCAATATATTCATCGCCTACATGCAGCAGGTCGGCAAGCACATTACCATCACGGTCTTTAACAACGGTTCCCTGAGGTACTGTAAGCACCAAGTTCTCACCGTTGTATCCGTGGTGCATATCGCCGCGGCCAATATCTCCATTAGGGGCGTGCTGGTGGGGGCTGTGGTGGTATTCCAATAGCGTGGTGGTCTGGTTATCGACACGCAAAATCACGTCCCCACCATTG
>QWCZ01001444.1_pt1 | contig 10516 bp, 8 predicted proteins | sample 1972651 | NCBI WGS metagenome assembly QWCZ01 (sample SAMN09866695, study PRJNA288562) | Human oral metagenome isolate pre1_saliva, whole genome shotgun sequencing... | isolation source: mouth | host: Homo sapiens | place: USA: California
GAAGCCTTTGCCCAACAAGCCGCCCGAGCCGATGGCGATCTTCGATTGCGTCACGTTGTACGAGGCGTCGCGGTCTTCCTCCACACCGAGCAGCACGCGGATGCGGGTGCGCTGATAGTCCTTCATGGCGTTGTTGAGCACATAGTCCGAGGCGTAGAGAAAACCGATGCTGCCGATCGAAAATAGCCCGATGAGCAGGAAGGTGTTGACGCGCCGACCGATCCACTGCATGCCCAAATAGCCGAACATCGCCGTGCAACCGCCCAACTGCGCCCAACTGATGTCGAAGGGCACGATGAAGAGCGAAACGCCGTAGGCCACAAGGTGGAGCAACGTGCCCCAAAAGAGGATGCGGCGCGCATGTTCCGGTTCGCGCGGCACGTAGACGAGCAGCAAACCCGCCGTGAAGAGCCAAACGAGCGCCAAGACCACCGTTTCGCCCACGCTGGCCAAGGTGCCGGGCAGCACCGTTTCGCCCTGACCGATGCCCACCACGAAGTAGACCACCGCCGCAGCGCCGCAAAAGAGGATGCTGCCGGGCATGCCTTCGCGGTAGAACATGAGGAAGAAGGCGAAATAGACGAGCGCCGAACCCGTTTCTTTTTGTAACACGATGAGCGCGAGGGGCAAAAACACGATGCCCGCCGCCCGAAGGAAGTTGCTCCGACGGTTGAGTGTGAAGCCGTATTGACCGATCACCTTCGAGACCATCAGTGCCGTGGCGCATTTGGCGAACTCGGCCGGCTGCAGCGAAACGGGACCCAGCGAGATCCACGAGCGCGAACCCTTGATGTCGTGCGCCACGAAGGGGGTGATGAGCAGCAAGGCCATCATCGACCAATAAAACAGGTCGGCCAGCATGTCGAAGTAGCGGTCGTCGAACATCAAGATCACGCCGCCCAACACCAACGAGCAGCAAATCCAAATCAACTGCTTGCCCGCTCGCGTGTCGAACGAGAGCAGATTCTGAAGGTCGAACGTGTGGCTGGCGCCGCACACGCTGAACCACCCGAAAGTGATGAGGGCCAGAAAGATAAGGAGCACCCAGCCGTCGGCACGAAAGGCCGGATTGAGTTGATTATCGCGCATGGCTGCCATAATTGATGTGACGTTGGCGGAAAGCCTCGGCCTTCGAGCGAGAAGCCGGCGAGAGTTTTCCGTTGATATACTGTTCCATGATGAGAGAGCCGATGGGCATGGCGAAATCGGCGCCGAAGCCACCGTTTTCCACGTAGACGCACACCGCAATCTTCGGGCGGTTCATCGGCGCGAAGCCCATAAAGGCCGAGTGGTCGTGGCCGCGGTTTTGGGCCGTGCCCGTTTTGCCGCAAACCTCCCCGCCGGGGAAATCCGCCCCGCGGCAGGTGCCGGCCAACACCGAGCGGCGCATGCCCGCCACGGCGTAGTCATACCAGCGGCGCGCCACCATCGTGCGGCGCGGGCGGGTGTAGGTCGTGTCGAGGCGCTCGCCCTGAACGCGGCGCGCCACATGCGGCACAAAGTAGTGACCGCGGTTGGCCACTGTGGCCGCCAAGTTCGCAATTTGCAGCGGAGTGGAGGTCACCTCGCCCTGTCCGATGCCGATCGAGATCACCGTCAGCCCGTTCCACGAGCGTTTGTAGGCCTTGTCGTAGTAGGCCGCGTTCGGAATCATGCCGCGGCGCTCGCCCGGCAGGTCGATGCCCAGTTTGTAGCCGAAGCCCATGCTCACCACATGGTCTTTCCAGCGCGTCATCGCGTTTTGCACGCTGCCGTACTTCCCGCGGTTGCTCAGCATGCGCAGCAGATTCCAGCAGAAATACGAGTTGCACGATGTCCCGATGGCCGGTACCAGATTGATCGGCGCCGCGTGGCCGTGACAGCCCACGTGCAGCCCCTTGTAGTTGAAGCCTCGGGCGCAGGGGAAGGCCACACTCGGCGTGATCGACCCTTCTTGCAGTCCGAGCAGCGCTTGCGAGATCTTGAACGTCGAACCCGGCGGATAGGTGCCCGAGATGGCGCGGTTGAGCAGTGGGCGGCGCTCGTCGCGCATCATTGCGGTCATCGCCTTTCCGCGGTCGCGACCCACCATCGAGCGCGGGTCGTAGGTCGGTGCCGAGGCCATCGCGATGATTTCGCCCGTCGCCGGTTCGATGGCTACGATCGCCCCGTATTTACCTTCGAGCAGTCGTTCGGCCAGTTCCTGTGTGGCGTAGTCGAGTCCGAGCGTCAGGTTGCGACCCGGCTGGGCCTCGGTGTCATATTTGCCGTCCATGTAGTGACCCTTCGTGCGGCCGTGCACGTCGCGCAGCATAATCCGCATGCCCTTCTCGCCGCGCAGCACTTTCTCGTAGCTGCGCTCCACGCCGAGTTTGCCGATGTAGTCGCCGCTCTTGTAGTACGCGTCGGAGTCCACGTCGGCTTGGTTCACCTCCGCCACGTCGCCCAGCAAGTGCGCGGCCATGCCCGAGGCGTAGCGACGCACAGAACGCTTTTCGACCGTGAAACCGTTGAAACGAAACAGCTTCTCGCGGAACTTCGAAAACTCGTGCGCCGGAATTTGGCTCATGAACAGTTGCGGTGTGTTGCGCGAATAGCCCGGATTCTTCGCCGGATCTTTGATCTCGTTCATCTTCCGAATGTAGTCTTCGCGCGTGATGCCCATCGTCCGGCAAAAGTCCGCCGTGTCGATGCCGTGTTGGTCCTGCATCGTCACGAGGATGTTGTACGACGGCTCGTTGTACACCAGCAACTTCCCGTGCCGATCCGTGATCAGCCCGCGGGAGGGGTACAATATCTCTTTGCGAAACGCGTTGGAGTCCGCGCTCTTGCGGTAGTCGTCGCTCATCAGTTGCAGAGCCAGCAACCGCAGCACGAAGACGACAACGATCGACAGCGCGATGCCGCCGATCACCAACTTGCGCTTCTCAAAACTATAATCTTGGGGCACGGTGGGAGGGAAATAGGGTGGGGAAGGGAGTGACTGAAAGGGGGGAATATGAAACGCGCACCGCCGAGGAGGTGCGAGTCGGGGGCGCAAAGAAGGCGACGGCCGGAGCGGAGGGAAATCAAACTATCCTACAAAATGAAAAAATCTCCGTCCGCGCCGTCGTACTACTCAGCGCGCTGTGGCCTCGCCGGAGCTGAAGGCCAAGCGTATGCGTTCAAAGGTGGCGACAAAAAGCAGCGTGAGCACAAAACTGCCGCCGATGTTCAAACCCAGCGTAGCCGGGTGGAAAAACGAAAAACTCTCCAATACGTGAAATACCGACACCGTCACGAACGAAAGCGTGGCCGCGAATTTCAAAAAGCCGTTCCACGTCATCGTGCGCACCCCCGGCAGAAAGGCTTCTTCCAACTTGTCGTCGGGAGCGAAAAACTGCAGCACGCCCGGCGTCAACAGTCCCGCGAAGGTCAGCGCACCGGCCGCCACACCCGGCGTGGTGCTCACCGCGTCGATGCAAAGGCCCGTCACGAAGCCCGTCAGCACATAAACCCAGCGCGGCGTGCCGTGACGAAGGATCAGCAGCACAAAAACATAGGGCATCGGGGTGGCGTAGCCGAAAAGGTGGATGTGATTGAAAACCAGCGCTTGCGCGATGACCAACACGATGAACCAGAGGCTGCGAGCCAGAGAGGAGTGAAACATAGAGGGAGTTTGTAGGTTGGAGGCAGAGCGAGGAGAAAAACGTGGGGGCGGGTGAACCGCTCACGGCGAAGAGGCGTTGGGACTACTGCCCGATCTACCTCCCACACTCCCGATTTTTACCTCCATGTCGGGCGACGCCGAAAGGCTGAAAAACGGGTCTCGGACGCCGCCCTCCAAAGATAAAAACAGATCACCTCGAAGAACCAAATCGAGGATAAACGCAAAATTCGGCAAATCTCCTCAATCGGCCAAATTTTCGCGCCGGAAATTACGCGAACAATCTCTTATATACGCGCGAGCGCCGCGCGGAAGCCTCCGTCACCACCGCCGCGCCGAAAAACTAACGCCGTGGCGGTGCACCGAAAAAACGGCGCAGGAACGAATTCCGTGCGCCGAAAACAAAGAAATATGAAAAAAAGATCGAGAAAAGAATTTCCGAATCCAAAGCAAAAGTGGAAAAAAACACTCAATCGGCCAAACTTTTCTGCCGAAAAACGCCGGGTCGATCGCGTACTCGGGCGAGTCGTGCGCGTCCGCGGCTCAACAACTGGCGCACCGAAGGGGCACTCAGCCCCATCGCCTCGGCGATTTCGGCAGAACTCCACCCGTCGGCGTGCAGCAGCACCACACTTCGCGACTCCGTGCCCAAAGCCGAGAGCGCACGCGACCACCGCGCATCCAGCACCCGCGCATAGTCGAAGGCCGAACCCGCTTGTCGTGCCCTGCGCCGCATCGCCGTCCACAGCCGCCCCGCCTTCGTGCGGTGAAAACCGGGACGCGAAAGCCCCGTGTGCCAACTTTCCAGACACGTGTCGTGCGTGGCGATCGCCCTTTCGCGGCGTGCCCTGCGTTTCGGCGTGTCTTGCGCCGGTTTTGGGGCGAAGGGGGCGAAAGGTTCGGCCGCCGCGGCGCTGTCGTTCACGAGGGGATCGGGGAGGCACCCTGCGTTCGTTCCCTCCGCGAGGGCTTCGCCCGCCCCCTCCTCCTCGTCCGCTCTCGGGCGGCCGGCGGGGGTGAGATGCGTGGCGCGATGCCGCTGCGCGCGGCGGTTGAGCGTCGATAGCGCGTGGAGCGTCACCGTCGATATCCACGGCCGCGGATCGAAATGCGCCGCACCGCCGAGCGCGCCCTGCGCCAGCGCGCCCAACTCTTCCAGGTGTTCGAGTAGGACGAGCACCACACTCTGAAAATTATCGGCCGTTTCGCTCGCCGGATACGAGTGCCGGCGCACTATGCCGCGCACCATCTCGAGGTGCGGGGCGAGGTATTGATCGTAATGGGTTGTCATGGTGGATGGTTGTTGTGTAGACCGGGGGAGACTTCGTAAACGGAGTAAACCGGTACACAGCGTAAACGCGTGATGCGGTCGAGTGACTCACGCGTCTACATGTTTACCCGTCTACTTGTTCACTGGTGGACTTCGTAAACGGAGTAAACCGGTACACAGCGTAAACACGTGATTCGCCGTTTTGACTGCCTCTCGCGTTTACCCGTCTACCCGTCTTACTCGTCTACTCCTTTTCCCCGTCTACTCGTTTACGAATAAACGCGTGATTCGCCCCTTCGACTGTCTCTCTCGTCTACTTGTTTACGTCTGTCTACTCGTTTACTTATTCACCTCTTCCTCCAGCCAAAACCGCTGTTTCAGCAGTTCGCGGGCCGCCTGTTCGTCGCCGTTCGTGCGCTGCAAAGCCAGAGCGCGCAGCTCCAAATAGCGTTCGCGCGTGCAACAGTGTTTCGCGTGCTCCGCCGCCTCCCGAGCCCGCGCAGCATCTTCCAGCATACGCTCATAGCGACCCCGCTCGCGGTTGCGTTCCTTCATAAATTCCGGCAAGTTCGACACCATCGCGTCCACCGTCAGCGCACCGAAAGCCACCTTGCCGTAGCGACCCGCCAACAAGTAGCACAAATAGAGCATCACCTCGCCCAAATTCAGTTCGCCGTACGCCACCGCGATGGCTGCGGCCGCCGCCTGCAACTGATCGCTCGTCAGCCCGTCGGCGCTCCCCCACGACTTCGCCGTGTGGTTCAGTTGCAGACACAGCCAAGCGTTCGCCGAATCCGCGCCCAACTGTTCGCGAAAGCGCTTGAGGGTGAGCAATTTGTCGTTGCAGTAGCACCAATCGGGGCGCTTGGCCACGGTGGCTTGCAGCGAGGGGTTGTAAAAGTGGAAGATCCGCTGTCGCCAGTAGACGCGTTCCTTCTCGCTCATCTCAGAAGGGCACGCAGCCGGCGCGATATTCGTGCAGGCACGCGGTGCATTCGCGCCGTTCGGCGGCATCGTCGGTCGGCGACGGCTCGTCGGCGAGCGGAAGAGGGTGGACATGGCCCCGGCCATCGGGGCGTGGGGAGCGTTTTCCGCCGTGTGCGACGGGGAAGGGCTCGAGTTGTTTTCGTGATACATAAGGGGGTGTGTTGAAGGTGAACAAAAGGGTGTTTTCGTGCGCGGAAACGCCGCCCGTCTCGGGTAGTGCTTCCGTATTAAGTGTGTTGTTTTCAGTGGGTTGTCGGTATGAAGTCTTGCCCGTGAGGCGAACTTCCGCTTCGCCCTTCGCCTCTTCCGGCGCATTGTTGTGTGCAGGCTCGGCCACGTGGGCGGAAATCGCGTCGTCGGGTGCGGTGCTTTCGCCGGCAAAGGCTTGGTGCTCAGTGGCATACTCGTCGGCGTAGGCGAACGAACGCTCGCTTTTGTCCGCACCGAGGAGCAGTTGCGCCGAAGCGCCCGCCGAAGTCTCGGAAGACGCGGCGAGATCGGGCGACGAGGGGGCGGAAAACGACGTACTTCCCGCGCTGAGCGCGTCGGGCGTCACGCCCAGCAGGGTGCTCGCCCACCGGGCCAAATCGTCCTCCCGCCGTTGTTGCACCGAGGTGGTGCGCGTCGGCTGACGAACGCCGGCGGCCGAGGGGAACGAAGGCGAAGTTTTGCCCCCGTCGGTCGATGAAATCGGCGATTTTGGCGCATTCCGACCCGAAAAGCCGCTCGTTTGTGCGGCGTAGCCGGTCTGCGGTTCGTTCTGCGCCCTACGGCGTTGCACATCGCCGCGCACCAACCAGAGTTTTACCAAACTGCGCCAATCGGCCACGGCCAGTCCGCCCTGCAATAGCCAACCGCGCGACTCGTAGTAGAGCACAAACTGCAGCGCGTTGAACCGCGGCCGCCCCAAAAAGTGCGCATAGGCCGCCACCTCCTTCGCATTCGGCGCGACAAACCGCTCACGCGTCCAATGCGCCGGGCGGCGATTCCGCTCCGTCCGCTCGTCGTCCTCTTTCACATCGAGCGAATTTTCCATCCCTTGCGGGGCGGTTTCGCCGGCCGCGGTCGATGGTTCGTTCACAAGGGGAAATATTCCCTCGCTTTCGGGGGCGTATCCCTCGCCTTTGGTCGAATTTTCCACTACTTGCGGCGTGTTTTCGCCGGCCGTGTTCGCCGGGGCGCTCATTGCGGGCAGGTCGCCCGCGGTCGTGGCCGTGGTGGGCTGTGCGGTCGCGGGCATTTCGTTCGAAGGGGTGGGGCGCTCGGCGTTCGTTTCCGCCTTCTCGCTCACTGCGGACAGTTTGCTTTCGTCGCCCCGTGCGGACGGTGGCGGCAACGACACGGCGACAGCCGAAAACCGCGATTGCGCTTCCTCCTCCCGCAGCGCGTTTTGGGGCGTTTCGCCCTTCCCACTCACCCCTTGGGGGAGGGGGACTATAGGGGGAGAGGGTCTTTTATTTTCTTCTTTTCTTTCCACGAGGGATCGAACGTTTTTCGGCTGCGCGCTGTCGTTGGTGGTTTCCGCGTCGGCGGTAGGTGCGTCGTCTTGTGCCGTTGCGCAGGAGAGCGTGTCGGCGTTGTCGGTCGTTCGGCGCGAACTTTTCCTCTCACGGCGGTGCCGTTCTGCGCCGTTGCGCTTCGATCGAGCGCGCGGACGAGCGGCGGCGGCCACCTCTCGCAGGGCTTCGGCGGTGAAAGTGCCGTGCTCGCGGTCGAGGAGGAAGAGGTCGAAGTCTTCCACCACGCGGCGAACGAGGGCGGGGTCTTCGTGGAGTTCGTAGCCCAGCGCGTCGTAGTCGAGTTCGGCCGTGCAGTCGGGACAGTCGCGCAGGTGAGAGAGCACCATCACATAGAGGCCGAAACCCGCGGTGCCCATTTGGCGGCGCAACTGTCCGCTCTTGCCGACGCGGTAGGCGTTGGATTCGAGGGGAAAATAGGGACTGAATAGGGGCATAACTTCGATGATTTAAGGGAAACACAATGGGCGAGGTGGTGTTTTCGTGGTTTTTGCGCCTCGCTGTGCTGCAAAGGTATAAACTTTTTCGAACTCACTGCCGTATTTTCTTTCTTTTCTTGCGCTTGATTTGGGTAAGTGTTTGAATTTGACGAACTTTCTTACGCTCGGTTCCTCTCTATTATCACACCGTGAAACGCTTTGTTCTTCGATGAAATCGCCTATTTTGGTGTATATTCCCTTGTTGTGTTGTCGTAGTTCGCAACTTTTCGTTGTATTGGTGCGGTTGAGTACAAACTCCACGCCTTTTCGTGAGAATGTGCGGAGAAATGACAAAACATTGTGGACTTTTTTCGCCTCTTTTTCGGCTTTCGAACGCATTGATTCTGAGCGATGAAACATTTTTTATAGGAATTTTCTGCCCTCCCCCTGTCACATTTGGCCCCTCTCGATTGTATTGGAGAGTGTAGGGAGGTGGTGCTCACGATGACGCGACGGCACTCGTCTACCCGTTTGCTTGCCTTCGTAGACTCGTCTACTCGTTTACGATTAAACGCGTGATTCGCTAATTCGAGTGTTCCTCTCGTTTACCCGTCTACCCGTTTACCCGTCTACAAGTTTACTCGTTTACCGAGTCGCTCGTTTACTTCTCCACGGGTTTACTCGTCTACCGGTTTACCCGTTTACTCGTTCATTCTCCCCTCCCCATTTTTGTTAACCCCTTAAATTTCAACCTTATGTTAACCTACCACGTTATTCGCCGCAAGAACATCAAGACCGGCGACATCCTCTACTACCCGCAACTCGTCACCGCAGCGGCTGACGACCGCGCCAAAATCATCGAGCGCATCGAAAAGAAATGTACCCTCGCTTCGGCCGACGTCAAAGCAGTGGTCGATGCCCTCGAGGTCGAGATCATCGACTGCCTCCAGCAGGGACGCAGCATCCGCCTCGGCGATCTCGGTTCGTTCCGCCCCTCGTTGCGCTGCGGAAAGGGCGTGAAGGAGGAACAGAGCGTCAGTCCCGCGATGATCAAGCGCGTGCACATCGTTTTCCACCCCTCCTCGCGCATTCGCCGCGCCCTCTCGGTCAAAGACCACGCGGTGAGCTTCTACCGGCGCGACAAAAAGAAGAAGGGTGACGGCACGAACCAACCCGGCACCACGCCTCCCGGCACGAACCCCGCAGGTACGGGGGGCGTTCCTTCGGGCACGGGTGGTAATCCCTCGGGCACGGGTGGTAACCCCTCGGGCACGCCCACACCGGGCGGCACTCCCGTTGCCACGGGTGGCACGGCTGTTCCCGCTCCCGTCGGCACGGGCGGCAATCCCTCGGGCACGCCCACTCCGGGCGGCACCCCCGTTGCCACGGGCGGCACGGCTGCTCCTGCTCCGGGCGGAATGCCCACGGTGGCACCCTCAGGTCACTAAGCCCTCGGCCGTCGCGACCCGTTCCTTCGCGGGTAGCGCAGGCGCAATCGGTGGTCGCTCCTCCCCAAGGTGGGGGAGCGCCACCTCTTGGCCGCCGATCGCCTAAAAACACAACTGATTTGCTTACATAATTCGCTGTTGTTCTTTGATTTCTTTCGATAGAGTGAAAATAAAATATCGATAGATAGAAATAAAGTACTAAGAAAGAAAGTACTATTGTTTTCTATTTTGAGTAAGTAGACGAGGAAAAGAAGTGAAATCAGTGTATAAAAAGAATATAGAAGGAACTTTCAAATTGATACTATGACAAAACACGATTAAATCGCTATATATAAAATGAATAAGCAACAAGAACGAGATATCCATCTAATAGGATTGGCGCTCTTTCTCGCCCTGTCGGCTGCCGTGCAGCCCCATTCCGATGTTCAACCTCATACGCTTTCCGATGAAGCACTACAAACTACAAGAAATCACCGCCGTCGCGCTACTCGCCGCCGGCGTGGCCTTCGCCCTGATGGGCTTGCTCCTGCCCCCGATGGGCACGATTCACGACAGCGTCCTCTGGGTCTTCGCCCAGTGTCTGATCTACTCCGGCAGCGTGCTGGGCGTCACCGGCTTTTTGAAATCGAGTAGAGGAGTAAATCAGTAGACGAGTAAAGGAGTAGACGAGTAAACCGGTAGACGGGTAAACGCGAGAGTTACTCGTTCGAGCGTTCCTCTCGTCTACTTGTTTACCGGTTTACCCGTCCACTTGTTTACTCGTTTACCCGTCCACTTCACCTTAAATCACAATCCCATGTCCTCATTACTTCGTCTTTGCCGCACAGCAATCCTTCCCGGCGGAACAGAAGGCATCCTCTTGTTGCCGACCGAAGTCGGTCTGCGCTCCGTCGCCACCCTCGAACCCCCGATGTCGGGAGCGCATCCCGCCATTCCCGCGGGCGAATACGACCTCCGTCTCGACGTCCCCTCGCCTCGCTTTCTGCGTTCGCCCCGTCCGTGGTCGAAAGTGTGGAGCGCACGTCTTCCCCGTTTGGAGGGCGTCCCCGGTCGTGCCGGCATTCTCATTCATCCCGGCAATCGCCCCTCCGACTCCTCGGGCTGCCTCCTCGTCGGTCGTGCTGCCGGCGTCCTCCGTCTTGCCGACAGTGTCGACACCTTCCACCGCCTCATGCAGACTCTCCACGCCCTTCCCGCACCCCTCCGCCTCCGAGTGGAGTAGGGCGGCCACGTTCTGCTCACTTCTTTCC
>QWCZ01001448.1_pt1 | contig 10513 bp, 11 predicted proteins | sample 1972651 | NCBI WGS metagenome assembly QWCZ01 (sample SAMN09866695, study PRJNA288562) | Human oral metagenome isolate pre1_saliva, whole genome shotgun sequencing... | isolation source: mouth | host: Homo sapiens | place: USA: California
GTGATTCGTGGCTGGCTGATATTTTCGGGCGTGCGGAAGTAACCAACGGATAGACTGCCTTACCTCCCCTCCTGCCGAAACCTTGCGGAGCGTGCTACCACTCGATGTAAAAGGCGACAGATGAAAGAAATAATTAAAGAATAAAATGCGATAAAAATACATAAGAAAGGGCTAGAAAGCCGTATAGAGTAGAATACGCCGTACTTGCGGCATAGAGGGGGCTTCGCTTGGTTAAATGGAACGGTTGGAGCGGTTTTTGTCAAGGGCGGCGAAGCCGTTTATATACCCTTGACAAAAAGAAGAGCGGAAGCCGTAGAATGAACCGAGCGGAACCACTGGATTAAACCTGATGAATGAAAGTAGTCCTGGAATTTGTCACGCTTTGCGTGGTGCTAACTTTGGAAAAATCGAAGATTTTTCTGTTCCTTTCTTTTTATTTATAAAAAGATATTTACGAAGTAACGTTAAGTGCCGAAATAAAGGGCGAATTTAACTAAAATTTATAAATAAGCAACTCACAGCTTTATGCACAGAAATTGTGAATAAAATTATTTTGGCCAAATTTGATAAAATTGGGCTAAAATAATTGCCTAGAAAGGCATTGAGATAGCATCAATAAGCCATTTTAACGGTATATAGACGAGTCTAATTATTCCTAAATGAAACCATTTAAGAATAACTAAATAATCAAGAATGGAGATTTTTTAAGCGTAGCTAAATTCGTTTAAATAGGCTTGCATTTGAGCTTTTCGATACGCCATATCATTAGCCGCTTTTAGCCTTGCTCGCTCTCGTATTCGCTCTTTATCAAAGAGCCGTTTTTGCAATTTGTAAACCTCTTCAGGAGTATTACAATCAGCAAAAGAGCGGAAGCTAGGTTTAAATACATCAGTTTCAATATCCAACGTTAAATAATTGCTTGGCTTACGTTGAGAAATAAACGTAATAATATGCTCACCTAAGAAGTCTTTACGGCGTTTAATTAAAAGATTGCGTAAAGAGTGCTGTGATTTAATATCAGCAACGCCTTTATGCTCTAATTTGTCTAAATGCTTTTGATAGCTATTAGACACTTGGCTTGAACGATTATTTACAAATTGATATTTGTGAAAATCAACAATCAATTTTCTTAATTGTTTTTCGGTTATACCAAACATTAAGAAAAATTCCACGTTGAGCCAAATACGCATAGCTTTATGCTTTCTGCCTTGCTTATCGTATTCACGAAGTACCGTAATCAATTCAGCGGCTTCAAGCATTTCTAAAGCCCCTCGCACGGTATCATAACGCACTCGGCTTTTCCCTGCCTTGTTATCCCACGATTCATAGGTTTGATTACACATTTTAGCGATATGTTCGACGTTCGCACGCACCTCAAACAAATAAGAGCTTTTCGGCGAAAAATCGCAGTAAGAAATCAGCGTAGGCACTAGCACGGTTAAAACCTCACGGCGATCACGACGAATTTTTTCACGCTCATATTTTGCTAAACGTAAGGCGTTAAGATAGGGATTTTTATTGAAATCGTGGGTTTCGCAACGTTGCAAGAAAAACCACGTTGTATAGGCATAATCTTTACGCTGATAATTCTGCATAAATACAGGCGTTTTGTTACGGTGTTTTTTCTTGTTAGCTTTATCGTAGATTTTGGCTTTTAACGTAGATGTAAAGCCAAAAGTGCGGAGTTTTTTGTTACGTTTTTTAGGTTGGTTACTCATCATTACTTAAACTTTTTTCAGTTTAGCAATGTTAAGCACGATTTTTTTTGATATTTTAGGTTGGTATACCTTGCAATCAGATATTTAAGTCGTTATAATTAGCCCTAAATACAATCGTGTTTAACATTGCTTTAAAACTTGGCGGTTGGAAAGCGTTAAAACACAAACTTTGAATAAGCTCCGCTCCTACGGAGCTTTTTCTTTATCTGTATTCTTCTCATTTATCGGCTTAGGGATAGTTACCCGAAAGGGCGAAAACTCAATATGTGACCAAGAATGCTTTAGCGTTCCTGGCTACATTGAAGAGGTTGAGTTTTTAGAGCTGAATGAAGCCTAAATATATAGCCCGACCATACGCAAAGCGTGGGGTAAACCCCTCCCTAAACAAAATTCTCGCACATTCTACCGCTTGAATAATGTAAAGATCAAGTAAGATCTAAAATATACAAAAAAAAACTTTTTACTTCCTTCATTAAACAATTAAAATATATATGTTGTAAGGCTTATTTATCTTATATTTATGTCCAAAAGCACAATCTAAAATCCAAAATCTACACTTTACTAACCAAATGGGAGAGAGTAAAATGTCATCAACAGGCTCAACCAGCTTGAGAATATCTAAAGGAAGAAAAGCGATTGCAGAATCGCTAGCTCTTGAAATTAGTGTTCAAACTGGAAAAATTTTCAAAGTAAGTGAAATAATAAATTTCGTACTTGATAAAAACTTAAATCCAACAGTGGTAGACGATTTTATAGCCGAATGGGCTAAGCAAAATCCACTACCTTCCAAAGGAGAAAAAAAATGAAATCATTAAAAATGATTACATTATCTGCACTCATTGCACTTAGTGTAACGGCTTGTAATGATGAAAAAAATTATAGCGGTACTTACATTCAACAAGATAATAGTTCAAGACAATTTACTTTTACAAAAAGTAAAAATAACGATTATCAAGCAGTTTTTACAACTCCTTTAGGTAAAATTGAATTAACCGGTATAGTAAAAAATGATGCTTTCTACAAAGTCTCTGATAATGAAAAACTAGGTGAGTTTAAAGATAACTCTTTTATTAACGCTCAAGGTATCGTTTATAAAAAATAATTTTTATTTTTAACAGAGTAAACCTCTTTTTTTATTCATAAAAAAAGAGCCTCAAGTATTGTATACAATACTGCGATAAAAATCAATAACTATTTGATATTAAATGAGATTTTTATAAATGGCAACCATAACAACACAAGTTTTACTCTCCCTTTTTGCTCAATGTGCTGCTGATGTGGCTCCTGAAACATTGCATACGTTAATAGGGGTTGAAAGCAGCCGAAATCCTTATGCAATCGCTGTTGTATATGACAAATCTACGCCTCAAAAAGACCGTTTAGAGTTTGCTCAACCGACAACGGAAGAAGAAGCTAAAAATATCATCACGGCATTAGAATCACCGCCTATCACTCACAAAAGCTATTCAGTTGGTTTAATGCAAGTGAACAGCTCAAATTTCAAAACCTACGGCATAACAAAAGAAAATATGTTCAATGCTTGTAAAAATATCGAAGCTGGAGCTGGAATTTTTAAAGCGTGCTATGCCGATGTAAAAAATAACAACCCAACAAAAAATGAACAAGAATTACTAAGACTGGCTTCCTCCTGCTATTACTCTGGCAATGAAACACGAGGTTTTTTGAAGGAGAAGAGCGGAACCTCTTATGTAGACAGAATCAATGCAACTGTGGCGAAGAATTACAAAGTCCCAGCCATCAAGCCATTGAGTGAAGTGCCTAACACTTCATCAACTGATGAACAGATTGCGGAAACGCAATCCGCTTCAGCACTAGCCCCCCAACAAATTCAACCGCCGAAACAAATAAAAGCGTGGGATATGTTTGGGGATTTCAAACAATAAAAATGTGGAATTAAAGAAATGACTTTAACACAAAATAAAACGGCTACTTATGTAGTTTTTGCGTTAATCGCTTGTCTTGCAATGTTTGTTAGTGTGGACGCTTTCGCCGCAGGCGGCGGCTTAAACGCTGCAACAACCGAAGCAACCAACATTAAAAACTGGGCTTATAAGTTTTTAGGAGTGGCAGCTCTCGGTTACATTATTTTCAACGTCATTATGGCTTATGTAGGTCGTAAAGGTTGGGGTGAAGTATTTATGGCTGTTGTATATGCCGCTATTGCTGGTGCCGCAATCGTTTTAGGCGAATGGGCGTGGAGCATTTGGGGTAACTAATCTCCCTTTTCTGTATTTTGTACAAAACATAGAAATTAAGAAAAAGCCCTGTTTTTCAGGGCTTATTTTGAATAAGGAAAATTATGAGTGATTTAAACGAAAGCTACCCCTCATTTAACGGAATGAACCGCCCAGCAATGGTATTCGGTGTTCCAATGGTTGCTGCCTTATTCGTCCTTTGTTTTATGGTTGTATCAGGCTTTTTAGGGAGCTTCCTCAACTGGGGATTTTATAGCTTGATTTTACCGACGATTGGGGCTTTATATTTATTCTTTCTCAAAATTATCTGTGAAGATGATCCGAACGCTTTAGCGTTCATTAAGTGGCGTTTAAAAGCAATACTAATCAAACAAGCTCAAGGAAACCCTGTAATTTTACTCACAAGCGATAGCAAAAAAAGAGAGGTCTACAATGCACGCAGACAGTTTAAAAAATGGTAAACCAATCGAAGATTTATTGCCCAAATATCGTAATAATGTGAACGATTATGTCATTTCTCTTGAGGGCGATAAATTACTTTTCACGATTGAATTATCAGGTACTGCATTTAAATCTGTGTCCGACGACGAATTATTTAGCTACTTTTCGGGCTTAGATGACTTTTTCCTAAATTTAGGTAAAGAGTTCGGCGGAAAATTAGCGATTTGGACGCATATCATTAAAAAACGTGATGAATTTAAAGAAGAATATCAATTTGAATCAAAATTCATTCAAGAATTTACTCAACAATACCTTACCGCCTTTGATTCATCAACACACAACTTCTTTAAAACCAGCTATTACATTACCTTTGTTCTGAAATACGACGATATTCACGAGGGATTAGCACAATGCGATTCAATTATTGCTCTTGCTGATACCATTTTACGCCGTTATGAGGGTGGAAAATTATCCGTCGTTGATATTAGTGATTCTGTAAGTATTTGTGAAAATAACGAGTTCTTATCCTATTTACTTAATGGAAACCGCAGCACAATCACGCTTAATGACGCTGAAATTGTTGATTCGATTTGCAATAGCGACTGGCTTTTTAACTACGACTTTTTCGAGATTCGTAATCGAGAAAGCACAAAATCAAAATTTGGTACAGGGTACTTTTTAAAAGGTTATCCAGCAGAAACCAGTATCGGAATGTGGGATTTTTTGCTTGAGCTGCCGTATGAATTTATCTTGTCACAATCCTTTATTTTTACAACCGCACAAAAATCTATTCGTGCTATTGAAATGCAAGCAAATAAGCTATCAAGTGCTGGCGATAGTGCAGAGCGTGAACTTGAAGAGCTTAACACTGCACGAGCATTTTTAAGTACAGGTGAAATCGCCTTTGGCGATTATCAAGCCTCAATGCTGATTTTTGGCGATACGCCGAAAGCAGCAGTAAACAATGGTGCAAAAGTTATTTCAGCCTTTACCGATAGAGGGAAAGGAGCAAGATGGACGAGAGCGACACTTGAATCAATGTATGCTTTTTTAAGCGTAATGCCAGCAACCACTATTCGACCGTTAAACAGTACAAGATGTAGCACAAACCTTGTTAATGGATTTTCACTACACAACTACTTCGGCGGCAAAAAATCAGGTAATCCTATTGGCGACGGTTCAGCATTAATGCCAATCAAAACACCTACGCAAGGGCTTTACTATTTTAATACGCATTACACGCCGTTACATATCAATGCAACAGGTGAAAAAATTGCAGGGCATTTCTTGGTACTTGGTGCAACAGGTACAGGTAAAACGACGTGGGAAGCGGCATTCGTTGCATTTGTAACTCGTTTTAATCCGCAAATTTTCGTCGTGGATTATAAACGCTCAACTGAAATCTATATGCGTGCTTATGGTGCGTCTTATTTCACGTTAGAGAGCGGTATTGATACAGGATTAAATCCGTTCCAACTGGAAGATCACGCCAGCAAAGGCTTATTACAATTCTTATATGGTTTTGTTAGTTCTTGTGCAGTCGATCACAACGGATTAGTGTCAGATGAAGAGCGTTTAATCATCAAGGAAGCCGTAGACGCTGTTATGTTGTTACCAAAAGAACAACGCCGTTTTAGCTTAATTTTGCAATCCGTACCGCAAGGCTCCAACTTACATATTCGTTTAAGAAAGTGGTGTCATTATTATCAAGGCGAATATGCGTGGGTTGTTGATTCCCCAGTAAATAAATTTAATCCGTTGGAATTTGACCGAATCGGCTTTGATACAACGGTTATTTTAGAAACAAAAGACCACCCAGCCACCGAACCGCTTTTAGCGATTTTATTGTATTACAAAAATGTAATGAAAAAAGCGAATCAAGGTCGGTTAATGCTCTCGATTATCGAAGAGTTTTATATGCCGTGCAATTATCCAACTACGCAAAATATGATTAAACAAACCCTTAAAACTGGTCGTCTTACAGGTGAATTTTTGGGGTTAGTATCACAATCGCCAGCAGACGCTATTCAATGTCAAATTTTTGCGGCAATCGTCGAGCAGACAGCAACAAAGATTATGTTACCAAATCCAATGGCGACGTATGACGATGAAGATATAGGCTATAAACGAATCGGCTTAACGCCTAAAGATTTTGCGATATTAAAAGGCTTTGATAAAGAGAGCCGCAAAATGCTAGTTAAGCAGGGCGATTCAACAACCGAATTACACTTTGATTTAGGGCATTGTATGAAATTTATGCCTATTTTGTCAGGTTCGACAGAGGGGCAAATTGAATGCGAAAAAATCAGAGCTATACACGGCGACAATCCTGATGACTGGATTGAGCCATTCCTTGCTCGAATGAAAGAGCTAAAACAATTACAAGCTGCCGCTAAAGCCGCTTAACACAAGGACAACATTATGAAAAAGCTATTTAAACCTACTTTAATTGCATTATCCCTTGCGTTTACTGCTCCAAATATCGCTTTAGCAGGCGGTATTCCAACCGTAGACCCAGCTGCAATAGCAACTACCATTTCAGAAAATCTGAAAACACTTGAACAACTTAAATCACAATTAGATGCAATCAACCAGCAAATCGATCAAGCAAGACAATTTGCCAACGATACTAAAAATCGTTTTGAGGGAAATTGGAATTTAGGCGATTTAATCAGTAATGATGATTTTCTACGCACACTTCCAAAAGACGCTAAAGACATTCTAATCGGAAAATCCAACTCATTTAACCTTGATAGCCTACGCAATAAATATGGTTTATCCAGTGAAAATGCTCAAACGCAAAAATCTTATGACGCTTTAATGAAGTATGCGGAGCGTACACAAAATGTTTATGAAAACACCTTGAAACGTATTAAAAACCTGAAAAAAATCAAAGAACTTGCTGACGCAGCTCAAACACCAGCTCAAAAGCAAGATGTAGCAAATAAACTAGCCTTAGAGCAGTTAAGTTTTAATCAAGAACAACAGGCTTTAAAGCAAATGGAAACTGCTATCGCAGCACAAAAAGATATTGATCAAGAAAAAACTTTAGATCAAATACGAACTAATAAAGCGAAAGCTGCTTCAGATTTTGATGCTAAATATAAATAGTTGAGAGGTGTCTATGTCTTTTATATCGACATTATATAACGAGATAGTTACAGGGTTTGAAAGTAACGTTGCAAGCTATGCAAAGACTATTGCAACCACGATTAAGCCTATTGTTGCAGCCGCTTTTGCTTTATACATTCTTTATATCATATATAGAATGTATTCTAAAAAAGACGCAATTTATGCTGAATTTTTCAATATGATTGGAGCATTTGCAATAGTTGGAACATTCACTTTTGCTGGAACAGCTTACTATGATTCAGTAATTCCTTTTGTAAAGGGGGCTGGTGACGAAATTGCTACAGCTCTAGGAGGATCTAGTGATTCAATGACAACTATTGATACTATTTATAATGCGTTCCAAAAAGGCATAGATACCGTAAATCAAACTATTGAAGAAAATAAAGGCGTATTTGATAAAGTTTCTGTTTACTTTCAATACGCTCTTCCACTGATATTACTATACCTAGCTCAATTTGTATTTACCGTAGCTATCACAATCAATCTGTTGATAGCAAAAGTAATGGTAAGTTTATTGTTATCCGTAGGAGTTATTTTCTTTGTTTTTGCTTGCTTCCCAGCAACAAGATCTATGTTCACGTCTTGGACTGGTTTAGCATTAAATTATATCTTTTTAAATATATTGTACTCTCTATCAGCTATTTTAGCTGGCGATCTATTCAAACCTCACCTATCTAATCCAGATCAAATAGCTGCTAAATCAGGTGTTATTTTAATAGCAACCGTAATTATTGTTGTGGCACTAAATCAGATTCCTACCCTTGTTTCATCACTTACAGGAGGAGTGGGTATTAGCCCATATTCAGTTGGAAGCCTAGCTGGAACTGCTGGCAAAGTAGGTCGCCTAGCTAAAGGAGCATTATTTGGTAGCAAAGGCGGTAATAAAGGCTTAGTAAACGGAGCTGTTGCTCTTGGTAAGAAAACTATGGGAATGTGGAAAAATAGAGGTTCAGGCACAGCAGGGGCTTCAAAGTAACGAGGTATTCGTATGAAAAAACTACTTTTAATTATGACAACATCACTTTTACTTTCGGCTTGTAGCTCACCGCCGCAACCGAATGAGCCTAAAGGAAAGTGGTATCAAATCAACAGCTCTCACTACTACGAAGAGAACGCTAATAAAACAATCACAACAAAGCCGTAAATGAGGTCAAATAATGAAAATTTTTAACCGTTCTAAACCAAAATTATTAAATGAGAACGTGCAAGCGTTGGCAGAAGAGCCGACGCCAGCCGAAAGAAAAATCATAAATGAACGAGCCAAAGAACACTTTAAACGTAAACAAGAGTTTGAAAAGGATCGTGTTGGTTTTTACAAAACACTTTCAAAAGTTGGTTTTGGTGTCGGTGGCGTAGGGGCATTGATTGGTCTTGCAGGCGTGGTTGCCGTTGCAGGTCTTACGCCATTAAAAACATCGGAGCCGTATGTAATCCGTGTCGATAACAATACAGGCTTTACCGATATTGTTAAACCTATTTCTGATAGTTCCAAAACCACATACGGCGAGGAGTTGGACAAGTATTGGCTCTCGAAGTTCATTATTGAACGAGAATCTTATGATTGGCAGCTTGTGCAAAATTCGTATGACGCAGTAGAGCTGATGACAACGCCTCAAGTATTTAACGAATATAAGGCGTACATCACAAGTAAAGTATCTCCAGTAAATTTATTACAACAAAACAAGAAAATTAAAGTACGTGTACTTTCTGTTTCATTTATTAACGGTGTAGGTCAAGTACGTTTTTCTAAACAAGTGCTTACCGCAAGCGGTGAACCTGATGCCGTAATTCCTGTTACTTATTGGGTAGCGTCTATTCCATTTGATTATAAACACGAAATTAAACTAGAGCAGCAACGTTTAATTAACCCTTTAGGTTTTCAGGCTTTAAGCTATCGTGCAGATCCTGAAAACTTAATCAACAAAGACGAGCAAAAATAGGGGGCAATGATGAAAAAACTTATTTTTACCGCACTTGCCCTTTGTATAGCAAGCCAATTCGTTCACGCTGAAGCTATTCCTAAAAGCTCTCGTTACGATAACCGAATCAGAAATGAGGTTTACAACCCTGATAATGTAACTCGTGTAAACGTGGCCGCAGGGGCGGCTACGTTGATTCAATTTCACTCAAGTGAATTTATTAGTGAAATTGAGGGAGGTTTAGGTTTTGGAGATTCTGAAGCGTGGTCGGTTAATGTAAAAGGTAACAATATTTGGATTAAGCCTACTGCTGATGAACCCGATACAAACCTCGTTATCGTAACTAATAAACGTACTTACCAATTTAACCTAGTAAGTGTTAAAAATCGAAATTCAGCATTTTGGGGCATCAGATTTTCTTATCCTGATTTGAAAAAAGAGCCTATTAGCCCCTGGGCTAAACCTTGTCAAGGTGGCACTTATAACTATCGCTATTTTGTTCAAGGCGAAGATAAAGATAAAAAAATCTTTCCAATCGAAACGTGGGATAACGGTACATTTACTTGCTTTAAATTCCCTAATGGAGGTGATCTCCCTGTTATTTTCAAAAAATTGCCTGACGGAAAAGAGGGCTTAGTCAATTCACACGTTGAAAACGATTATGTTGTAGTTCACGAAATCAATAGCGAATATCGAGTACGTTTAGGCGATTTGGTTGTCGGCGTTAAAACAGACAAATTAAAAGCCCTGAAAACGTTAAACGGTACAACTAATGGCAAAACAAGAGAGGTGATCGATGAGTAAAGAAGAATTAGGCAAAATTGCTGATATTGATGATAGTGCGAATCGTAATATCGTTGAAACAGGTATACAACGCAAAAAAGGAAATAAAATCCTTAACCTTGTTCTTGCTTCTTTGGCTGGTTTAGTTGTTTTCGGATTGGCTGGTTATTACATTTTAAGTCCTGATAATAGCGATCCAGCATTAGAGGGAATTGAAGTAAAAAAAGATGAAGCCTTACTCAATCCAGCTGATAGCAGTAATTCTCTTGCAGCACAAATGGAAGCTATTAAACGCCAACAAGCC
>QWCZ01001449.1_pt1 | contig 10512 bp, 10 predicted proteins | sample 1972651 | NCBI WGS metagenome assembly QWCZ01 (sample SAMN09866695, study PRJNA288562) | Human oral metagenome isolate pre1_saliva, whole genome shotgun sequencing... | isolation source: mouth | host: Homo sapiens | place: USA: California
ATCCGAACGCAGTCGGATGATCGAGAGAACACCGAAGAGGCCGAGGCCAAGGCCCGCGCTCACAGTCGAGTTCGCGAGGATGATCGTGACGGCGAGGACGCCAACATTCACACCGAGGAAGGCTGCGACCAGGTCAGCACGGCGGTGCCGTGGGAAGTACAGACCGAACACGAGGGCGGCCATGGCAACCAGGTCAATGGCGATCAGAATCAGGGCGGTCATTGGGGTCTCCTTTTGTCGATGCCCCTATTTCCCCACGCGACCCTATGAAGAACCTATGAAGCTCTCATATTTCTCATATGACTTTTCGGAGTGAAGCTGTGAAGCTGTGAACGCTGGTGTTTGTACGGGTACTTTTCGTTGGGCCGGGCTGCTTTGTGTGCCCGTGGGCGGCGGCCCAGTGGGAGTACGACTCGTGGGTGTCGACCTACACGTCGATCGCACGCGGCGAGATGGACGTCGTCTCCACGACGGTGCGCGACGTGACGGGCCGCGACCCGCTCACGTTCGAGGAGGTCGCCCGGGCGGCGCTCGCGTCGGGCCGCTGACTGTCGCGGTTGTGGCTTGCTGGGCCCCGGCTTCGTTTCTCTTCTGAGGGACGAGGCCGGGGTTGCTTCATGCTCTCATGCTTGCCGCCTGCGTCACACTCCTGGTAGCGTCGGAGCATGAACAACGAGCCATTCTGCACTCTTCGGAGGCAGTACACCCGCGCCCAGGCGTGATGGTGATTATGACTCGATCGCGACGTAGGGGGTTCGGCGGATTCCTCTCCAGCGTCTTTTCCAATCGCACCGAGTCGCTCGCAGGTGAAGACAGATGGCGGCGCAACGAGTGGAAACGTGCACTAGTTGCGACCGTCATCGTCACTCTCGGGATAGCGATCGTTGAAGGAATCTATCGACTGACACACTATGGCGATTTCCGTTTCGCTGTCTATCTGGCTTCAATTCCGCTAGTAGCTGGAGTGCCTCAGGTGACATGTAACTCGATAGTTCCCTATCTGCGTCCCCACGTTCGATTCGTCAATGGCCGCGTTGTGATACAAGGTGAGCGTCTCACCAACATCGGATACCTCACTAGCTACCTGATCCTCTGCATGATCGTCGTAGGAGCACTCGTGCTCGGTTTCCTATCACATAACTTCAAGACAACTATCGGTATTGCGGTGGTAGCAGCATTTTTTGCCTATTATCTCTTTTCCGAGAATCCATTCGAAGACCTGAAAAACACCGTCAAGGATCGTTCAATGACGGCGTTATCCCCAGATAGCATTGACTTTCACGCGGCTCCTCATCTGTCGATCCATAAGCATCTGGAGTCCGCCTCCGATGGATGCGGTAACGACTCCTCCGTCCGGTGGGACCAGAACGTCAAGATCTACGATCTCAGCACGACGAGCTACCACCTTGATCTCCTCGCTGACCCCGACACGTATGACGGTCCATGGAGCTTGTGCTGCCGGACGATCGGCATCCCCTTCACCGGCCTCGACGCGCTCATCCGGCACTTTAACGAGCATCCCGAGGACCGCCCACTCCTGGCCACACCGCAGGGCGTCGACCTCGTCAACGACATCCTCGCCGAGGCCCACATGGAACTCGCAACCACACAAAGGAGCCACACATGAGCACCAAGAAGCGCATCCTCGTCACCCTGATCGTCGCGGTCTTGGCCGCGATCGTCATCTTCCCGATGCTGCCCCTCGAATACCGCGACCGCGTCGTCGCGATCCTCACCCACCCGCTGTACTACCTGGGCTTGGGTAACTGGTAGGACGAGGCCTAGGCCAGATTCACAGGAATGGGGGTGGGGTTTCCAACCGGGAACCCCACCCCCCTCACCAAACTGCTAAGCCGCAGCCTCAGAGGTTGTCGACGACCGCCGCGCGGGGGCCGCGCTCGCCTGTGGAAGCATCGCGCCAGGCCTCGAGGGCCCGCAGGAACGCGGTGGCGCCGGGGTCCTGGAGGCCGATCGACCGGTCCTGCAGCCAGGAGGCGCGGCCGCGCTGCGACTGGAGGTCGCGGGTGGCGACCACGGCCTCGGCTGCGTCGGCGATGGCGCTATCGAGGGCCACCGCCGCGAGCGCGCTGTCCGAAGCGACCGCGGGGTTGGCCTCGATGCTGCGGGCCAGCGAATCGACGGCGGGGACCATCGCGTCGAGGATGGTCTTGTCCCCCACCTGGCTCTTGCCTCGGTGAGAGATGGAGCTTGCCGCCGCGCGGATGAAAGCCTCGGCCTCGACGGCAGTGACGTCCTCGCAGCCGACCCACACTTTGGACCCGGCGAGGAGGCCGCCAGCAACCAGCGCCGCCATCGTCGACGGGTTGGCGTTGGCGAATGCCTTCGCGCAGGCGCGCGCCACGTCGGAGGGGGCGGGTTCGGGCTCGGTCGGCATTGCCTTGAGCGCCTCAATGACCGCGCGGGCACCCGCGGAAATCGTGATGCCGAGGTCGCCGTCACCGAGGACCTGGTCAAGGTCGCGCAGTTCGTCCGATGATTCGATGAGCAGCGTCATCGAATCCTGAATGCGCTGGATGAGTTCGGGTGAACGCATTGTCATGCCTCCCTGAAGAACGGGGACTGGGCGGGGGCGTCGAGGAGCTCGAGGAGCTCGTCATCGACCTTGAGCAGCGAGATCGAGGCGCCGGCCATTTCGAGGGACGTCGCGTATTCGCCGATGTAGCGGCGTTCGATGACGACGCCGAGTTCCTCGAGCCTCTGGTGGGTGCGGCGGTAGAGCAGGTAGAGCTCTTCGAGGGGCGTGGCGCCGAGGCCGTTGACGAGGACGGCGACACGGTCACCCTCAGCCAGGCCCAGGTCGGGGATGACGGAGTCGAGGATCTGGTCCGCGATCTCGTCGGCGGTTCCGAGGGGGCCGCGGTGGATGCCGGGTTCGCCGTGGATGCCGATGCCGATTTCCATTTCCCCTTCGGGCAGGTCAAAGGATGCGGCGCCCGTGGTCGGGAGGATCGTCGGGGAGAGGCCGACGCCCATGGTGGCCGTGTTGTCGACGACCTTCTGGGCGACAGCGGCTACCTCGTCGAGGCTGTCGCCGCGCTCGGCGGCAGCGCCCGCGGCCTTGTAGGCGAAGAAGATGCCGGCGACGCCGCGGCGGTCCTTGGCGCGTTCCTTGGGCTGGGAGGCCACGTCGTCGCAGCCGAGGACAGTACGCGTCTCGATGCCATCGAGTTCGAGGAGGTCGACGGCCAGGTCGAAGTTGAAGACGTCGCCGCCGTAGTTGCCGTAGAGGAAGAGCACGCCCGCTCCGCCGTCGACGGCCTTGGCGGCGTCAGCGCACTGCTGGACCGACGGGGAGGAGAACACGTTACCGATGGCGACGCCGGAGCACAGCCCCTTGCCGACGTAGCCCTTGAAGAGGGGGAGGTGACCGGAGCCGCCGCCAGTGACGATGCCGACCCGGCCGGGTGCCGGGCTGTCGGCGCGGACGAGGACGCGCCTGTCGTCTCCGGGGGTGCGGACCTGATCGGGGTGCGCCAGGAGAATGCCCTCAACCATCTCATCGACGAACTGGTCGGGGTTGTTAATGATCTTCTTCATGATCATTTCCTTTCTGTTGCGCCGCTATTGAGGGCGGCTGCTGGTTGTGGGCGCCTGAACGTCGATGTCAGGCGTGTTCGAACGTCTTTCCAGTCGACGCAGTCGAGAACGAGGACGCCGATAAGGATGACGCCCTGGGCGATTGCGTACTGGAAGGCGGATAGGCGCATGGAGGTGAAACCGCTTTGGACGACCTGGAGGGTGAGGGCCGCGAGGAATACGCCGCCGACGGTGGCGAAACCGCCGTTCGGGTTGGTCCCGCCGAGGACGGCGATGACGATGACGAGCAGCACGTAGGAGGCGCCGTAGTCGGCCGAGGCCGTGGGGTTTCGTGCGATGAACACGATGCCCGTGAGGGAGCCGAGGAATCCGGTGAGCAGGTAGGAGCTCATGAGGATTCGGGAGGAACGAATTCCGGAGAATCGGGCGGCTGTCCCGTTGGATCCTTCGAGGGAGAGGGACAGTCCCAGCGGGGAGCGGTTGAGGATGAATCCGACGAGGAGGGCGACGAGTCCGAAGACGATGAAGAGGAGGGGAACTCCTGCGACTGCGGTCTTGCCGAACGCCGTCAGCGCTTCGGGGGATCCGTAGAGGGTTTTGCCGCCCGTCCACACGACGGCGAGGCCGTTGAAGATCTGCATGGTGCCGAGCGTGGCGAGGATCGGGGTGACGCCGACGTAGGCGATGAGGACGCCGTTGACGAGGCCGCACAGGAGTCCGACGCCCAGCCCGATGAGGATGATAACGGGGCCCCATTGTTCGGTTCCGCCCAGCGCGCTCGAGGTGTACAGGGTCGACACGGTGATCGCGCAGAGGTTCGCGATGGCGACGAGCGACAGGTCGATGCCGCCGGTGACCATCGAGATCATCATGGCGATGGAGAGGATGCCGATTTCTGCGACGGCGAGCAGCATGTTCTGCAGGTTGAGGCCCGTGAGGAACACGCTCGGGGAGAGGATCGAGAAGATTCCGATGGCCACGAGGAGGATGAGGACCATGCGGGCGATCGACCGGTCGCGGCGCAGCCGGGACAGGAGCGAGGCGCTGAAGCGATCAATCCGGGAGTTTGTGTCGCGGAGTGTGTTGTTCATGGGACTCATCCTTCGACGGCTTGGGGGACGGCGTTGCTGTGGTCGGCCTGGGCGCTCTTGGCGCGCAGCGTTCGCGTGCTGCGCTTTGCGGCGAGCGCTTGGATGCCGACACCGGCGACGAGGAGCAGGCCGACGGCGGCGCGCTGCCAGGCGCTGGGGACGCCGATGAGGATCAGCGAGTTGTTGATGAGCTGGACGAGCAGCACACCGAGGATCGTTCCGCGCACGGATCCGCGTCCGCCGAAGATCGACGCGCCTCCGAGGACGACGGCGGCGATGATGTCGAGTTCGTGGCCGACGAGTTCCTGGGGGTTGGCGGACCTGCCGAGGATCATGTAGACCATGCCGGCGGTTGCGGCGAGGGTTCCGGCGATGACGTACACCCAGATTTGGGTGCGTTTGACGTTGATGCCGGCTCGGTGGGCGGATTCGGTGTCGCCGCCGATCGCGTAGATTGCTCGTCCGAACATGGTCCGGCTGAGTACCAGCGCGATGACGATCGCGAGGATGATGGCCGGGATGATCATGGAGTGCAGCAGTGCGACGCCCGTCGATGTTTCGACGGAGACCAGGTTCGCGGTTGAGGCCGACGCCATGCCCTCGGGTAGCTGGGCGATGTACTTCGAGCCGATGTACGCCAGGAGGAAGCCTTGGAAGATCCCCTGGGTGCCGAGCGTGACGATGAGGGTCGGGAGCTTGAACCTGGAGATCAGGTAGCCGTTGAGCAGGCCGAGGAGCGCTCCGATAGCCAGCGCCATGGCGAAGGATCCGACGAGGCCGATGTTGATTCCTCGGCTCAGCTGGAACACGATCGTGGCGTAGGAGGCGAACGAGGCGATGGCCGCGAAGGAGACGTCGATGCCGCCGGAGATGATGACGAGGAGGACACCGAGGGCGTAGATCATCGGGACGATGGAGGAACGCAGGAGGGAGAAGAGCGTCGAGACCGTGAAGAACGCGGGGCTGATCGCGGACATGATGATGGTCAGGAGGACCAGGACGGACAGGACGATTCCTTCACGGTTGGGTCCCCAGATCCAGCGCAGGACGCGCCGTGCGACGGTATTCATGTTCATGACACGACCATCTTTCTAATCGTTCGAGCATCGACGTCCTCACCGGTCAGTTCGGCGGCGATGTGGCCGCCCTTGGTGATGAGCACTCGATGGCAGCAGGAGACGAGTTCCGGCGCATCGTCGGAGATGATGACGATGGCCATGCCGGCTTCCGCTTGTTCGCGCAGGATGTCGAGGATCTCGGCTTTGGAGCCGACGTCAACACCGACCGTGGGACCGTTGAGGATGAGGACCTTGGGGTTGCGCGCGAGCCACTTCGCGAGGACGACGCGCTGGGCGTTGCCGCCGGACAGGGATCGCACGGGGGCGAGGACGTCGGGGGCTTTGATGCGCAGCGACTCGAAGTAGTGGGCGATGGTTTGGCGGATCTTGTCTTTGCGCAGCGTGTTGAGTTTCGAGGTGTGGTGGTCGATGGACGCGGCGATGACGTTGTCGGCGATCGACTTGTCGAGGAAGAGGCCCTCGGTGAGTCGGTCTTCGGGGACATATCCGATGTGGGCCTTGATGGCCTGTCCGATGGAGCCCAGCTCGACGTGTTCGCCGTCGATGTAGACGCGTCCGGAGTCGATGGGCAGGAGGCCGAAGAGGGCCTGGGCGATTTCGGTACGGCCGGATCCGAGGAGCCCGGTGATGTCGAGGATTTCGCCCTTCTTCACGGAGAAGCTGACGTCCTCGAAGCCTCCCTGGGAGGTGAGGGATTCGACGCGCAGGCGCTCCTTGGCGTCCTCCGCGAGGGGCGGGACGCGTCGGCTCTGGTCGAGTTCCTTGCCGGTCATATAGTGGGTGATCTTCTCGCGGTCGAGGTCTTCGACCGGCGAATCGATGACGTTGCGTCCCGAGCGCATAATGGTGACGCGCTGCGAAATCGCCATGACCTCGTCAAGCTTGTGCGACACGAAGATGAGGGCAACGCCCTGCGCGCTCAGCTTTTCGACGACCATGAACAGGCGCGCGACCTCACGCTGGGTGAGGGCGGTCGTCGGCTCGTCCATGATGAGGAGCTTCGCGTTGCCGGCTAGGGCGCGGCAGATGGCGGTGAGCTGCTTGTCTGCGACGGAGAGCTGTTCGACGTCGGCATCGAGCGGGAGCGGGACGCCGAGACGCTCGACGATCTGCGCGGCCTGCTTCTTTGCGTTCGTGGAGCTGAAGAGCTTCTTCTTTTCCGTGACCGAGGAGGTCATCATGATGTTCTCGGCGACCGTCAGGTTCGAGAACAGGCTGAAGTCCTGGTAGATGACCTGAATACCGGCGTCCATGGCACTGAGCGGCGTCAGCGAGGAGACGGTGTGGCCGTCGATGAGGATGCGTCCCGCGTCGGGCGCGTGCACTCCGGAGATGACTTTGATGAGAGTGGACTTTCCGCAGCCATTCTCGCCGGCCAGGCACAGCACTTCACCCGGCCAGACGGCCATGTTGACGCCATCGAGGGCGCGAACACCGCCGAAGTTCTTGACGATATCCCGAACCTCTAGAAAGGGGTTCTCCTGCACGCTGACGCCTTCTCCGTGGGGGCGCGGTGCTTCATCCACATTGCTGCGCATGTGCTCTCCTTCGAGTGTCTTGTCGACTGCGCTGTCGTGGGACGCCCGCCCCGGCCTCGTGCCTATGTGTCACGAGGCCGGGGCTGCGTGATCAGAAGTCGTAGTTCTTCGCTTGCTCGGCGTCTGCGGCGATCTGGGCGTTGCCGACCCAGACGTTGTCGTAGCCGTCGAGCTTGTGGAGGTTGTTGTAACCCTCGATGCCGAGGTCCGTGCCTTCGGTGATGGTGCCGCCGTCAGCGAGGATCTTCGCGATCTGCAGCTGGGCCTTGCCGGCGAGGGCGGGATCCCAGAAGAAGATCTTGTCGATCGATCCGGTGGCCAGGTACTTCGCGGAGGCCGAGGGGATGGAGGTGCCCATGACGCAGACCTGATCGGACAGGCCGGCCTCTTCGATCGCGCGGGCGATGCCGGGCACGTCGTTACCGGCGGAGCCCTGGAAGGCCTTGATGTCCGGGTACTTGCCGAGGACTTCCTTGGCCTTTTCGTAGGCGGCCGTCTCGTTGTCGGTCGACTCGATGGGCGTCTCGACGCGCTCCATGCCGGGGAAGTTCTTCTGCTGGTAGTCGTAGGCTGCCTCGACCCATTCCATGTGGGTCTTGGCGGTCAGGCCACCGACGAACTGCACGTACTTGCCGGTGCCGCCCGTGCACTCCCCGATGTTCTTCATGATGTCGACGCCGTAGGAGGCGTTGTCGAATGCCTCGATGTCCACGTCAACGTTCTTGATGCCGGTCGCCTCGTGAGAAACCACCTTGATGCCCTGTGCGCGCGCCTGTTCGAGGACGGCGGAGAGGGCCTCGGGCGAGTTGGGGACGACGGTGATGGCGACCGGCTTCTGCGCGATCAGATCCTGGATGATCTGGATCTGCTTTTCCGGCGCAACGTCGGTTCCACCCTCCGTTCGCGTATCGTATCCGTTCTCGGCGCCCCATTCCTTGACGCCCACGTCCATGCGATCAAACCATGCGATGCCCTTGACCTTGACGACGGTGACCATCGTCTTGCCGGAATCGCCCGCGGCCGAGCCGGTGTTTGATGCGGAGTTGTCGCCTGTCGTCCCTCCGACGGTCGAGCAGGCAGTCAGAGCAAGCATCGATGCAATGGACACCGATGCCGCCGTCAGTCTTCCGATCTTCATGTCGTCACTTCCTCGTGATCTAGTTGTCGGACGTTCCGGGTTCGCCATCTCCTGCGATGACGCACGCATCATGGCGTGACCCGCGTCGCAATCACTTACATTACACGCGGTTTCGCGCAGTGGCAACTCGCTTTCGCGCATTTGTGACGGCTTGGTTCGCCGATCACTGCTCACTGACGCGCAGTTCAACGCACGGTTATACGCAAATGCTGAGCGAAAAACGCCCCTGTGGACTGGTGATATAAGCAAATGCCCTCGTTGCGCGGTATCGCGCACATTCGCGCCGAAAGTTCGGTACAGTGTCAAGCGGGCGGCGATCACGATGCACTATTGCAGGCATCATCTGTCCCCCTCGTCGCACCCCGCGTAGACCATAGCCAGCAGAAGGAACCATCGTGACCCGGCAAGACACCATTGTCTCCATGATTGAGGCAACAGGCTTCGAGACCGTGTCCTCGTTGGCAGAGGCTCTCGACGTCAATGTGTCAACCATCCGCAGGGACCTGGAGCACCTGGCCGAGGCCGGTCTCGTGCGCCGCACCCACGGTGGCGCGATCCCGATCCCCCAGGACGAGGACACCGAGGAGTTCCTGCAGGATTCCCCGAACCGCGCGGAAAAGCGTGCGATCGGCCCGGCCATGGCGGAGCGCATCCTGGACGGCCAGTCCGTGTTCATCGATTCGGGGTCGACGTGCCTCGAGGTGGCTCGGGCGCTCGACGCACGCCGCGTGACCGTGGTGACGCACGATCTGCTGGTGGGCCTCGAGATTCTGAAGAAGCCTTCCCTGAACCTGGTATTCGTGGGCGGCGAGCTGCTGCCGAACCGGACCCACATGTGGGGGCCGACCGCCATCGACCAGCTGGACCACATCCGTGTGAACACGGCAGTTTTCGGCGCGAATTCGGTGATGGAGGACGGCATTTACGCATCAACCGGCTACTCGATCGAGCTGCAGCAGAAGGTCCGCTCGATCGCGTCGACCGCCTACTTCGTCGCGGATTCGACGAAGTTCGGCCGCAACGCCCTGTACAAGGTCCTCGGCATCGACGCGTTCACGGCAGGCATCACCGACTCGCTCCTCTCCCCCATCTCGGCGGCGGCCTACCCGATTCCCCTCATCCGGGCTGAGGTCGCGCAGGGGTAAGGCCCCACGTCACAAGCTTGCACCGCGGGTAAGTCCGCACCCCTGCATTCCTGCATCAATCCCCTTGTACGCACACCACAGCACCCACCTAGCTTGTGTGTCGTAGATTACCCGCTATTCTTGGTCGCATGACTGCTGCGCGCGACGACGACTTCATGGCACTGCCCGGCATGGAAGCGGATCCCAACACCCACGATACGGCTCGACACCGCCCGGATGAGACGGCCCCGCCCTCCTCAAAGTCCGCTCTCGATGCCCTGCTGGACGAGTATCGTGCGCGCGCAAAGAGCGAGCGCGAGAAGGGCACACTCTTTGAGGAGCTGACGCGCCAGTTCCTGCTCCATGACGCGCGTTTCGCGCACCAGTTCAAGGAGATCTACCTGTGGAGTGAGTGGCCGGAGCGCCGCACGGGCGACACCGGCATCGACCTGGTGGCGATCCCGGTCCACGACGGCGAGGGTCCGGTGGCCATTCAGTGCAAGTTCTACGCGCTGGGTCACCGCATTCAGAAGGCGGACATTGACTCGTTCCTGTCGGCGTCGGGCAAGGAGCCGTTCGGCCGCCGCATCGTCGTGGACACGTCGGGCGCGCCGTGGGGAAAGAACGCGCAGGATGCGATCGAGGGCCAGCAGATCCCGGTTTCTCGCATCACGCTGGCGGATCTGCGCGATTCAGACATTGATTGGCGCACGTATTCGCTGGGGTCGACGCAGGCGCCGAAGACCCGCGAGCGCAAGGTTCCGCGCGACCATCAGGTGCGTGCGCGCAGCGCGGTGATGGCGGGCTTCGAGGAGCATGACCGCGGCACGATGGTCATGGCGTGCGGCACGGGCAAGACGTTCACGGCCCTGACGATCGCGCGCGAGTTCGTGGAGAAGGAGGGCGGCACCGCCCGGATCCTGTTCGCGGTCCCCTCCCTCGCGCTTCTCAAGCAGACGCTGGACGATTGGGCGGCCGAGGCCG
>QWCZ01003946.1_pt1 | contig 10509 bp, 9 predicted proteins | sample 1972651 | NCBI WGS metagenome assembly QWCZ01 (sample SAMN09866695, study PRJNA288562) | Human oral metagenome isolate pre1_saliva, whole genome shotgun sequencing... | isolation source: mouth | host: Homo sapiens | place: USA: California
TAGAAATAGATTCGACCCAACAACGAAGAAAATGATGTTAAGAAAGAGTTTGATTGCCGCAGTGGCTTGCCTCAGTATGGCCTCTGCGCTTAGCGCTCAGCAGGCGACCGACTCCGTATATACGGTAGAGGTAAAGGATGCAAGCAAGTATCGTGTAGAGACGAACCTCTTCGGTGCGAACTGGTATGCTGGCATCGGTGTCGGAGGACAGATGTACTTCGGAGACCACGACAAGCAAATGCGCCTCATCGACCGTATCACCCCTAACTTCGAGGCTTACTTTGGTAAGTGGTTTACTCCAGGTCTTGGGGTACGTATCGGTATCAATGGATACAAAAGTAAGGGCGTAGCAGGATGGACTGGTCATAGTAATACCCAGCCTTGGGCTAATGCCTATAACTACCTTGGCTTTATTAAGGACTGGAATCCTGCTACACGAACGGGAAAGCTTTATCCCTACTGGGAAAAGGCTGGTACAAAACTCTATGAAACGGAGATGGAGTATCTTCATGGGCATGCTGATGTCCTCTTCAATGTGACGCAGATGGTCTGTGGCTACAATGAGGATCGCGTCTACTCTCTTATTCCTTATGCTGGGGTTGGCTTTGCTGGTAGCTTGAATAAGGCTTCTCAGACGGGTCGTCACTCGCACGAAGTAACGGCAAGCGTTGGTATCCTCAACCGCTTCCGTATCAATCGTGCTTGGGATATCAACCTCGATGTACGCGGTGCTTACGTAAGCGACCACTTCGATCAGGAAGATGGTGCTGTTGACCACATCTCTAATCATGTGGTGTCTACCTCTGGTCGCTGGGGTGAAGGTCTTCTGACTGCTACTCTCGGTGTTAGCTACAACATCCCCCGCCGTGGTTGGGATCGTAGCACGGTCACTTCTGTTCGTGTCAACGAAAATGTCCTCAACGATCTCCGTGGTCGTCTGAGCGATCTCGAAGGCCAGAATAGCGACCTCCGTCGTCAGCTCGAAGAAGCTCTTAACCGTCAGGTTACGCGTGAAAACGTTGCTTGCGGTATGCCTCTTCTCGTTACCTTCCGCATCGACCGTTGGGGGCTCTGCAACAAGGATCGTGTAAACCTCGGCTTCCTGGCTGAAGCTCTGAAGGCTAATCCTAAGCTCGTTTACTCGATCTCCGGTTACGCCGACAAGGGTACGGGTAGCGTAAAGCGTAATATCTTCCTAGCTCGCAAGCGTGCCGAAGTTGTTTACAACTGCCTCGTCAAGGAATTCGGTGTCTCTGAATCTCAGCTGAAGAAGGATTCGCACGGTGGTGTAGCTAACATGTACTACAACGACCCACGTTGCAGCCGTTCCGTCCTCTCTAAGGTTGCAGAGTAAACTAAGGTTTCTCGATTGATCAGGATGCTTTAGTAGGCATCTGAGATCAGACCATCAGGTGACCTCTCTCTATAGTTTGGGCTCTCTAAGGCTCCATACGTAGAGGGAGGTCACCTGCTTCTCTATCTGATGAGGGTTCATCCTCTTTATGTTGACGCAGAATGAGACACGCTTACCTGATTTTGGCACATAATGAGCCCCTCCTCCTGTCGCTCCTAATTGAGCGGCTGGATGATGTGCGTAATGATATTTATATCCATTTTGACCGTAAGCTCCCCGTCCTTCCTCAATTAAAGACACGTTATGCGGGGCTCTACGTCATTGAGGAGCGCGTAGATGTCCGTTGGGCTGATGTGAGTATGATCGAAGCGGAGTACAAGCTCTTCCATGCTGTCATCAATTCGGGCAAAACTTATGTGCATCATCACCTGCTCTCAGGAGTCGATTTACCTCTAAAGACACAAGACTACATCCATTCGTTCTTTGATCAGTATCAGGGGATTGAATTTGTAGGCCTTCATCAGGGTCCCATGACCTATCGGGCAGATAGGTCGCTGCATTATATCCATCCTTTTGCTCGCTCTTTTCGAGGCAAGGGGGTGTTCTTTTGGTGTAAGCGTTGCCTTCGCTATTTGGTAGTGGAAGTACAGATCTTGCTGTCTCTTCGACGAAATAAGTCGGTTCCTTTTCGCAAGGGCGGTCAATGGGTCAGTATCACTCGTGAGTTGATATGCTACCTCTTGGAGCAGGAGGAGAGAGCTTACGAGATATTTCGTTCTACGTTTGGGGCCGATGAATATTTTATCCCCACGCTGATCGCTGGAACTCCCTTTATGAATCGTCTCTATGATGGGACTGATGAAGCTCGAGGAGCAATGCGTTACATAGGCTGGAGAGAAGATGGCCAGTTGGTTGACTTCACAAAAGAGGATTTGCCTATCTTACAGCAGACAGAATACCTTTTTGCTCGTAAATTTAACTCTCGTGATAAGGCTTTTCTTGATGAAATATTAGCTCTCTCGATACCTTGATGCAGCCGCTCGTTTCCATCATTATACCCGTCTATAAGGCGGAGCAGACGCTGCAGGCGTGTATTGCCCAGCTCCGTGCTCAGACCTATCGTCCACTGCAGTTGATCTTCATAGATGACTGTAGTCCTGATGATGGGCTTGCATATTTGAAGGAGCAGCAGGCATTTGTGACGGATGATGCGCTTGAGTTTACCCTCTTGCATCATGAGAAAAATTGTGGTGTGGCCACAGCGCGTAATACAGGCTTAGAGGCAGCCAAGGGGAAGTATATTTATTCGGTAGATGCCGACGACCTGGTGGCACCTGAGACTATAGAATCTTTGGTAGCAGTCGCCGAGCAGTGTGAGGCGGATGTGGTTGGCTGTGAGTATCTGTTGCAGCAGGGGACGAGTCACAGGCATATTGTACAGCCTTCCGTTGCTTCGCCTCAAGATGCCTTTGAGCAAATTTGCTATGGGCGAATGAAGTGGAATCTATGGCTCTTCCTGATACGTCGCAGTCTCATAGAGGAAGCGACTTCACTTCGTTTCTTGCCTGGAGTTAATATGGGCGAAGACCTAATGTTTATGGGGAAGTTGCTTCATCGTGCTAAGCGAATAATGATGCTTCATAAGCCGCTCTACACCTATGTTCGCTCCGAGGGACAGATTACAAATTCATATCGACCAGAGCATTGGATGCAAGTAGAGGCGAATGTGCGTGAGCTCGAAGCCTCTCTTCGGAATGAATGCTCACAGGATGTAGACAACTTGCTTCACTTCTTGAAGTTAAATCTCAAGCTCCCCCTGCTCCTGTCTGAGAGACCTTCTGATTATGCGGTTTGGGGAACCATGTATGCAGAGAGCAATGCCTATATTTTCCGTAATAAGCATTTACCACTACGCACTCAGCTCCTGCAGTATGCGGCTTTACATAAGCAGTATTGGTTGCTCCGACTCTATAATAAGTTGGTGATGCAATGGCTTTATCCCATTATTTATAAGTAGTAGCTATTCGATATGTGGAAGTTTCTCCAGGTCCTCCTGATCGCAATCCTGCTCAATGGATCCTACTACTCATTTAATTTTGCCTTTTGGGTATCGGGACCAAACACCAAGATGCTCCTTGCTGTGCTTGGTGTGCTGTGGTTTTTCTACGATTCCTTCAGAAGTCAGCGCGGGGTGATTGTCTCCCAAGTCTTTCTATTCGGAGGAATATTTTCCATCATCTATTCGCTCATCAATTTGGTTGCTGTAGAGGTCAATGACACCAATGACTATAGCTATGCCAACTATGTGATGACGTATGTTACGTGGATTTTCTCTGTTTATCCCTCCATACGCTTGATGCGGATTGTCCATGGACGAGTCACTATCTCGTTAATCACCTTTTATTTAGCAGGGTTATCTGTATTCCAGTGTATCACAGGATTGCTGAATGATAATTTCCCCATAGCTCAGGAGCTCACAGACAAGATTGTCTTTACAGCGCAAGACTTTTATGAGTCTATTGATAGAATGCGTTGCTTTAGTACTTCGCTTGACCCAGCAGGTGTGCGCTTTTCTCTGGTGCTGATCCTAATCGCTGCTACCATTTGTATGGATGAAAAGGTTCAGCAGAGCAAGAGCCGGTTGATTCTGCTATTCATTGCCTACTTATTTATTTCCGGTATTGGAAATATGGTCGCCCGTACGACGAGTACGGGGATGGCTTTAGGTATACTCTTGCTCTTTATCAAGAGTAATGTAATCGGCCTAAGGATCCATACCCATATGGTGAAGACGATGTCTATCTTTTCCGTTCTCCTTGTTGTTTTTGGTGGGATAGGGGTAGCACTCTATAATACAAGTGAGTACTTCTATACACAGTTTCACTTTGCTTTCGAGGGATTCTTTAACCTCTTTGAGAAGGGGGAGTTTACTACAGGATCCACCCAAGTTCTCCAGGCTATGTGGCGTTGGCCTGAGGATACGAAGTCTTGGATTATTGGTACGGGATTATATGGCGGATATTTGTACTCAACAGATATTGGTTATTGTCGTCTGATTCTTTATTCAGGGCTTGTGGGCTTCACCACCTTTGCTTTGAGTTTCGTCTACTACGCTTATTTCTTTGCTCGCAGGTATCCCCGCTATCTTTGGCTTTTCCTCTGCTTTTTGGCGATGACCTTTATAGTTTGGTCTAAGGTCTCGACGGATATTCTGCTCATCTACGCATTCTTCTTCTGGTTTACAGCAGAGGAAAGTGACTACATCAATGGGGTATCTCCCGAAATACCAGAGGAAGAGCTATGCGCATAGTCTATTGTATCCCTGCGACCTCCAATTCAGGAGGTATGGAGCGCGTCTTGGCGCGGAAGGTTAATTACCTGACCGAGCTGGGACATGAACTCATTGTCATTACGACTGATCAGCGTGGTGCCTCTCCGTTCTTTCCTCTGAATGAGACGGTCCAGCAGTATGACTTAGGGATCAACTATGATGAGACCAATAGGAAAGGAATCTTGGCTAAGCTCTGCTCCTATCCCACGAAGTATCGTCAGCATAAGCAACGGCTGAGTGTTCTTCTTGAAGAGCTACGTGCCGATATTGTCATCTCTATGTTTGGGGATGATGCGACGCTACTCCCTAAGATGAAGGACGGTAGTCGTAAGGTCTTAGAGTACCATTTCTCCAAGCTCAAACGCCTACAGTATGGGCGTCGTGGGCTGTGGCGTATGATCGATCTTCTCCGAACGAAGCTAGATGAGCGTACGGTCAAGCACTATGATCGCTTTGTTGTCTTGACCCAAGAGGATGCTGGATATTGGGGGCAGTTGCCTAATATCCAAGTCATCCCCAATCCGTTGCCCTTTGTTTCCTCAGAGACCTCTCCCTGCACCTCGCACAGAGTGCTGGCTGTCGGTCGCTATGACTTTCAGAAGAACTTCTCTAAGCTCATCGAGCTGTGGGCACAGATCTCACCTAAGTATCCAGATTGGCATTTGGATCTTTATGGAGATGGTTCATTACGAAGAGATTTAGAGCTCCAGGTGCAAGCTTTGGGGGTGTCTGATACTGTATGTCTTGCTCTCCCGACCCATCAGATGCCCGAGGTCTACCGAGGAGCATCTATCTACGTGATGACTTCTCGCTATGAAGGTCTTCCGATGGTCTTATTGGAGGCGCAGCATATGGGGCTTCCTATTGTCTCGTTTGCTTGTCCATGCGGACCACGAGATATCTTACATCCAGGGGAAGATGGCTACCTTATTGAGCAAGGCGATGATGCGGCGTTCATCGAGGCTCTATCTTCATTGATGGATTCAGAGGCAGAGCGCATCCGTATGGGCGCAAATGCTCGTCAGGCTTCTTCTCGCTATGAAGTCGATGCCGTGATGGCGCAGTGGACGGATCTGTTTGCTTCGTTCAAGAAGGGCTCTAATGGATAAGCGTATGAAGCAGATCGTCATCTCCGCAGTCAATCTCCGCAAGGGGGGGACGTTGACCATCCTGAGGCAGTGCCTCGCCTTCTTGAGCGAGTGGGCTCCTGTTCATGGCTACCAAGTGACGGCGCTCGTACATAAGCGCGAGCTTGCTGACTACCCCCACATCCACTATATCGAACTCCCATGGGCGATCGAGATCTCTGGTTCTCCCTTCATGATACAACTCCTCGGGTGCAGGCGAAGCGTCAGGCGGTCTATTGTCAGACTTCGTTCCCCTTCCTGAGATGGAGGTGGAGTGACTTCCGATTTGACAAGAAAATCCCGCTCTTTGCGATGTTTACGCGCTTTGCCTATCAAGTGGGGATTCGCCGTAATCGCTACTTGGTGGTGCAGCAACAATGGCTCCGCGAAGGCTTCAGCCAGATGTTCGGACTGCCTCAAGAGCGATTTATCATCGCACCTCCTCAGAGAGAACCAGCTATACTCATCGAGGCGGAGTATAAGGGAGAGCATATCCCGACCTTCCTCTTTGCCTCGACACCTGATGTACATAAGAATTTCGAGTTGCTTGCTGAGGCGACTCGCCTTTTAGAGCAGCGGGTCGGGACCGGAAAATTCCGTACCATCTTTACCGTCAAGGGTGAGGAAAATGCCTATGCTCGCTGGCTCTATCAACGCTGGGGGGGTGTGGACAGCCTCCACTTCGCAGGGTTTATGTCGCCCGAAGCACTTCGTGCGCTTTATGCCCAGACGGATTGCTTGGTCTTCCCCTCGCGTATTGAGACTTGGGGCTTACCCATTTCGGAGTTCTTACCCTATGACCGTCCGATGCTCTTGTCGGATCTACCCTATGCGCACGAGACGGCAGCAGGGGCTCGACGGGTAGGCTTTTTTGATCCTTATGATGTAGAGGCACTTGCAGACCTGATGGAGGCTGTGCTCCATGGCGATGAGCGACAGCTTACTCCTGTGCTACCTCGAGTAATGGCGTCGCCTTCTGCTACATCTTGGGCTGAACTATTTGAATGTTTGCTCACTCCGTTGAACGAGGCTGAAGTGGAGCATCACACGTCTCCTAAGAGATAATAAAGATGAAGATTCTACAGCTTGGTAAGTTCTACCCGATACGTGGTGGAGTGGAGAAGGTGATGGAGATTTTCACCGAGGGACTCGCTGAGCGAGGCTTTGCTTCGGATATGCTCTGTGCCTCGCACGATGGGGAGACCGAAGATGTTGTCCTTGCGGAGCATTCCCGGATATTCCGGACGAAGTCCTTGGTGAAGGTCGCTGCGACGATGCTCTCTCCTCGGATGATTCTTCGTCTGCGTCGTATCTGCTCCAGCTATGACATCATCCACATCCACCATCCCGATCCTATGGCGACACTCGCCTTGTTCCTCTCGGGCTATAAGGGGAAGGTGGTCTTGCATTGGCATAGTGATATCTTGAAGCAGAAGGTGCTTCTTCGTTTCTTTGATCCGCTACAGCGATGGCTTATTCATCGAGCCGATTTGATTTTGGGGACGACCCCCGTATATGTGTCCGAATCTCCCTTCTTGAAAAAGGTACAGGCGAAGACTTCCTACCTGCCTATTGGGGTAGATCCCTATCCTTGGCTCTCGGATGAGATCAAGGAGATACGTGCGCAGTACCCTGGCAAGAAAATCATCTTCAATATGGGGCGGCTTGTTCCCTATAAGGGCTGCCATCATTTGGTCCAGATGATGACACTTTTAGGGGATGATTATGTCCTGATCATTGGTGGAACTGGCCCACAAAGAGAAGAACTTGAGACCTATGCTCGTAAATTGGGTGTGGATGATCGAGTGACGTTCCTTGGCTTTATCTCAGACAAGATCAAGCCCGCCTACTTCGGGGCTTGTGATGTCTTCTGCCTGAGCTCTACGATTAAGACGGAGGCTTATGCTATTGTTCTGGTCGAGGCGATGTCGTTGGCCCGCCCAATTGTCGCCACGAAGATCCCAGAGTCAGGAGTTTCTTGGGTCAATGAGGATGGTGTCTCCGGAGTCAATGTCCCCGTGCGAGATGCGCAAGCTCTGGCCAATGCTATTGAGCATATCTGTAGCTCACAGGAGCACTGGGCTCGCTATAGCCGAGGAGCACGTCAGCGCTTCTACGATGTCTTCACTAAGGATGAAATGATCAATAACTTAATCAAGATCTACTCGGATCTATTAAATTCCACAGACTTATAGATATGAACAAGATGGAACGTGTCATTAAGCGAACCTTCGACTTCACGTTGGCCCTGGTTTCGCTGGTGGTTTTCTCGCCCTTGATTGCGCTCATTGCTTTTATGATTAAGCGCGAAGATCCCGAGGGAGATATCATATATCGTCAGGAGCGTATTGGCTATAAGGGGAAGCCCTTTATGCTGTATAAGTTTCGCTCGATGCGTATGGATGCTGAGAGAGATAATAGTCCTCAGCTGTTTACCGATGGCGATAGTCGCCTTACGCGTGTCGGAGCTTTTATCCGTGCGCACCATTTGGATGAGTTTCCTCAGCTGTGGAATGTCATCAAGGGGGAAATGTCCTTTGTTGGGCCGCGACCCGAGCGGCAGTTCTTCATAGACCAGATTATGGAGCACAACCCTGATTATGTACGGCTGTACACGGTGCGTCCAGGACTGTTCTCCTATGCGACGCTGTATAACGGCTATACCGATACGATGGAGAAGATGCTGGAGCGCCTGCGCTTAGACCTGAAGTATCTGGATAACTTCTCCATCTTTACGGATGTGAAGATTATCTTCCTTACAGCCTTTTCCATTATATTTGGTAAGAAATTCTGAAATAGAAGCATAACACATATAGATAATGATCAAGAGATTTCTAAGTAAAGGGCTATTGTCCTTAGGTATTCTCTTCGTATTCGCACTGACCTCGTGTGATACGGCCTACAAGACGAATTACCTGCGTGATATCGAGGAGGCAAAGATGTACAGTGTCAAGCACGACAAGGGCATTGTTGTGCAAAAGGGCGATAAGCTCCGTATTCTCGTGACGAGCATACGTAATCCAGAGCTGACCATTCCCTTTAATTCTCGTTCCGTGGCTACCCAGACTGGGCTTAGCCTGCCCGGAGGGAATACTGCAAGCGTAGCTCCTGCGGATACTACGTCTTCCTATTTGGTTGATGCTTCAGGCAAAATCCAGTTCCCAGTCCTCGGGGATGTCGAGGTTCAGGGGCTGAGTCTGGATCAGGTGAGTGATGTGATTCGGGCAAAGCTAACAGCAGGACGCTATTTGACCGATGCCCATGTCATCACTAAGTTTGCGAACCTTCGCGTCTACCTCCTCGGAGCTTTCCAGTCTCTTGGAACTGGGGGCGGTAGTAGCGGTGTCTCCGACCGAGGTTCTTTCCACTTGGATAATGCCCAGACGAATATCTTGGAGCTGATTTCTCAAGTCGGAGGTCTCGCAGAGCAAGCTGAATTCAGCAAGCTCAATGTCATCCGGCGAGTAGGGAATGAATATGTCTACTACCGTTTGGATTTACTCTCCAAGAGTATCTTTGACTCTCCAGCCTTCTACCTCCAGCAGAATGATATTATCTATGCCGAGTACCGCTATCGTACGCGTGATACTGAGCAGAAGATCCTCTCTTCTGTGGGCTATCTAGCGACAGCAGTCTCTACGATTGTCTCTGCGATGGCTCTTGTCTCTTTATTAAAGCGTTAGTTACCCCTACTTATGTCTACTCAAGAGAATCGAACAAAGACTGCTGCGGAGAAGACCTCTGAGGTCAATCTCTTAGATATATTCTTCTACCTGCTGCGTTTCTGGTGGATCTATCTGCTCTGCATCGCAGGCGTCGTAGCCATAGCTCTGTATCGGACGGCTAAGCAGCCCTATGTATATGAGTCCTTTGTCAAGATCTTCTTCAAGGATGCTACCGAGCGTGCGATGATGGATGCAGATGTGCTGCGCTATATGCGTTCCTCACGCCTCAATATGGATAATGAGCAAATGCAGCTGACCTCGCGCCATGTTCTTGAGCGTACCGTGCGGATGGCTAATGCGAACGTCTACTACAATGTAAAGAGTGGGCTTCGTACCCTGGAGCTGTACAAAGATGCACCCTTCTCAATCCGATTCTTGGATACTCTGGAGCGCAGTAGCTCATTCGAGGTGACCTTCCGCGATGCTGGTCACGTGTCGGTTACTCCCAAGGGGGGGGGGCGTGAACAGATCGTTCCGCTGAACGTACCCGTACGTCTCGGCGAAGAGCAGTTCATCATCGAACCCAATCAGAACTATACTGCTCCGTGGGAATATAAGCGTGTCGAGGTGCTCCGTGCGCCATTCTCCCAGACGGTCCGCTATTACCAGCACGCAATTAATATTAAGCAGGCTGCGGACAGGTCTTCGACTTTGACGGTGTATCTCCAGGATCGTACGAAGAAGCGTGCCTTGGATATCCTCTTGGCACAGGTAGCTGCCTACAATCAGGAAGAGGTAGCTATGCGTAATCAGGTGGCTAAGAATACGGCGGACTTTGTCAACGAACGCTTGGCGGTCTTGAGCAAAGAGCTGGGCTTGGTCGAAGGGGATATGGAGCACTTCTTGATAAGCAACCGTACCCTAATCTTTGAGGATAAAGTAGGACGATACAATAGTCGCTCGCTGGATAATGAGACCCAGACACTCCAGATAGAGACCCAGCTCAAGCTCATCTCCTATATGCTCTCTGAG
>QWCZ01001451.1_pt1 | contig 10501 bp, 9 predicted proteins | sample 1972651 | NCBI WGS metagenome assembly QWCZ01 (sample SAMN09866695, study PRJNA288562) | Human oral metagenome isolate pre1_saliva, whole genome shotgun sequencing... | isolation source: mouth | host: Homo sapiens | place: USA: California
GACAGAACCGCTGGCTTTTTTTGCCCAGTCCCAGCCTGTAAGTTTTCCTACCCAGCCTAACATCTGCTCTAATGGTTTTAGGACGACATCCAGAAGAACCTGCCCTATTCTTTTTAATCCTCCTATAATACCCTCTGTTTGAAAGGCTTTTTTAATGCTTTCCCAATGGTCATACATTGATTTTATTGCAGAAATTACCATCCCGAAAGGTCCCATTAGTAGTAAAATAGAGGCACCCCATTCATCATATTTTACAATTGCTGCGGTAATGATACCGATAAGCACAATGATTGCAGCTACAATAAGCCCAATTGGGTTGGCATACATTGCTATATTGTTTGCCCATACAGCAACCGTTAAGGCTCCCCATGCAGTAGCTAATGTTCCTAATACTATAACAATCGCATCAATATTGTCGAATATCCAAGAAAATACGGGCTGTAATTTCTCAAGTGCTGTGGTAACCATAGGAAGCAGTTTTTCTCCCATTTTTATCATAGATGCTTTTATATTATTCTGAATAACACCCCATTGCTCGGTAGGTGTAAGAGAATCCATATATGCTTTATTAAGGGCGTTTTGTGCTCCTTCGGTAGCTTTTGTTGCTTTTTCAAGCCCCGCAATATCCTGCATCAGTGTTCCAAAACCCATAGAGGTAGCTTGGTCAAAACCTAATTTACTCAGTTTTTCAATTTTCTGCTCATTGGTAAGCCCGTCAAAAGCTTTATTTAAATCTTTAATAATGTCTATCAATGGGCGTATTTTCCCTGAGCTGTCAAAAATGTTAATGCCGATAGACCTAAAACCGCTGACATATTTCCCTGTTTTACTATCTATTTTCCCCATTGCTACATCAGCATTAGACAAGGTTCTCATAATTCCCTCTAACGCGGTAGAAGACTGTTCGGCACTAAGTTTTGTAGTCAGAGAGGCGTAAGCTCCTGCCGTACTCTCCAGCTCATATCCTATATTTCGGGCTAATGGAAGTACCTTAGGAAGATAACGGGCAATATCTCTAAATTCTGCATTTCCCTCTTTTACTGTTTCAAAAAGCACATCATATACACGATTTATATCTTTTCCAGAGGACATCATAGTTGCTATCCCTGCAGAAGCTACTGTTTCTATATCGGTAAAACCTGCTTTTGCAGCTCTTAGAGTTGGTTCTAAGGCCTCTAATGACTGATTTACATCAAGTCCAGCAGAAATAAATACGGGAAAAAGCCTTAGGAACCTCATCTAAAGGAGTAGCATTTTTGGTTCCTATTTCAAGAATTTTATCAGACAACCCCTGTAGTTCCTTCTTACTGAGTTCTGCAGTTACATTGATTTCTGCCATCTGGGTATGCCAAGTGTCAGCCTGTTTTACGGCACTAGTGAGCATAGTTCCTGCTGCAACAGCCATTCCTGCAAAAGCTGTGGTAATAGGAGTTTTTAATTTATCTACTGCTTTGCCCATCCCTGCTGGTAGTTTCTCTATCAGACTGTTATATTTCACTTTCATTTTATCAACAGTCTGATCCCATTTGCTTTTAAGCTTCTCCAAGTTAGAATTAAACATCTTTGTTCCTAAGTCTATCAGCATGGTTAATTTTGTATCTGCCATAAAAATTTTGTTTTTTTAATTATTATGTTTATATTTGCCAAGAGTTTAAAGAGCGGTAGCAAATAGCTCACTGCGGAGGAATGCAAAGCGAACGCGGACATTTGCTCTTTAAATCAATATAAATTCCTCATAAAAGAAGGCTTAATTTAGTCTTCTTTTTTCTTTTTATAGATAAGGAGTCCCTTTCTTCTTTCTAAAGGTTTTTCATAATCTATCTTGAACCAAGTCTCTATCTGTATTCCTTTATCGGCCTCACTCAATGTGGTAGAGACCATTACTGACATATCTTGATAATGTTTTATATAATTGGTCTGGAATCCTTTTTTATCATGGGTAGAGAGCCATACTTCACTCGGATTTTTCAAAATATCCTCTATGTGAGGGAATAATAAATGCCTTTGTTCATCATCACTTATATAATATCCTGTTGTATGACGGCTGAATATTTTTTTATTCAAAACCATTTTTCTTCCTAAATAATCCGCAAATCCCATTTTCTTTTTGGAATTTTCCAAAGGTTTAAAAAGTTCTTTTACATTATCTTCTGTAATGGTATTGTCTAATAAAATAGGCTTTAAACTGCCTTTAAATTCATCCCATTTTTTTAAACCGTATTTATCAAATGTCATTTGATTAAGTTTTTCGGGAAGTCTTTTTATATCGCTATAAAACTGCTTTTTAGTAAATACCTGTTTCAGATCCCCTCTATTTATTTCAAATTGGGAATTTTTATATTTAGGGTCGGCTTGGTATATTTTTGTTTTAGCATCAGTGCCTTTGGTTACTCTACCTTTGTGGTCTCCTAAATATTGTACCATTTCACAACGGCACCCATAGCCGTTTGGAGGCCACAAATCCATAGCTTCTTTATCTTCAAGATTGAATATTTTACCATCTAATACCTGGTGCTGTGGTCTTACCTTTTCGTCTCCTATGGTCTGGTACTTCACAAAAGAGGTAATGCTGTCTTTTTCTGCCATAAAACGAATATATTGAGCAGCATTCTGACCTACGGCAATAGATAGATTATATTCACTTTCTAACCATTGATGGTTATATTTATCCATTACTTTATCGCATTCTACACGGAAACTTGCAAAATCTCTTACCTGCCTTGTTTCATTATCTATTAAGAGTTCTTTCATTGAAGCCAAACGGCTTTCTGTCTTACTCGCTGAAAACTCAAAAAGATTATACTCCATCATTTGTAAGGTTAAATGGTCAATACCTTCAAAGGTTTTAGGAGCTGTTTTGAATTTACTTCTAAGAGCTTCAAGCAGTACTTCTGTTTCTGTGGAGATAATTTTACCTTCAATGCCTAATGTATCTTTGCCTTCAAAGATGTATTTTATCAACTCATCGGTAAGATTATCAATTTCATTCTGTGGAATCTCTCCTACCGGCTGAGTGTGGTTGCCACAGTCACAAGATGGATACCGCTGATTAAAATAGATACTTGCAACAGGCAATAGGCTCGACGGCTCTTCTGTGCTTACTATTTCCTGCCTATTGCCCAAAGGCTTTTTTGCTTTTTCCAAAGGAATATTAAAGGTTTTAGATATCCATTCTTTTTCTACATCATATCCACTAGTAATAAGACCGCTGGTAATAGTCCATAACTGCCCTAAATCTACTTCTTGTTCTGCTATTTTGAATTCAAAAAAGTCATCTTCAGATATTCTGTATCCTTGTCTTTGCAATAGAGGAAACAATAAATCATTGACAATAAACTGAATCTGTCTTTTATCTGCCTGTGCAATCTTAAAATCTAATCCCCGTTCATGTACTTCGGTCTGGCTTCTATTGGTTCCCTGGTCAGAAAGCATGGTAGAACCTACCAGTTGTTTGCTGATTTCATCCGTATTGGACTGCATGAACTGCAAATAAACATTGTAGGCATCGGTTCTGTTGGCTTCATGATACTGTATCGTTGTTCCATGTGGAAAAGTTCCTGCACCAGCTTCTCCGAAGCTTAACAGCATTTCATGAACCATATCAACGGTTTTGCTGTCATTGGTAGAAGTTGTTGCCGTAATAAGTGGCATACCGAATTTTTCGCAGAATTCAGCCCATGACTGAGCGACATTTCTTTTCCAAATTACATTAGGCACTATATTATTGAGAATTCCCAAGTCGTAAGGGTTCCCAATTGGGAGGAGCCAGTCAGCATATTTTGGAAGAGAGTAATCAATAAAGTCATCTTTGGTAGCATCTGGAAATATTTTATTTTGTGTAGGTGCTGTATTTCTTCTTGGGATAAGATTAAATTTAATCCTTTCCCCTGCAAATTCAGTAAATTCAATCACAGAAACTCCCCGCAGGATAGTTTCAAGACAAATATTTAGAAACTCATAAAACCACTGCTGTTGTATAAGAAACGTAAGTTCTTCGTTTTCATCTCCAGATTTGCGGTTAATTACTCTAAAATCGGTATTTAAAGTACTCATTTTACGCATCTGAATTTGAGACTGCAGATGTCCATCTGTAAGAAGGTCATCAATCAAATCATGCAGAAGTACCGTTTTAGGAGTTTCTGGATGCTGTGCCAGCGTCAGAGCTTTTCGCCATTTTTGTATATCCTTTCGGGAACTGTCTTTGAAGTTTTTAGCAATGCTGATAATAGCGGGATTTTGTTTTCCTATATTAGGGCTTGATTCTGCTTTTGCAGAAACGTCTAATTTTTTAAAGTTTATTTCATATCCTAATACTTTCATCGTAATTATTTTAAAAGTGTCTTATTTTTGAGATTAAAGGGTAATTAAAGAATGTTTTACCATTTATTATTATTCAATTCATATTTTGATGAAACTTTTAACCCTAAATGTTCTTCTCCCTTATCACTTTTAGGTTTTGGGAGGTCAGCATTTGCTTTTCCCTCAGCAACAAGTTTCAGCCAATCTATGGCATCTTGGTATCTTTGTGAGCGGATTTCTGGCATTTTTCTCGGAATGGTAGCAGTATAAAGGTGGTACAAAGCACAATCAATTGTAAGCATCACAATATGGCTGTTTCTTTCTTCTCCTTCTTTGCTAAATATCTGTGCTACATCATACCTGCCCGATAAATAATTTTTAATCTGTGATACTGCCATTTGTTCAGAAGCTCTTAATCTGGATTCTGAATAATTCTCAAGCAGTAAATCTTTTATTTCGTTTCGGATAAGAGCCGAATAATCTTCATTGGTTATAAACATCTTAAAATCGGTTTTTTTGTTTTGAAATCATATCTTTTCTACTGGTGGTTCTTGGTGGTATAGTGTTGGTAATTGCAGCGATATTAAGTTTAGCAATAGCTGATTGGAGAGCATCGGGTGCGTCATCATGTGCACCGCTTCCTTTTTTAAAAGCCAAAAGCTGGTCTATCAGTTCTCTGCAGTCTGGAGAATGCTCTAAAGCACTATTGAAAAAAACATTATTTCTTTGGAAATATCCCTCCATACTTTCTATTCTATCAAATTTTCCTGATTTACTCTTATTGTCTGCCATAACAGGAACATGCCAGCCCCTAAGGTCTCCAACCTGGTCAAAATCATTAACAAAATCATCTTGTGCAAACAGCCCTTCTATCCAATATTGGATATTATAATTTAAAAGATTATTATCTTCTACTAAGTCATAGAGCCATTCAGCTACATTATGCCTTGAAGTCTGCCGGACAAAGCAGTTCAATATATGGAACTCCCGTCCAGTTTTCCCTGCAAAAATCATTGCTTTATAATCCCCTGCATCCTTATAGGATAAATCGCCGTAAAAACACAAAGCATCATACTGGCGGTATTGCAGGCGCGGTTTATAGTGGATATATTCATTTTTAAATATCGTTCCTTCTACAATATGCATGTGCATATATTCGCGCATAATTTTCAATAATGATTTTAGCCAGCTTCGCATGAAACCATGCTGATTTTACTTTTGCATACTGGGGAAACATATTTTCAAACCAGTTAATGTAATTCTTTTCCCATTCCAGCCGTTTTTTTCTGCGTTCTGTAGGTGGTTCATTTGGGTCAAGCCCTTTACTGGTTTTTTGGACAATACTTTTACAGTGCTCATCGTAGTTACGGAGCATTTTTTCCATTGCCGTGCTTAGTTTTCCTATTGTGCTCATTATGCTTCATTTTGGACTTTATGGAGTAAAAAGAGTTTGTGCCACTCTAAAAAAGAAACAGCAATTTCTGGATCCTGTGTAGTCATCCATGCATCAAATTCTTTAAATACTGCAAAAACGATTGGAGCAGAAACTCTATCTGACAAGGTCTCAATAACATTGGTAATATCTTTTATTGCCTTAACATCAAGTGTAGCATCCCCACCTTTGGAAAGATGGGTTAATTCATTCATTAAAACCTTTTTAATGTTATTAGGGGCAGATAAAAACTGTGTTTTTTTATCATCCCATGAAATATCTCCCTGTATCCCTTTACGCCATCTTCCTATGGTCTGCTCGGATACATCCAGTGCATTGGCAATAGCTTTCGCTGTCATACCATCCTCTACAAACATACGCTCTGCCATTGCTCTTATAGGTTCATTATTGACTCTTTTTGTCATAATTTATATACACTTTTTTGCAAACTTCAATATTTAAAACATTGATTTATAGAAAAGTGGCAACTCTTACCTATAATTTTTTACCGCTTAAATCCTTGCTTTAAGTTTGTAGAAAATTCTGACAAACAGATGATTTTACTAATAGATAAAAACGAGTTATATGCATACGGCACTATATGGAATGGGGATGGTATGTTCTTCGTTTCACAGCTGGCACATCTTGAAAAACATTACAATGATATTAAAATAAAACTTCATACTTATGGAGGCTCCGTATTTGACGGCAATATTATGTGTAATGCCATAGAAGCAAGTAAGGCCAACATTACTATTGATGTAATGGGGATAGCTGCAAGCATGGGAGCTATATTGACTATGTCGGCAAAGAAAGTCCGCATAGTAGATAATGGTTATATTATGATACATGCCCCTCATTCTGGGACATATGGCAACGCTAAAAATATGGAAGATACAGCCAAACTGCTTAGAATGATGGAAAAGAATTTTATCCAGCGTTTGGGCAAAAGACTTAATCAGCCGGAAGAATCTGTAAAAAAATACTTAGATGGTGATAATTGGCTGGATGCACAGGAAGCTTTGGAACTGGGTTTTGTATCTGAAATTATACCAGCAGAGATACAGCCGATTTTACCTATTAAAAACCCAGAAGAAATGGGAGAATATGAAGTGTATAACCTTTATTCAGAACTACTGTTACAGCCAGCTGCATTATCCAGAAATTCTAACCCTGAACAATTTAATTTAGATAATAATATGAAACATTTATTAATTACTGCTTTTGCTCTTAGTTTTAATAGTTCAAAAGTCGTATTTTGCCCATTTTCACCCAAAATAGTTTCATTATTGATGATGTTATTGTTTTTGAGTATATTAATGAGATTCAATCTACGAAGTTTATATCGCTGATTGTTTCGTCTCATACCTCTACTAATTGTTCTGCCAGCATTTGTAGAGATAGCTTTCCCTTGTGTGAATTCGTTTTTTTCATCAGTGGTTAGTGGATTTATTCTTACCCCTAAATCGATAATTTCAGGAGTTTCGCCAGGATTTTGAGCGTCATTTATTACAGCCCATCCAATACTATTTGTGCCTAAATCAAGGCCTAGTATGTAATTTTCAGTATTGTTCATTTGTTGTAATTTTTTATGTCGCTAAGGTAATAAAAAAATCAAAAAAAAATTGTTTAATTGAAAAATAAGTTATATATTTGTCCCATAGAATTTGAGTTACTCACAATAAGGATTATTCCGTTGTGAAAACATTTGGTTTTCTCCTTGACCAACAACAGGGAGATTTTTTTATTATAAAAGACTATCCATTAGATAGTCTTTTTGTTATTTTATCATATAAGTTCGGAAATCTTTTATCGTAATTTTTCCATCATTTAATAAGTCAATCAAGTGTTCTTCTATTTTTTCGGGAGAGCAGTGTGGGAGCAAAATACCAATTTCGACCTTTGTAGCTGGTTTTGTTCGTAGGATTTTTATAATTTCTTCTTTTTCAGAGCAATGGTTGCTTGGTTTTTTGCTGTTGCAGATATTACAATTATTACAATTACTACTCGTCTTTTCTCCGAAATAATGGAGGATAAGTTTCATTTTACAGAAATCTTCGTTAGTAATGAAATATTTAAACTCTTCCCATTTTTTTATTTTATTGAACTGAATGGTTTTAAAATCAGACCAATAAGAATTGAGTAATCGTCTTTCATCCCTTGGGTGTAGAAATCGTATGCTAGAAATATCGCCATCTATGTATTCTATATAGTTTTTATTCATCATTTCAATGATTCGTTCCTTGATGAGGGATTTATCAATATTTAGTTTATTAGCAAGTTTATCTTCTTGAAAATGAGTTTTTTGAGTTGTTAATCCTATTATGTTTCGTAGGAGTAGTTCCAAGAAATAAGCATCAGATGGCGGTAGGTTTTCTATCTCATTGTAAGGAATAAGTAACTCTATTGAGGAGGGAGAATTTCTGTTTCGTAGGTATATAATTTCTTGTAAATGAAGAAATTCTAATACAGATTTTATTTTTCCCGAAGTACAATTTGTTCTGCGTTGTAGCATTTTTACATCAAATTGGAATTCTTTATCAATATATTCATAATCAGCAATTTGATACATAGAGTAGAGACTAGTGATAATTTTTTTATATTCCTTTTGGTTTGGGAATTGAGATTTCAGTATATCATTGGATTTAGTCAAATCTTGTTCATTCCATAGCAAAAAAGCATAGCTGGATTGCCCATTTCTTCCTGCTCTTCCAATTTCTTGATAATAATTTTCAATGGAGTAGGGTGGGTTTAAGTGGATTACAAAAGATACATTTTCTTTGTCAATCCCCATACCAAAAGCATTAGTGGAAATTAGCGTGTTTAGATTGCTCTCTTGCCACCACTTTTGTTTCTTTTCTTTTTCATTTTTTGATAGTCCAGCGTGGTAATAATCTACATTATTTAACCCTTTGGAGCGGAGAAATTGAGATAAATTGACTGCCTCTTGGCGGGTATTAACGTAGATAAGCCCTGAAGTTTTGTTAAGATTTAGGTAGTTATAAATTTTATCAAATTTATCGGATATTTTTAGTATATTAATGTTGATATTGTCTCTTTTGAAACCTTTTTTAAATATTTCGCAGTTTTTTAGTCCTAATTTTTCAATGATTTCTTTTTCGACGGTAGGTGTGGCAGTTGCTGTCAGTGCAATACACGGCAGTTGAAACATTTCCTTAAAATCCTTGATGTTTTTATAACTTGGGCGGAAATCTTGTCCCCATTCAGAGATGCAATGAGCCTCATCTACAACAATGAAAGAGAAAGGTATTTCGTTGGCTTCATTGATGAATTTTGTGTTGGTGAGTCTCTCGGGGGATACATATAAAAGTTTGGTAATACCGCTTCTACAACGTGAATAGATGGTATCTATTTCGGTGTCGTCTAATTCTGATGAAATGAATTCAGCCTCTATACCGATAGATTGTAGGCGTTCTACCTGGTCTTTCATAAGTGCTAAAAGTGGTGATATTACGATGCAAACACCTTCTGTGATGAGGGCTGGTAATTGGTAGCATATTGATTTTCCGCCACCCGTAGGCAATAGACATAGCGTATCATTCTTAAAAGAAATGCTATCAATTATGTTTTCTTGTAGGTTTCGGAAACTTTTATATCCCCAAAATTGCCGTAAAACATCGTATTTAAGTTTATTGTAATCCATTAAGCCAAACTTTGAAGTAAAAATAATTTTTCTCGCTAAAAAAAGCAAATAATTTTTCTTATTAAGGGTTATTAATCCCAATTACTAAGAGTAGAGGGATTTTTGAGTATTATTTCAAATCTTTATAATCAATAGAATGAAGATCCAATTTTAGGAATTTTTCGGAGTTATCTATTGTTTTAGGATTCTTTACTCCCATTAGATTCAATACATTAGCATATAGTGTTGTGGTGGCAGTAGTTTCTACAATTTCTTTTCCTTTTTTATTGGAATTTATTTTGTCAGAGTACCAAATGAAATAAGGGACTTGTTGGGCTTCTCTATAATCACCATGTATATATTTTCCATCTATTTTTATTTGTCCATGATCGGATAGATAGATTAGAACAGAGGGAGTGTTTCTTAGTTCTTGGAATATTTGTCCCATAATTTTGTCTGTATATCGTATGGAATTATCATAACATTCATCTATTCCACCTTTCCAAAAAGCCTCATTTTTAGGGTATTTATCACAAGAATAAGGATGGCTTCCGTTGATATGTAGGACGATTAATTTCTTTTTTATCGGTTTTTTTAAGGCTGTTTTTAGTTCGGGGATGAGGACATTATCAAATCCATTAAGCCATTTTTTATTCTTAGCAAAAGATGCAATAGCTGTGATGCCGTTAGCATACCCTTGCGTACTAAACCAATAGGTTTCGTAACCTAATTGATTGGCAACATTTAGTACATTGTCGCTCAGATTAGTAATGTTATTGCTATAATTATTGATATCTATATTACTCAAAACAATGGGTACAGCAAGATTGGTAATTGCAGCTGGTGAATGGGCATTTTTTTATAGCAACATGTTTTTCTTTTCACGATTTGCAAAAGGAGTTGTTTCTCGTTTGTAACCATACAGAGATAGATTGTTTTTCCTTGCAGATTCACCTATAAGAATGATGATATTTTCTGTAGGTTCATTTTCCGTATTTATAAAATTATAGGATATTTTATTATTTTGTATTTCTATAATCTGTTCTTTTAGCTTCAAAGCAGTATCCAAATCTATGAAGTGATAAGCAATATTTTTTATCATAAAACCACCCCCTTTGTTGTTGATA
>QWCZ01001453.1_pt1 | contig 10489 bp, 8 predicted proteins | sample 1972651 | NCBI WGS metagenome assembly QWCZ01 (sample SAMN09866695, study PRJNA288562) | Human oral metagenome isolate pre1_saliva, whole genome shotgun sequencing... | isolation source: mouth | host: Homo sapiens | place: USA: California
TGAGTGCTGTTGTAGAGGTGGGCGGGCTGCGCGAAGGCGCGGCCCGCCCACCCGTACAGGCTGGGGCCGGGAGGAAAACCTCCCGGCCCCAGCGGTATATGTCAACTTCATCGACGTTCCGTTAGGGAACATCGATGTCGGCTCGCTCCAGGGTGACCTTCTTGGTGACTCCCAGTGCTGTCACGCTGTAGGAGATCGTGTCATCGGAGTAGGTGAAGGTCTTGGTCTCGTCAGAGGAGGCAAGAATCGCGGAGCCGGTCTTGTCTGTGTCGTTGACGGAATCCCAGGTGTACGGCGTCTTGGAATCTGTCGGGGCAACGTAGCTACCCGCCCAGTACAGGGCGTCACTGTGACGTTCCCCCGTCATTGTCGGCGACGCTTTTCCGGTGTTTATCGGCGCCCCGCCGGGCTGCCCTGCACCAGTGAGGGAGCGTGACGCCAGTGAGGGTGCATGACGCCAGGGGTAATGGTGGGGGTTTTGCACCATTAGAAGCATCCTGCCGGCGTGTCGCCGGCGTGTCGCGCCTCTATTGGTGCAATTCCCCCCGTTTGCTGGCGGTGACGTCGCGGTTCGGGGCGTTGTGGGCACAACGGTGCCTGGCCTGGTGTGTCGCTCGCACGTAAACCCGCTATTGCGTGCGCTAACCGGTTATATTGCACGTAAACCCGCTATTCCGCGTCTGGGTGAGGCTGCCCACGCTCACATTAGCGGGTTAACGTGCGAATCAGAGGGCCCAGGCGCGGATCAGAGGGCCCACGTGTGAGGCGTCGGGCCCACGCGCGCGTTGCTGGCGCTCGCGCGGAGCAGTTTCGCATGCAATTCGATTGAGTGAATGTTCAACAGTGTCTACAAACGTTGCAATTCCAACGATGCGAATGCGTGATGCGATACAGGGTCGGGGGAATTGCATGCGAAATTCTGAGATAGCCCGTCCAATGGGAGTCATGCGCTGCCGCCGACGGCGCAGACGGTGGCGCAGTCGGTGGCGCCGCCGATGGAGCAGACGGTGGCGTACCAGAGGCCTGGCATGGTGGGCACCGTCGGCGCTGGCGAACTGCCCCCTGAACCCGAGTGTCCATACCCGTCCACTCGTTCACCCACACATCAGGTACGTGGGGGCATTGGCGCCCCACGATGAACAATCCCCTTCAATGTGTGTTTTCCCGTGCCAGCAAGCTGAAAAGTCTCGACAAAACCGACACGTTATGTCCTGAAATCCCGACACAGCGCCCGCCCTGTCGCGCGAGGGCGACAGGGCGGGCACCACAGGAATAGCGCGAGCTCCTGAAGATCAGGCGGGCGGCTGGGGGATGCCGAGCTCCATTGATAGGCGCGAGAGGGGAGAAACCTGCTCGTCGGCGGGCTGTGCCTCGTCGGCCGGCGGCTCGTCGCCAGCGGGCGCTTGCGCGGAGACCTCGTCGGTGTCCGGCGCGGCCTCCTGGGCGGCCGAGGTGTCGCTGACGGCGGGCTGTGCATCCTCGGCGGGCGCCTGGGCTTCGGCGGGCGCCTGGGCCTCGGCGATGGGCAGTTCCTGCGCGTCTTCGTCCGAGGCAAACAGCTCCTCAGTGGCGTGCTGTGCCTCGTCGGCCGGCGGCTCGTCGCCAGCGGGCGCTTGCGTGGAGACCTCGTCGGTGTCCGGCGCGGCTTCCTGGGCGGCCGGTGTGTCGCTGACGGTGGGTTCTTCCTCGGCGGTGGGCGCGGGCAGGTGCATCATGATCTCCATGGAGTCCATGAGCTGACCCATCGACTTGTTGTACTTCTCGTAGTCGGTGTCGCGGAACTCGTCGTTGACGGCAGCCACGGACACGTTGACGAATTGCACCTGGTTGTAGAAGCTGATCATCAGGGGCGCGGTAATGACCGTCGAGATGCCACGCAGCATGATGTTGCGGTCCTCGGCGATGGTGAGGATGTCCTCGGGGGTGCCGATCTCGACGGGCTTGCCGTCCACCAGGACCTCGGGATCGGAAAAGTAGCGGTAGGCCCCATACACGGCGAGGAGCAGCTGCTCCCACGCGACGCGGTAGGTCAGGGTAAAGGTGGATTGGATCCAGCCGTCTTCCTCGTGTTCACCAACGAGTAGCATGTTGATTCCTTAGCGTTGTCACAATGCGCGATGCCGCGCTGTGTGCGGCATCCTACTACAGGAGTGCGGGTGCTTAACGGACCGCGTCGATCGTCGCCTTGGCGGTCCTCAGGTCGACGCCCGTGCGGTCCTTGTAGGCCTTGATCGCGCTGAAGAGCTCACCGGCCGCCACCAGATCGAGCTCCGCACTCGTCAGCTCCAGGCCAGCGGACGGGGCCTTGGGCACTGCGTCGATCGCCGCTTTCGCGGTCTTCAGGTTGACGCCGGTGCGCCCCTTGTAGGACTGGACCGCCGCGATCTTGCGACCCGCGGCCACCATGTCGAGTTCGGCGGCGCTCAGCTCCGGGAACGAGGCCGTGGCAGGGGAAGGCGCGGCGGCGGTAGAAGGGGGCGCGGTGGGAGCTGCGGCCTCGGGAGTAGGCGAGGGCCCGGCCAGGGCCGTGATGCCCGCGTCGGCGTAGGCCGCGCGCAGGCGCGCCTCAAGGGTCGCGACCTGCTCCTTGAGCCGAGAGTTTTCGGCGCGCAGCTCCTCGATCTCGCTTGCCTGACCAAACCACTTACCCATGAATACCCTCCACACCTCACTTTTGCTTGTTGTTACCTACTATGTTACCCGCCGCGCGCGGAAAGGGGAGCGGGCGCCACGCCCCGGCCTCGTCGATGACGACGCTCGACCAACGCACGACAAACACGCGGCAACGCGCCGTGACCGGCAGAACAGGCCGCCCGCGCCGCGCGGGCCGGTAAAATGGCCGGGACACTGCGAGAAGTGGAGGACACATGGCAGGCGAATCGTTCTTCGGGCAAGACCCCGCCCACGACGACCAGCGCGGCGGCATCCCGGCCGACCTGATCCCGTACCTGGAAGCGGCCGACGAGGCCGAGGACACCCAGGCGGGGGAGACGAGCGACCCGCAGGCCGAGGAGAACGAACGCGAGGCCGCCCTGCGCGCCCTCGTGGAAAACTCCCTGTTGCTGGGCCCCGACCCCTCCGTGCTCGCAGAGATCGAGGGCGAGGTGGACGAGGACTTCGCCGACGACGCCGCCGAGGCACGCGACGAGCGCGCTTCCCATGAGGCCGCCCTCGCCCGCGCCGAGGAAGACATGGCCCTCGACGAACGCGTGCAGGAGATCTACCGCTCCATCGTCGCGCGCGCCCCCGAACACGACATCGACCCCACGCTCGACCGTGTGAAGCTCGCCCTGGACATCCTGGGCGACCCGCAGCGCTCCTACCCGTCGATCCACATCACGGGCACCAACGGCAAGACCTCCACGTCGCGCATGATCGACTCGCTGCTCACCGCTTTCGGCATGAAGACGGGCCGCTTCACGAGCCCGCACCTGCTCGACGTGCGCGAACGCATCTCCCTCGAGGGCCACCCGATCACGCGCGAGGGATTCGTGCGCGCCTGGGAAGACGTCGCCCCGTACATCGCCATGGTCGACGAGCGTAGCCAGGAAGAAGGCGGACCGCGCCTGTCCTTCTTCGAGGTCTTCACGATCATGGCCTACGCGGCCTTCGCGGATTACCCCGTGGATGCTGCCGTCGTCGAGGTCGGCATGGGCGGGCGCTGGGACGCCACGAACGTCATCGATGCGGGCGTCTCCGTCATCACGCCCATCGCCCTGGACCACACGAAGTGGCTGGGCTCCACGATCGAGGAGATCGCGCGCGAAAAGGCCGGCATCATCAAGCCCGGCCAGATCGTCGTCATCATGAAGCAGGAAGAGGACGTCCTCGACATCCTCCTCGAGCAGGCGCGCTCCGTGGACGCCATCGCCCGCGTTGAGGGTCGCGACTTCGAGGTCATGGGCCGCCAGATGGGGGTCGGCGGCCAGATGGTCACGATCCGCACGCCCTCCGCGATCTACGAGGACGTCTTCGTCCCCCTGTTCGGGCAGTATCAGGCGCACAACGCGGCCGCTGCCCTGGTCGCCGTCGAGGCCTTCATGGGCGGACGCGGCCTGGACGGGCGCATCGTCGAGCAGGGTCTCATGAACGCCTCCAGCCCGGGGCGCATGCAGGTGGTGCGGCATTCGCCCACGATCATCGTGGACGCCGCCCACAATCCTGCGGGCGCAGCCACCCTGCGCGAGGCCGTGGAGTCCTCCTTCGCCTTCGCGCGCATCGCGGGCGTGTATTCGGCGATGGGCGACAAAGACGTCGAAGGCGTCCTGTCCGAGGTTGAGCCCTTCGTCGACCACCTCGTCGTCACCCAGATGCCGGGCGAGCGCGCCGCCGACCTGGCGCGCCTGGAGGAGATAGCCGGGGAGGTCTTCGGGCCCGACCGGGTAGATGTGCGCGAATCGCTGGCGGACGCGGTCGATCGTGCAGCAGAGATCGCCGAGGCAGGGGCCGAGCCCGCGGATCGTAGCGGAGTCCTGGTGTTCGGCTCGGTCATGCTGGCCGGGGAAATGCTCAAGCTGGCGGGCCACAGCCCGCGATGAGCCGATTATCGATTGAGGCGGTCGCCGTGTGGCGGCCGCCTCAGTTGGGTTTTTCTGTGGAACGTGGCACGATTATCTCGACTACAAGAACAGATGAGCACCGTGCAAGGAGGCATCATGAAGAAGCTCGTCAATGACGTCCACGCCGTCGTGCGCGAAACCCTGGAAGGTTTCGCCCTGGCCCACCCCGACCTCGTCGATGTCCACTACTCGCCGGACTACGTCACCCGGCGCGCCCCCAAGGCCGAAGGCAAGGTCGGCCTGGTCTCAGGCGGCGGATCCGGACACGAGCCCCTGCACGCCGGCTTCGTGGGTGAGGGAATGCTGGACGCGGCCGTGCCAGGCGCAGTCTTCACCTCGCCCACCCCTGACCCGATCCTGGAGGCCACGAAGGCCGCCGACCGCGGCGCGGGCGTCCTGCACATCGTCAAGAACTACACGGGCGACGTCCTCAACTTCGAGACCGCCGCCGAGCTGGCCGACATGGAGGACATTCAGGTCGCCACCGTCGTCGTCAACGACGACGTGGCCGTCGAGGACTCCCTGTACACGGCGGGACGCCGCGGCGTCGCCGGAACGATCTTCGTGGAAAAGATAGCGGGCGCCGCGGCAGAGCGCGGCGACTCCCTCGAGGAGGTCACCCGCATCGCGACCAAGGTCAACGACCAGACCCGCTCCATGGGCCTGGCGCTGGGCCCCTGCACCGTGCCCCACGCCGGCAAGCCCTCCTTCGACCTGGGCGAGGACGAAATCGAGCTGGGCATCGGCATCCACGGCGAACCCGGATACCGCCGCGGCTCCATGGAGAGCGCCGACGCGCTGGTCGCGGAGCTCTACGAGCGCGTGCGCGCCGACCTGGGCCTGACCGAAGGCGAGCGCGTCGTCGCCCTCGTCAACGGCATGGGCGGCACCCCCATCTCCGAGCTATACATCTGCTTCCGCGCCCTCGCTGCCCTCCTGAAGAAGGACGGTATCGAGATCGCCCGCCAGATGGTCGGCAACTACGTCACCAGCCTGGAGATGCCCGGCGTGTCCGTGACCCTCATGCGCGCCGACGACGAGCTCCTCGAGCTCTTCGACGCGCCCGTGGCTACGGTGGCCTGGAAGTAAACGCCCGAGCGGAAGGAACGAGACGATGAGCGTTGACGCAGCGTGGGCCCTGCGATGGATCGAGGCCTCGGCGGCCACGGTCGCTCAGAACCGGGACTACCTGGTGGACCTGGACCGGGCCATCGGGGACGGCGACCATGGAGAAAACATGGACCGGGGCTTCACCGCCGCCGTTGCGGCCCTGCGCGAAGCGCAGCCGGGCACCGTCGCCGAGGTACTCAAGTTGGTCGCTAAGACCCTGATGTCCACGGTCGGCGGTGCCGCCGGCCCCCTGTACGGGACCGCGTTCCTGCGCGCATCGAAGGCGGCGGGCGGCGGCGACCTGGACGGCACCGGCGTCGTCGCGCTCATCGAGGCAGCCCTGGGGGGCATCCAGGCGCGCGGCAAGGCCACCGCGGGGGAAAAAACCATGGTGGACGCGTGGACGCCGGCCCTCGAGGCCGCCCGCGCGGCCGCGGAAGGGGGCGCCGACGCGGCTGACGTCCTGGACGCCGCGGCGACGGCAGCCGAGGCCGGGGCGGCCGCAACGAAGCCCCTGCGCGCCACGAAGGGACGTGCCTCCTACCTGGGCGAACGCTCCATCGGACACCTGGATCCCGGGGCGGTCTCGACCTCCCTCATCCTGCGTGCCGCCGCGCGCGCCGCAGTCGAGGGCGGTGCCGCATGAGCGTGCGCGTCGCCTTCGTTATCGTCTCGCATTCCGCCTCCCTGGCCGTCGGCGTGTGCGAACTCGCCGCACAGATGGCCCCCGACGTGCCCTTCACAGCCGCCGGCGGAACCGACGACGGTCGCATCGGCACCTCTTACGACCGCGTGGAGGCGGCCCTGGAGGCCGCGCTCGGCGCGGTCGAGGGGGAGGGCAGCGGCGTTGTCGTACTCACCGACCTCGGATCGGCCACGATGACCGTTGAATCCGTCATCGACATGAGCGACGAGCCCGAGCGCGTGCGCTTCGTGGACACCGCCCTCGTCGAGGGCGCCGTCGCAGCCTCCGTGCGCGCCCAACTCGGCGACAGCCTCAGCCAGGTCGCCGAAGTCGCTGCCTCCGTGGCCCCGCGCATCGAGGCCATCCCTGCCCCGGAGGCGCCCAAGGACCCCGTGCCCCTCATCAGCGGGGACTCGGGACAGGCCCCGGCCTCGTCGCTGTGGGCGTCCGCGGACGCCGTCGTCGCAGACCCCGTGGGCCTGCACGCGCGGCCGGCGGCCGCCTTCGTGCGACTGGCCGGCACCTTCGACGCGGAGGTGAGCGTCAATGGGGCGGACGGCGGGTCCGTGCTCGACCTCATGGCTCTGGGTGTCGCGCAGGGTGACACGGTCCATATCGAAGCAAATGGGGCCGACGCCACAGCTGCTGTTGCTGCCTTGGCGGATATGCTTGAAAGCGCTAACGCACCACTGTGACAATCAAAGGAGACAACGTGAGCGCTAAGAGTGTTCTGCTGGAGCCCCAGCACCTTCTCGACCCCGACCTCGAGCACACCCTCATCGTCGTGAAGCCCGACGGCTACGCGCGCGGCCTGACCGGCGAGATCCTGCGCCGCATCGAGGCAAAGGGCTACACGATCAAGGGCCTGAAGCTCATGGTCGCCTCCCGCGAGCTGCTCGCCGAGCACTACGCCGACCATAAGGACAAGCCCTTCTTCGAGGGACTCCTGGAGTTCATGAGCTCCGGCCCCGTCGTCGCCATGATCGTCGAGGGCCAGCGCGTCGTCGAGGGCATGCGCGTCCTCATGGGGTCTACCGACCCGACGACCGCCCCCGCTGGCACGATCCGCGGAGACCTGGGCCGCGCCTGGAACAGCCCCCACATGGAGAACCTGATCCACGGCTCGGACTCCGTGGATAACGCAAAGCGCGAAATCTCCCTGTGGTTCCCGGAGATTTACTGAGGGGCCGGTAACCTGCAAGGGTGCACCTCAAGAACCTGACGCTGCGGGGCTTTAAGTCCTTCGCCAGTGCGACCACGCTTGCCCTCGAGCCGGGCATCACGTGCGTCGTCGGCCCCAACGGGTCGGGTAAATCGAACGTCGTCGACGCGCTCGCCTGGGTGATGGGCGAGCAGGGGGCACGCGCGCTGCGCGGCTCGAACATGGCGGACGTTATCTTCGCGGGGACATCTGGGCGCGCGGCGTTGGGGCGCGCCCAGGTGGACCTGACGATCGACAACACCGACGGGCTGCTCGACATTGAGTACTCGGAGGTCACGATCAGCCGCACCCTGTTCCGCGGGGGCGGCTCGGAGTACTCCATCAATGGTTCGCCCGTGCGTCTCCTGGACGTCCAGGAGCTCCTGTCGGACACGGGTATGGGCCGCCAGATGCACGTGATCGTCGGCCAGGGCCAGCTCGACGCGATCCTGTCCTCCACCCCCGAGGAGCGCCGCGGTTTCATCGAAGAGGCCGCGGGCGTCCTCAAGCATCGGCGCCGCAAGGAACGGGCGCTCAAGAAGCTGTCGGACATGGACGCGAACCTCGTGCGCGTCCTGGACCTGACGAACGAGATTCACCGCCAGCTGGGGCCCCTGGCCCGCCAGGCGCGCGTTGCCAGGCGCGCCTCCCTCATTCAGGCGCGCGTGCGCGACGCGAAGGCCCGCCTACTCGCGGACGATCTGGCGTCTGCGCTTTCCAAGCTGTCGGTGCTCGAGGCCTCGGACGAGTCGGCGGCCGAGCGCCGTGCCTCGCTCGAGGAGCAGATAGCCGCCGCGCGCTCCGAGCTTGCGCGCCTGGAGGATGCTGAACGTGCGTCCTCGCCGGTGCTCGATCAGGCGTCTGCCGACTGGCAGTCGCTCACCACGATCACCGAGCGCCTGCGCGGCACGCTCATGGCCGCGAGCCAGAAGGTTTCCCTGCGCGCGACCCCCGAGCTGCCCCCGGGCGGCGAGGATCCCGACGTGCTCGACGAGCGCGCCCGCGTCGCCGGTGCCGAGGATGCAGCGTTGGTCGCTCAGGTCGAAGAGGCGCGCTCTGCCCTGACGTCCGCGACTCGCGCGCGCGAGGCAGCAGAAGACGCCGACGATTCCGCGTCCCGCGAGTTGGCCCGCGTCAACCGTGTCATCGCCGACCACCGTGAGAAGGTCGCCCGTCTCACGGGTGACGCCACCACCGCCGCGTCTCGCCTGGAGGCCGCCCGCGCCGAGGCCGAGCGCGCGTGGGGCGCATACCGCGCGGCTCAGGAACGCGCCGAGGCTGCGGCTGCGGCCGTGCCTGGATCCGGTCGTTTGTCCGGCTCTACGGACGAGGCTGGGGTGTCCTCTTCCGGGAAGGCGCAGGCTGACAGCGCGTTCGATAAAGCTGCCGATGGTCCGGAATCTGGTGGGGGAGCTGCCCGCGCACACGCCGAGGCCTCGGCCAGACGCGACGCAGCGCGCGCACGCGTAGACCACCTGCTCGGCGTCGAACGCGAGGCCCGCGCCGATCGCGCGCGCTGGGAGGCGCGCCGCGACGCGCTCGCTCAACTGCTCGCCCCCGAGGACGGCACCGCCGAGCTGCTGGGTCGTCCCGGCGTCCTCGGGCAGGTGGCGCCCCTCCTGCACGTCGCGCCCGGCCACGAGGACGCCGTCGCCGCGGCGCTCGCCCCCTTCGCCGACGCCGCCATCGTGGACTCCCTGGTCCGAGGCCTGGGCGAGCTTGAGGCGGCCCGCGCGGCCGGGCGATCGCTGCGCCTCGTCGTCGCAGGGGCAGACAACGCGCTCGCGCAGGGCGCGGGGCGCGCGAACAACACCGCCGCCTCGACGCCCCAGGAGGGTGCTTCGGCGCTCGGCGAGGGGGAGGACCTGCCCGAGCTGCCCGAGGGCGCCGTCTGGTTGAGCGGTGTCGTCACGTGCGAGGGCGGCGCCGCGCCCCTGGCGGCCCTCCTGGATGGGGTCGTCTCGTGCCCCGCCGACGTTGCGCCTGAGGCGCTCGCCCAACCCGGTGTTCGCGCCGTCGTCACGCCGGGCGGCGACGTGCTGCGCGCGTGGTCGGTCGAGGGAGGCCACCAGGCGTCCTCCGTGCTGTCCGTTCGCGCCGACTACGAGGAGGCGTCTACGCAGACTGAGGCCGCCCAGGCCCGCATGACGGAGGTCTCCGAGCAGCTCAGCGAGGCGAACACCCACCTGGACCGCTGCATCCGCGAGGCGAACGACGCCCTGAAGGCCCTGCGCGAGGAGGATGCCCAGCGCGCGAAGGAGGCGCAGGAACTGGCGCGCGCACAGTCGGCCGCGCAGGCAGCCCATGCCGAGGCCGAACGAGCCCGAGACGTCGCCCGCCGAGCCGACGAACAGGTGGAGTGGGCGAAAGAACAGGACGTGGCGGCCAAGGCTCGCCTGGAAGGAGCCGACTCGGTTGGCCCGCCCGAATCCCTGGAGGACGCCCAGGCCCGTGCGGACGCCGCGTCTCGCGCCGCGCGCGAGGCCCGCGAGGCCGAGAACGAGGCTCGCCTCAGCTTGCGCACCCTCGAAGAACAATCGCGGCGCGCCGCCTCACGCGCCCGCTCCCTGCGCCAGGCCGCCGCAGCCGAGCGCGAGGAGCGCGCCCGCTACGCCCGGCGCGAGGCCGCACGAAAGACGGAGCTGGCAACGGCCTCGGACGTGGAGGCAGCCGCCCGTGTCGCCCTCGAAGCCGCCGAGCGAGCCCTGTCCCAGGCCGCTGCCGAGCGCGACCGCCTGAGCGAGCGGCGCTCCCAGGTGTCCCAGGAGGTCAGCGATGCGCGCCGCGCCCTGGATCGGCTGGGCGCTGAGCTGTCGGAGGCCACGGCCTCGGCCCACCAGGGGCAGATCGCCGCCGAGCAGACGCGCCTGCGCGTCGAAGACCTGCAGCGGCGTGCCCTGGAGGAGCTCTCCCTCGAACCCGAGCAGCTCATCG
>QWCZ01001522.1_pt1 | contig 10441 bp, 8 predicted proteins | sample 1972651 | NCBI WGS metagenome assembly QWCZ01 (sample SAMN09866695, study PRJNA288562) | Human oral metagenome isolate pre1_saliva, whole genome shotgun sequencing... | isolation source: mouth | host: Homo sapiens | place: USA: California
TTTGTTTCTCGCCCAGAGTTGCTGGCAAAGGGCACGTTGGTTGTTATTTTCCATATTTCTCCTTACTTTCTACTAGTTCCCCGGAAATATGGAAACAAAGTTATATCTAAAAAATGAGCTAATAAATAGTATTTTTTGTAGAGCCTGATTTTTCTAACAGATATTAGTCAACAATCATTAAATACCTGAATAAGTCTCTACTAACAACTGAATCTTACGTAAAACTTCTTGCTTCTTCCGTTCACGCGCTCCCTGTCTGCGAGAAGTTGGTGGAATAATCGAATCCAAATCAGTCCCACTATTTTCAGCATAACCTCGTTGAATTGATTTGTCGATGAATAATTGATAATCAGCTACAAGTTTCTCAGACTCAGCTAGGTCATGGATTGCGATTTTCTTGCGCTCCTTGCCATATTCATAGAAAGCATTGATAATCCCATCATGGTCTTTCAATTTTTGCAAATCAGTGTCATTGATAAAGCCGATAACCAACTCTTCTTTGGCACGAATATCGATACTAGAACGAATCACACGACTAACTTCTGCTTTCATTGCTTCTTTGGACTCAGAATTCTTCGATTTTTCAACAATCAATGCCAAGATATAGTCTAGGTTAATCTCATCTGTTTTTAGGAGTTCGATTTCAAATTCGACATCTGAAAGATCAACATCCAAATCCTTGGTCTTTTCATAATTTTTAAGGTTCAAAAATTCATCTCGAATTTCCACATAAGTGCTTCTTAAATCCTGAAGATAACCTTCTGAAATAGGTTTGTCGATTTCTTGAAATTCGTCATAATTTCGAAGAACATTATCAAGCTTCAACAACTCACCAAATAACTTAACAAACTCCTTCTTATCATGCTCTGTTTCAATTTCTTGCGGATTCGGGAATCTTTCCAGAATTTCCTGACAAACTGCAGTATAGCCTTTGACCTCGATACCCGTTACTTGATCCACGAAACCATCCATATATTCAATAAAGCTTTTTTCTAAGATGATTTCAAGCTTATTGGTGTCTCCAAAAGTCTTAATAGCTGCTTGCGTAGCCTTTTCTAAATCACGGAAACAAACAATATTCCCAAAAGGTTTAACCTTGTTAAAAATCCGATTGGTTCTCGAGAAGGCCTGAATCAAACCATGATAACGTAGATTTTTATCGACAAAGAGTGTATTCATAGTCGGGGCATCAAATCCCGTTAAGAACATACCGACCACAATCAGCAAATCCACTTCCTTGGATTTAACGCGTTTGGAAAGGTCACGATAGTAATTTTGAAACTCCTTCCCATCAGCTGAGAAGTTGGTCTTGAACATGTGATTATAGTCGTCAATCGCTCTAGAAAGAAACTCTTTAGAAGATAGAGGCATGGCTGTTTCTTGAGGCTCTAGCTCTTCATCTTGAATTTCTCCATAAGCTGACTGTTCTTCGTTTGGTGCAAAGCTAAAGATAGTCGCAACTTTCAAACGCTTAGCCTCTGGTAAAGCTGCTTGCTGTTGTTGGAGTTCTTCATAGTATAGTTTTGCTGCTTCAATACTTTGTACAGCTAGCATGGCATTAAAGCCAGCCAATTGTTTTTGTTTATGAGTATAGTGTTGATTTCGGTGTGTTTTTGTATTATACACGCGAAGTAAGTATTCTGTGATGGTTGCTATCCGTTCTGGATGTAGAAGTAGCTCCTTCTCCATCTTTTTGAGTTTCTTCTCGTCAATCTCTTTTCCAATTACCCCTACTGCTTGTTCTGCCTCTCGATATTTATTCAGCTCTGGCTTGATATAATTATAGTCTACTTTAAATTTTAATACCTTCTTATCCCTTATTGCATCAGTAATAACATAGGAGTGTAACATGTCACCAAATACATCTTGAGTTGTCTCACCAGTTAATGTATTCGCTGAAAAGATAGGAGTCCCTGTAAAACCAAATAATGAGAACTTCTTAAATGCTTTCTTGATTCTCTTTTGAGCTTTACCAAATTGAGAACGATGGCACTCATCAAAAATCAAAATACATTTTTTGTCATAAATAGGATGGTCAGTATTTTTTGTAATGAAATTATTTAGCTTCTGAATCGTCGTAACAATAATTTTATCATCTGACATTTCAATATTGCGTTTTAGTTCTTTTGTATTATTACTACCATTGACTGAATTTGGTTGGAATTTTTGATATTCCTTCATGGTTTGATAGTCTAAATCTTTTCTATCCACCACAAAAATCACTTTGTCAATATAGTCCAACTCTGTTGCCAAACGAGCCGTTTTAAAGCTGGTCAAGGTTTTCCCTGAACCCGTCGTATGCCAAATATAGCCACAGGCATTTATAGTGCCAAAGTTCTTCATCTCATTAGATGAATGAATCTTGCGTATGATACTCTCAGTAGCTGCTATCTGATAAGGACGCATGATGAGCAAGGTATTATCAGCGTCAAAAACACAATACTTGGTCAATATCTCCAAAAGGACTCGCTTGCTCAAGAAAGTGACAGTAAAGTCTTCCAGATCGTGGATTGTTTTATTCTTACGGTCTGCCCATTCACAGGTGAACTCATAGTGATTTTTATTTTGAGCAGTCGTATTTGCAAAGTAGCGTGTATAAGTCCCATTCGAAATCACAAAAATCTGAATGTATTTGTATAAAGAATTTTCGCTATTGAAGCTTTCCTTGCTATAACGGTGAACCTGATTAAAGGCTTCTTGCAGACTAACTCCACGTCTCTTTAATTCAATCTGAACTAACGGTAGACCATTCACTAAAATAGTAACATCATAACGGTTGGTATGAGTACCCACTTGGGTCACCTGGTTGATGACCTGCATGCTGTTGTTGTGAATGTTTTTCTTATCAAGAATGAAAATATTTTTAATCCGTCCATCATCAAAGACAAAATCATAGATATAATTCTCTTGGATTTTTCGAGTTTTTTCAACTAATCCTTCATTTGGACAATCCAGATACTCTACTACAAAGCGATTCCACTCCGTATCAGTAAAGGTCACCTTATTAAGCTTTTCAATCTGAATCTTAGCATTTGCTAAGAGTTCGGTAGGCGTGTGAATATCCAAGCGTTCGTAGTTTAGATGATTCACCAAATCAGAAATTAACTGATTTTCTAAATCAGCCTCTGTCTGATATTCTCTATCCGTGCGATACTCTGGTTGATACTCAGCCAAGAGAATCCCTTCATTTGTTTCCGCAATTACTTTTGTATCAGTAGGATAAGTAACCAATATTTATCTCCTTCTTAACTTTTCCAATTAAAGTTTTCAATAAATTGCTGATAGACCCGCTTTAAAACATTCTGTAGTTGTGGAGCCATTTGTTTTCCTTCATAATCAGAATATGAACTATGACTATGTAGGTTAATCATTCTTATATAAGGCGCACTATCTTCTATATTCCCTTCATCATCCTTTAGAATCACACAATCTCCCCATGTTCCATATCCTAAAAAAGTAGCGGTCTTTTCTAGCAAATTTCGCAAGAGATTAAAATGATACTTTTCTATTCGATTATTATCAATAGCGTCTTCCAGTTCTTTTTTTAACATTAAATGATATGCAAAAGGAGAATCACTTCGTTGTTTTTCAAGATAATAAAGTCTTTTTATTTTACTAAGTGTGTATTTTTCACCATTCAACTCATTATGAAGGACATTATAAAATAAAGCATGATGCGTTGTAATAATAAACTTTAAATTCGTATTGCTTGATTTTATTAACTTAGCTAAGTCTAAAGCAACATCAATAATCCTCCTATCATCTAAGGACGAAATAGGATCGTCTATAAAAATGTACTCTAATTTATCATACTCCGTTGACCGTCTATCCCCCTCAGGAAGACTTAGCTGCTCAATTACATATTCAAGAAAAACATAAAATACAGACCATATAAAATTGCTTTCCTCTCCTCTGGAAATTTTAATATTATCAGAGGTATTTCCATCAATAGAAGAACTAAATGTAACAGAAGAAGAATCAGAGCTAAAAGATGCGTCTAAAACTACATTGTTAGAATTATTATTATCTGCCAAATAACTTTGAAACTTATTTACAATACGTACAGTATCACCTTCAACATTAATAATATTTTTTATCCAATACGAACCAGGATTAATAAGGAGTCTTCTATTACAATCATATTCAAGGTCATTATCCCAATAAAATAAATCCTCTGTAAAAGCATTATAATACAGTATTTTATTATATTGGTCCTCTTCTCCACTAGATAATAAGTTTTTAAACTCTATTGACAATCTCGTTTTACCGGTTCCATTAAACGCATATATTAACTGAACCTTTTTCTTACATTGCAAAATCTCTGATGCCACATCTACTAGTTCTTCATAACCGTCTTCATTAGTGCTCATAACTTTTTCCTAACTTTTTTACTTACTAAAATCTAAAAATTGACTCGCCAGTATTCGTACTGTTTTTGACGAAGTTCAATCTACTTAGGCAGTCCCATATTTAAGTCGCTACAAACCATGTCAAAGTTGTCAAGAATCTGAACAATCCCCGACTGTATTTCTAGAGAACGGAACTTTGAATAGGTTCCAATCCACTGTCTACTATGTTGTTCTAGTTTATAAGTTATTGTATCCAAATAATGCCATACGTAACGTAATAATACTTCACTTTCAAGCCCATCCTTTATCGTTAATATTTTCATAGCTGATGATTTTACTTTAAAATTAAAATCTACCCATTGTTTTGATATCGTAAAATCATCAAAAATAATAACAGGATTATTTTTACTAGCTTGATAAATACCGTCTGTTTCATTTGTGTAACCTAAAATAAATGATTGTCCCACAGTTAAAACAGAGCTATCATTACTATCAGCATACTCTATACTTAATACAATATATTTGTTTGGTTGCTCATAATCTACCACATCCCCCAATTCATTCCACTTAACCTGAAAACACTAATCCTCAAAGGATAATAGCTTATCTCGATAAAAAGAATATTGCTTTTTCCGTGAGGTTAATTCTGAGGTTAATTCTGAGGTTAATTCAGTAACATACTCAGTCATTTTGTCAAGTGTTTGCACTATTTCCTCTTGAATTTCTTCACTTTTAGGAATTGGTATAAGAGTAGTTTTTGCTTTACTCCAATGTCTTTTATAGCTTCCTTCTTTCTTATAAAAATTACAAAAGCAATAGTATATATATTTTGCTTTTATACCACTCTTAGGTTTCAAAATTTTTAAGCCATCAGCTCCTTGAACAAAAGCGAAATCTATATATTTTACATGCTCTGAGTGATCCCCAAAAATGATATATTCATCCTTATTCAGATATTTTTCATAATCTGAATAACCTGCAATGAATTGTTCCCCTTGATCAACAATTGGTATTTTCCCTGTTGCTTGATACTCCTTTTTAGTTAATTTTACTGGACTTGTCACAGTATCAACCACTTCCCCCAACTCTTTCCATTCAACGGAACAGTTTTGGATTTCTTCTAGTATGTTTCCTAGTTTCTCTACTATCTTATCTATCTCTGCACGCAAGTGAGCAATCTTTGTAACGGTCTCAGGAATTTCTTGATTAAGTTCATCAATATCAATCTTCTCACTTGTATCTTCTTGTTCAACATAGGTTGAGACAAAAAGATTATAGCCCTGCTCTGAACCAATCACTTCATTATCAACAAGAGCTGCTTTGTAGTCTAAACTTTGATAATTAGTAAATAATTCAACGATATGGTCGATATTGTCATCCGTCAAGATATTGTTATTAGTCTCTTTTTTGAATTCCTTACTCGCATCGATAAAGAGTGTTTTATTTTCTAGTTTATTTTTCGCTAACACTAAAATCGTGGTAGCGATAGGGGTTCCAAAAAAGAGATTTTCTGGAAGGGCAATAACCGCTTCAACAAAGTTGTTATCTACCAAATATTGACGAATAGTCTTCTCAGCACCACTACGATATAAAATGCCTGGAAAACAAACAATGGCTGCTCGACCTCTGTTAGACAAGTGATTAAGACTATGCATGATAAAGGCAAAGTCAGCTTTTGACTTAGGAGCTAGTTTACCTGCTGGCGCAAAACGGTCATCGTTTATGAGAGTTGGATCTCCCTCTCCCACCCATTTGACAGAGTAAGGAGGGTTCGAAACAATAGCATCAAACGGTTTTTCATCCAAATGCTGAGGATTTAAAAGGGTGTCTCCTCGCTTGATATCGAAGTTATTGTAGTTGATATTGTGCAAGAACATATTCATACGAGCCAAGTTATAGTTAGTCATATTAATTTCTTGACCAAAGAAACCATCCTCTAAGATATGGTCTTCGTATTGCTTTTTCATCTGTAACAAGAGAGAACCTGACCCACATGTTGGATCGTAAACCTTGTTAATCTTGTCCTTACCAACCATTACCAAACGAGCAAGTAATTTAGAAACTGTCTGAGGAGTGAAAAATTCACCACCACTTTTCCCAGCATTACTCGCATAGTTTGAAATCAAGAACTCATAGGCATCACCAAAAGCATCAATATCATTTTCCTCAAAATTACCAAAGTTAATGCTATTGATACCATTAAGAATATCAGAAAGACGTTTATTTTTTTCTGGAACGGTTCCACCTAGGATATCACTTCTTGTATTCAAGTTATAGAACAAACCTTTGATATCTTCTTCTGATTTGAACCCAATTGCCGATTTTTCAATATCTTGGAAAATATTGGCTAAATCTTCGTTTAAATTTTCATTTTGTGAGGCATTCTTGACGACATTTTCAAATAACTGACTAGGAAGAATAAAGAAACCCTTAGCCTCCACTGTCCCTGGTTTAAAATCTCGCTCAGCTTCTTGGTCACTCAAATTAGCATAACAAAATTCTAAATCCCCAGCTTCATGCTCAGCTCGATCGAAATAGTCAGCCATATGCTCTGAAATAAAGCGATAGAAAAGGATTCCCAGTATATACTGTTTAAAATCCCAGCCATCTACCGCCCCACGAACATCTTCTGCAATCGCCCAAATTTTACGGTGAAGCTCCTTGCGCTCTGCATTTTCTTTACTTGCCATTTTTACTTTCCTTAATTAATGTATTATTTTTCTATTATATCATATTTTAAGAAAAACCACTCGACCTGAATAGATCGAGTGGGGTATGATTTTTTTTGAAATAAGACTTTACAATTATATTCTATAAATTCAATTACTTTTTGGATTTATTAATGGATCAGAACCTCTTTCATACCATCCTTATCATCACTTTTAACAAATACGATATTCCGTTTTCCTGTTAACTCTATCAATTTTTCTTTACCTAGAATGATTGCTAGATTTTTAACAATTGAACATTTTGCTGACTCATCAAAATAAGTGAAAATAAATCTATAATGATACCTCCCGCTTTTTGCTAATTCAAAACATTTTTGAAATATCTCTTTATCCAGAGGATCTACTGAATGACCAAATACAACTATATTTTTAGGACTACTATGGGTGACAGGTAATTTATTCCCAGATACATGGATATATTCTTTTTTTAAATTTGTGATACAAAAAAATCTTCGAATTTACTTCCGGTTTCTTTAACAACCCGTTGATAGTATTTCTGATAAGGAATTAAATCACTATTGATATTATTTTCTTTGTCCTCAATACCAAAAACCATCGTATTGATTCGACTGAAAGTTCTCTCTAAATCAATTCGCCCATGTATGAAGTGAGTATTCTCTTCAGAGCTCCCAAATAGATGACCTGATGTGTTGGTATAATTAAAATTTATGATATAGGAATTTGACAAATCCGATATTGCATCTAAGGCTGTTGAACTTGCTTCAGTCTCACGAACTTCAAAATCTAAGTAATCTAAATATGACAGATAGATTTCCAACAGTTCAATTAGAAAATCAAGTTGCCTAATAAATTCGTTATTTAATTTATCCAATGCAACTTCTCTTTCTAAAGAACTCCAACCTTTTTCATGAAAAAGTGAAAAAAACATATTTGCAATATATAATTTTGACCTATAATTTTTTCATTTAATATATTCTCTTCCAATAGCCAATTTCGTCCTGTAGTCGCAACTTTGAATAGTACTTCATTATTCTCTTTAAAATACATTATTGCATCTGAAAGTTGAGAAATCATAATTTCAAGATTAGACCAATTTTCTCAGAGTCTATCTTTGTTTTCATTAATAAATTTTTAAATACAAATTATCTCTGTATTTCTCAATCCCTATATTTTTATCTTTTAGAAACTTTAGCAATCCCTAATCAGGATTAGAAAATAATTGTTTTTCAAATTCAATAAAATCTGTATATTTCGTTTTTCGTCCCATTGCAATATCAAATCCATTGCCTAAAATTAGAATTGTTTCCATCATAATTATTCCCTCCTTTGTTATATAAATATTAAAATTGTTCTCCCCCTATTTCGAAGCACTTTTGACCTTTTTCTTAGTAATGATGCGGTCGTTTTTGTTGGCTAGAGATTTGAGTCGGGCTTCTAGCAGGATTTTTCTCCCTACTTCGTTGCGGGTGTAAACGAGTTGGTAGTTGCCCAGATATGGTGCGACGGCATCTAGGAAGAGCTGGGCATCTTCCTTGCGTTTTTCAAAAAGGCTAGGAACCACAAAATACTTGGACTGACCTGCTGGTGCTTTTTTAGCTACTAAGAGGTAGCGTTGATTGTCCACGGGAGCAAAGAATTCACCCAAGGTCCGAGAGAAGAGCTCCTTATCTCGCATACTGCCACCTTTTAGATAGGCAAATACGTTAAAGCTTTCCTTGTCCTCCTCGACCTGCACGCGCGACTGGTTATCAGACAAATGCCCGGCAGTCACCATGACTTTGCGAATAGCCTCCCCAATCTGGCACAAGCGTTTATAAGGACTCTTGTAGCTGTAATAGCGAAAGGCTGTAATAGCTAGGAAGAGGACACAAAGAGCTGTCAACCATGGCAAGGCAAAGAAGGTTAGTCGAACGACATAAGCTAGGAGACTAATGGCAAATATCATCAGAGCGTAGCGAAGCCACTTTTCAGCATCCGCTAGGGCGAGCAGAGGGATTCGTTTGCTGTCGGTCGCAACTTCATTGACAATCTCAATCTTATCAGCAACAATGAGAGATTCCTGCCATTTTTTACGTAAGGAGGCGCGATCCTTGGATAGTTCCATGATCTTCTCGTTATAGTCTTCGAGTTTCTTTTTCTTAAATGGGAACTCAGGAAAGTTTAAGCGGTCCAAACCTGTTTCAATAGTATCTTCCTTATAGGACAAGCCAAGGAAATGGTCCATACGACGGGCAAGGGTTTGTAGATCCTGATAAGGATTGAGGTCTTGCTCCACGCAAAGTTTTGGCTGCATAATCCAAACGAATTCTATCAAGTTTGTAGATCCTGATAAGGATTGAGGTCTTGCTCCCCCTCTTGTTTTTCCTTAGAAAAGGCTGGATTTTTATAAGGTTTGATGGCTACTAGGTGCCAGATATTGCTGGTCTTATCTGGATGTCCTGGCCAGATACGGATGGCACGGCCCCGCATCTGATTGCTGAGCATAAAGCTTCCAACAAAACTTCCTAGGATGAGAGAGTTGACGCAAGGGGCATCCCATCCTTCTCCCAAGAGAGACTTGGTTCCGACCAAGACCTGGATAGAACCTCGTTGGAAGAGTTCGGTCACTGCTGCGACCATCCCCTTAAAGCTGGATGGAAAGCCTACTTGGAGATAAGAACCTTGATCGAGTTTTCCAATGGCAGAGAAGCTTAAGCTAGTGTTTGGAATGAGTGCTTGAAGTTCTGCCTTGACACTAGCCGGTATGATCACGACACTACCAGAAAGGACTGCTATCGGGACAGACAAGCCTTGCTTTTGTGCACTTCTGCGAATGGTTTCAAAGTAAGAGAGGACTCCTAATTGCGTGATTGGTGCTTGGTCATCTCCCAGATAACTGGCAAAATCCTTACGGATATAGTCCGCCAAGATCAACTGTCTCAAGTCCTTTCCTAGACTGGCATACTCGGTTTCAAAGATAGATGCAATCCCAGCTAGTTTTCCTAAAGATTGGTTGAGGATTTGGTCATTGGCCTTGGATTTAACCAAGAAAACCTGACGTTTTTCAATCAATCCTCTTGATTTCAGTTCTGCTTCTATCTTTTTCTTTGTCTCCTGCGGATCCTCATACCAGTCAGGAGTCTGATAGAGAAGGCCTTGCAAGAGAACTTCAAGCCTTCAGCTCCTAGTAAATCTCGTAGATGCTTGGGGATTTCCAGTTTTTGAGCCTGTAGATAAATGAGGAGTGCTGAGAGATACTTTGGATCCTCAAGGAGCATATCCGCAGAAATTTCCCCTTTGAGAACTTTGGAACTCCGGATCAACTCTTGGAAGTCAGGATCAACGACTAGTTGGCTGACATACTGCCACTTGGTGTCTTCAAACTCTTCCAAGCGCTTGTCCTCGTCCTTAGTCGGAAAACAG
>QWCZ01001843.1_pt1 | contig 10430 bp, 15 predicted proteins | sample 1972651 | NCBI WGS metagenome assembly QWCZ01 (sample SAMN09866695, study PRJNA288562) | Human oral metagenome isolate pre1_saliva, whole genome shotgun sequencing... | isolation source: mouth | host: Homo sapiens | place: USA: California
GTGTTCTTTAATCCAAGGCGCGAGCAGGCGGGTGGATTTGACGTCGAAAATCACTTTGGCTTTAGGATTGCGGCTCAACACGTCTTGCGCGAAAAGCATTAATTGGCGGTCTGGATAGATGATGTTGCCGTCTTTGGTGACTACGCCCAAGCGGTCGGCATCGCCGTCAAATGCCAAGCCGATTTCGGCATCGCTGTTTTTCAGCGCGATAATCAAATCTTGCAGGTTTTTCGGTTTGGAAGGATCAGGGTGGTGGTTGGGGAAATTGCCGTCCACTTCACAGAAAAGTTCGGTAACTTCATTGCCCAAACCTTTGTAGAGTTTGCCTGAAAATGCGCCGCCGATACCGTTGCCTGCGTCGATGGCGATTTTCATGGGGCGTTTGAGCTTGATGTGGCCGACGATGTGGTTGTGGTATTCGTCGGAGATGTCTTTTTCGGTTACGCTACCTTGTTTGTCGGCGGCAACAAAACTGTCTTTTTCAATAATGGCTAAAAGTTCTTGAATGGCTTCGCCGGCGAGCGTGTCGCCGCCGAGCATCATTTTGAAACCGTTGTAATCGGGCGGATTGTGGCTGCCGGTAATCATTACGCCGCTGCCGCCGCATTCGTTGATGCGGCTCTAGTGGCGATGGCTTTGCCGATGAGATAGGCGGCTTCGTCGGTCAGGGTTTTGCCGACAATGCCTCGGATGTCGTAGGCTTTGAAGATGTCGCGGGCAATATTTGCCATGATGGTTTCCTTGTTGTGGTTTCAGGAAAGGAGACTATTTTAACACGTTGCAATATTGTCCGAAGGCCTGCGGGAGGTGTTCAGACGGCATATATGCTTGGATTTTATGCCGCCTGAAACAAAAAAAGCAGCCTTTTATACAGGCTGCTTCCGGATTATCGGTTTATACGGCTTCGGCTTTGATAATGATGACAGGTTCGGTCGGAACATCATCATGGTAGCCGTGGCGTTTGGTAGATACGCCTTCGATGGCGTCGACAGCATCAAAACCGTCGACTACCTTGCCAAATACGGCATAACCCCAGTCTTGTACGACGGTTCTGCCGTACATTTCTTTGGAGCGGTGGTTGAGGAAGGCATTGTCGGCAGTGTTGATGAAGAATTGTGCACTGGCGGAATGGGGGTCGGAAGTGCGTGCCATGGCGATGGTGTATTTATCGTTGGGCAGACCGTTGGACGCTTCGTTTTGAATCGGATCGCGCGTTTCTTTTTCGTTCATGTTTTCATCCATGCCGCCGCCTTGAATCATGAAGCCTTTGATGACGCGGTGGAAGATTACGCCGTCGTAGAAGCCGTCTTTGACGTATTGTTCAAAGTTTTTGGCGGTAACGGGGGCTTTGTCGAAATCGAGTTCGATTTTGATGTCGCCTTTGTTGGTGTGCAGGATAATCATGGGTTTTCCTTTCGTTAAGAATTTCTTTGCAAATGGTGGCTGGAGGAAAAACTTCAAGGCTGTATGAAAAATATTCTTTATTTGGGAAGAGTCATCCCGGGCGGTTGGCGGAACGTGCGGCAAAGAGTGCAAGCAATGCACCCGTCAGGTCGGCAAAGATGTCGCCCAGACTGCCGGTTCGGGTTTCGGTCAGCCACTCCTGCGCGCATTCGCTGACTACGGCGAAACAGAGGGCAAAGACCATCAGGCTGCGATAGGGGATGGGGCGGTTGTCGGTTCTGAATGCTTTGGTCAGAAGCCAGATTTGTGCGAAAAACAGGGCGAGGTGCGCCACTTTGTCAAAATGCGGAAAAGGCGGTGGCGCGGTTTCGGCAGCTTTGAAAAGCAGCGAGTAAATGCTGCCTGCAAACCACAATGCCGAGAGCAGGATAAAGCGGTTGCGCGGCAGATTCATGCTTGTTCCTCTTCAAGCCATATCCGGCATAGTTTGGATAGGCGCAGGAATTTTCCGCCGCGTGCGGCCAGCATGTCGCGCCAAATGGCAATTTCTTCGGCGGAGGGGGCATCGTCTATGCTGCATTCGTAGAGCAGGAAATTTAAAGTTTCTTCAATGACGGCAACGGATTCGGTTTGGATGAGCCGGTTGAGTTCGGACATAGTGCGGGTTCTCGCTGATGGCGGGAATGCCGTCTGAAAGGGCTTCAGACGGCATTGGGTCATTTGCTGTGCAGGAAACGTGTTGCTTCTTCCCATTTGCCGGAAATGATGTCGGGTATGGCTTGCAGGGATTTGGCGATGGCATCGTCAATCTGTTGGCGGTGTTCCGCACTGGGTTTGTTCAGGACATAGCCGACGACGAGGTTGCGGTCGCCCGGGTGGTCGATGCCGAGGCGCAGGCGGTAATAGTCGGCCGTGCCGAGCCGTGCCTGAATGTCTTTCAACCCGTTGTGTCCGCCGTTTCCGCCGCCGAGTTTGAACTTAATCCTGCCGCAAGGAATGTCGAGTTCGTCGTGGACGACGAGGATTTCTTCGGGTTTGATTTTATAAAACTGCGCAAGGGCGGCAACTGCCTGTCCGGAACGGTTCATGAACGTGGTCGGCTTGAGCAGCCAGACATCGCCGTCGGGCAGGGCGGCACGGGCGACTTCGCCGAAGAATTTTTTTTCTTCTTTAAACGAAGCCTTCCACTTCCAAGCCAGTTCGTCGAGGAACCAAAAGCCTGCATTGTGCCGGGTTTGCTCGTATTCTTTGCCGGGGTTGCCCAATCCGACAACCATTTTGATTTTGTTTGACATGTCGTTTTCCATCAAATGCCGTCCGGACGGGGTTCAGACGGCATGGTTAGCCTTTTTGGTTAAGGACGCGCCTGCGACGCGCTTCTTTAGGGTCTGCCTGCAGCGGACGGTATATTTCGATACGGTCTCCGTCGTGTAACGGCGTATCGTCTTTGACTGCCTTGCCGAAAATACCCAAGGGGGCAGAATGCAGGTCGAGGTCTGTAAAGATTTCGTCCAAACCGCTTTTCAGTGCGGCCGCACGGATACGGGTTCCTTCCTCGACTTGCATGTTTTTCAAAACCTGCTTGTCAGACAGTCCGTACACGATTTCAATTTCAAGCATAACGGCGGTCTGCCTCTTTGACGAACGCTTCGACCAATGTGGAGGAAAGGTGGCTGAATACGGGGGAAATTAAGGCGGATAAGACGGCATTGGAAAAATCGTATTCAAGGTTGAATTCGATTTTGCACATATCGTCGCCCAAATCGATGAACTTCCATGTCCCACGCAGGGTTTTGAACGGGCCGTCAAGCAAATCCATACGGATTTCCTTGCCGGGTATGTTGCGGTTGTGCGTGGCGAATGATTGGCGCACGTGCATATAGTCCATAAACAGCCGCGCCTTCAGTTCGTTGCCGCTACGCCCGATGACCTCGGTTTTGCTATACCACGGCAGAAAGCGCGGATAGTCTTCAACCTTATCGACCAGCTCGAACATTTTGTCCGCACCGTGCATGACCAAGATGCTTTTTTCAACTTTTTTCACGGATATTCCCTAAGCGTCCGGCGTTTGTTTAAAGGCGGTATTATAAACGAAATTTCTGAGATTCAGACGGCATGGATAAGGAACGGTGCCGTCTGAAAGGGATAAAGAAAACGGCAGCTTGCGGGCTGCCGTTTGTTCTGGGAGTTAAGCCTTGTTTTCAGGCTGCTGCTCGGACTCTGTCGAAGCGGTGTCTGCCGGGGCAGGTGCTTCGGTTTCTTCCCGAGCCGGAGCGTGTGGTGCGTTATCTTCCGCCGCGTCCGCATTCTCGCGCAGGTTGTGGCTGTAATCCTTGGGCGGGCTGGGTTGTTTGCCCGCCATAATTTCCAATACCTGATCGCGGTCTATGGTCTCCCACTCCATCAGAGCTTTGCACATGGTTTCCATTTTGTCGCGGTTTTCATCCAGGATTTTGTAGGCGATTTGGTATTGCTCGTCCAAAATGCGGCGGATTTCCGCATCGATATCCTGTTGCGTTTTTTCGGAAATGTTTTGAGAACGGGTTACGCTGCGACCCAAGAACACTTCACCTTCGTTTTCCGCATAAACCATCACGCCCATTTTGTCGCTCATACCGTAGCGCGTTACCATTTCGCGGGCCATTTGGGTGGCGCGTTCGAAATCGTTGGATGCGCCGGTGGAGATGCGTCCGACGAAGATGTCTTCGGCAATGCGTCCGCCGAACAGGATCGACAGCTGGCTCAACATCTGGTCTTTATACATGCTGATACGGTCGCGTTCGGGAAGCTGCCAGGTCAGGCCCAGTGCCCGTCCGCGCGGCATGATGGTTACTTTATGTACGGGATCGGTAAACGGCAGGCTTTCGGCAACAATCGCATGTCCGGACTCATGATAGGCTGTTGCGCGTTTCTCGTCTTCGTGCATGACCATGCTGCGTCGTTCGGGACCCATGTAGATTTTGTCTTTGGCATTTTCAAAGTCGCTTTGATCAACCTTGATTTTGTTGTGCCGTCCGGCAAACAGGGCGGCTTCGTTAACCAGGTTTGCCAAATCCGCACCGGAAAAACCGGGTGTGCCGCGTGCCAGGGACATCAAATCTACGGATTCGTCCAAAGGCACTTTTTGGGCATGGACTTTCAAAATCTGTTCGCGCCCGCGGATATCGGGTAAGGGGACGACCACTTGGCGGTCGAAGCGGCCGGGCCGCTGCAATGCCGGATCGAGTACGTCGGGACGGTTGGTTGCTGCAATGACGATGACGGTTTGGTTGCTTTCGAAGCCATCCATCTCTACAAGCAGTTGGTTCAGGGTTTGTTCGCGCTCGTCGTTGCCGCCGCCCAAACCTGCACCGCGTTGGCGGCCTACCGCGTCAATTTCGTCGATAAAGATGATACAGGGTGCATTTTTCTTTGCTTGTTCGAACATGTCGCGGACGCGGCTTGCGCCGACACCGACAAACATTTCGACAAAGTCAGAACCTGAAATGCTGAAGAACGGTACGCCGGCTTCGCCTGCAATCGCTTTCGCCAAGAGTGTTTTACCGGTTCCCGGGCTGCCCGCCAGCAAGATGCCGCGGGGGACGCGCCCGCCCAAGCTTTGATAGCGGTTCGGCGCTTTCAGGTAATCAACGATTTCCTGCACCTCTTCTTTGGCTTCGTCGCAGCCGGCGACATCGGCAAAGGTAACTTTGTTGGCATCTTTGTCCAGCAGGCGTGCGCGGCTTTTACCGAATGAGAATGCGCCGCCTTTTCCTCCGCCCCCCGTCTGCATACGCATGAAGTAGAACCATGCGCCGATGAGCAGCAGGACGGGCAGCAGGCTGTAAAACAGAGTTGCCAGCGCACTCGGTTTTTCATCCGGCGTAACTTTCAGGCGGACATTTTTGTTCAAAAGGGTTTGAATCAGGTTGTCATCCAACGGCGCATTGGTAAAGAATGTGCTCTTGTCGGTGCGTTCGCCTTTAATCAGGTAGCCGCTGACGACAGAACCTTCGATATTGACGCCGGATACTTCGCCGTTGTTGACCTGTTGGATGAACTGAGAATATTCGATTTGTCCGTTGTCTTCTTTTTTGCCGTCTAATGCGTTGAATGCCGCCATCAGACCGATACCTAAGGCGACCCAGACAAGGATTGATTTAAAGGTGTTCCCCACTTAACAAGGCTCCATGATGTAAGGTAAAAAACGGAAAAGATTGTAAAACACGCCGTCTGTGTTGTCAGCGTTTATTTTTGCCCAATAAATAAATCTCACTGGAGCGATTGCGTGAGGCTTCGGGTTTGCGGGTTTGCACCGTTCCGAAAACTTTGCGCATGGCGGTCATGTATTCCTGATAGCCTGCTCCCTGAAAGACTTTGACTAAAAAGCTGCCGCCTGTTTTCAGGTGTTGCGAGGCAAAGTCAAGGGCCAATTCGCACAGATAGAGGCTGCGTGCCTGATCGCTTACGGCGTTTCCCGACATATTGGGTGCCATATCGCAAATTACAAGGTCCAGGGGGCGGTTGTTTAATAAGGTTTCAAATTGTGCCAAGACGTCGTTTTCCCTGAAGTCGCCTTGAATGAAGGATACGCCGTTTACGGCTTCCATGGGCAGGATGTCCAAAGCGAATACCGCGCCGGAAGGGCCGGCCAGCCTGGCAGCGACCTGCGACCAGCTTCCCGGTGCGCTGCCTAAATCCGCCAATATGGTTCCGGGTTTGATTAGTTTGTCTTTTTCGTTAATTTCCAATAGTTTGTATGCGGCACGGGCGCGGTAGCCGTCTTTTTGCGCCATGTGGACATAGTGATCGTTGACGTGTTCGTGCAGCCACGCTTTTGAGGATTTGGAACGTGAGGCCATAATGGTTGGGGTTGGAATGGAAACGGCCTATTGTACGTTAATTTTGCCCCTGCTGCGCCAAATCGCGTACAATGGGGCATTATTCTTTATGGTTCAAGCACTAGGAAAATGACTGATACAAAATTAAATACCAAAGAAATTTTGGAATTGAAAGCGCGCGCGCATCATTTGAATCCCGTCGTGATGGTCGGACAACAGGGCCTGACGGATTCCGTCATCAGGGAAACCGATGCCGCGCTGACGGCGCACGAGTTGATTAAGGTGCGCGTGTTCGGCGACGACCGTGCCGAACGCATCGAAATCTGCAATGCCTTATGTGAGGCGGTTGATGCGCAACTGGTTCAGCATATCGGAAAACTTTTGGTATTGTGGCGTAAGAATATCGAAGCCTGATTTTGGAAGCGGTGTGCAGACACCGCTGTTTTTATTGCTGTTCTTTAACGGTTGGTGCGGTTGAAGTCTTGTGCTGTCTATTTTTCAGACGGCATGAGTGCTAAGGAATGTGCCGTTTATGCCGCCGATACTTTGGACGGCTTGAAAGAAACGGTTTAAGCGTTGAGAAAGGTAGATGGTTGAGTACTGATGCCGTCTGAAATGTTCTTCTCTCTGGAGAGTCTGACGGCCGGGGTTGGCAGTTTGTGAGTGATGGCATTGCAGACCATCCTTACGGTCGGTTTTTTTATATTGGGGCTTTTATGTGTACGTTGATGCAGAAAGACAGCTTGCTGAATGGCATTTCCCAGACTTTGGGCCTTATTGTCATCCAAACGGGAGGGCGTAATGAAGACAGTAAGATTCTTGCGGGATTGCGCAACAGATTATACGGTCTTGCGCCGGAAGAAATTGATTATGAAGCGGTTGCAAAATTGGTAAAAGAAAAATTTGAGATTTACAAATTATGACGGCGTGTATGGACAATGAAGTGGAAAAGGCGTTTCCTGCAGTTTGGAATGACTTGCTCGAAGACAGATGCATCATTCCACAAGAAAAACCTTGGGGAATTGTTTTGGGCGGTATGCCGGGGTCGGGGAAATCGATCCTTATCCAAAAAGTAGAAGAAGAATTGAATGGGAATGTTATTCCTGTCAATGGAGATGATTTCAGAATCTATCATCCTGACTTTAAAGAAATATATGCGAATCATAAAGGGGATTTTCCCAAATACACGTCTGATTTTTCAAATAAAATGGTGGAACGTGTAATTGGGGAGGCGGTGAAAAACAGATTCAATATTGTTGTTGAAGGAACTTTTAGAAATCCCAATGTGCCTGTCAATACTTTATCGATATTTGAAGAACAGGGCTATCACACAAAGGCAGCCATTATTGCAATCGATAAAAATGTGGCATGGGAATCTGCGATAGACAGATACCGTCATGATATGGAAAACGGGTTCTATGCCAGAAAAGTGGATAAATCTTCTTTTGAAGAGGTTGCAGACAATTTGGCTGAGAATGTCCAAATCGTTTTGGAAAGCGGCAAAGCTTCAGTGTTGGAGGTGTATTCGAGAGGAGGGAAATTGTTTGATTCCGGCACGAATCATCCGAAAGAGGTTGAAGGCGTTGTCAATCATGAGTTGCAAGGATTTAATCTGCAGGGGAAAAACATATCAGACTGATTGTCCTTTGGCGTTCGATTTTATTTAATATTTTGTTTTGTAATGTATTTTTGTACAGGCTGTTTTTTAAATCTCAAACGGAGATGCTTGCCGTCCGTTTGATTGGTTGACAGAGTGATTGGAGAGATATTATGCAGTTTCCTTACCGCAATGTTCCGGCTTCGCGTATGCGCCGTATGCGCAGGGATGATTTTTCACGCCGCCTGATGCGCGAACACACGCTGACCGCCGATGATTTGATTTATCCGGTGTTTGTATTGGAGGGGTCGGCGCGCGAGGAGGATGTGCCTTCTATGCCGGGCGTGAAGCGTCAAAGTTTGGACAGGTTGCTGTTTACGGCTGAGAAGGCATCAAATTTGGGAATACCCATGCTGGCACTGTTCCCTGTCGTTACGGCAAATAAGACGGAATGTGCGCAGGAGGCGTATAACCCTGAAGGACTGGTGCCGACGGCCGTCCGCGCCTTACGCGAGAGGTTTCCCGAACTGGGCATTATGACGGATGTCGCGCTCGATCCTTATACGGTTCACGGTCAGGACGGACTGACGGACGAAAACGGTTACGTGATGAATGATGAAACCGTAGAAGTCTTGGTGAAACAGGCTTTATGTCATGCAGAGGCGGGCGCGCAGGTCGTTGCTCCTTCCGATATGATGGATGGGCGTATCGGCGCCATCCGCGAGGCTTTGGAGGATGCCGGGCATATCCATACGCGGATTATGGCATATTCCGCCAAATATGCTTCTGCATTCTATGGCCCTTTCCGTGATGCGGTAGGCAGTTCGGGCAATTTGGGCAAGGCAGATAAAAAGACCTATCAGATGGATCCCGCAAACACCGATGAGGCGCTGCATGAAGTAGCGCTCGATATTCAGGAAGGTGCGGATATGGTGATGGTGAAGCCCGGTTTGCCGTATTTGGACGTTGTCCGCCGCGTGAAGGACGAGTTCGGCGTACCGACTTATGCCTATCAGGTTTCGGGAGAATACGCGATGTTGCAGGCAGCGATTGCCAACGGCTGGCTGGACGGCGGCAAAGTGGTTTTGGAAAGCCTGCTGGCATTCAAACGTGCGGGTGCGGACGGGATTTTGACCTATTACGCTATTGAGGCGGCAAAGATGCTGAAGCGTTGATTTTCGGCCGGATTAATTGAAATGCCGTCTGAAACCATGGTTTCAGACGGCATTTTGCGTGGATTATACAGTCGTATCCAGTGCAGCGGAAATATCATTCCAAATATCATTTACGTCTTCAATGCCGATAGAGAAACGCAGCAGGCCGAGTTTGATGCCCATTTCCATTTTCACATCATGCGGCACGCCGCTGTGGGATTGGGAATAGCAATGGTTGACCAAACTTTCCACTCCGCCGAGGCTGGAAGCCATTTTGACCAGTTTCATGTTTTTAATCACGCTATTGGCCGCTTCACGCGTGTCGTTTTTGAGATAAACCGTAACCACGCCGCCGATGCCTTTGGGCATTTGCGCTTGGGCGAGTTCATAATGTTCGTGCGACGGCAGGCCGGGATAAAACACTTTTTCAATGGCAGGATGAGCTTCCAAACGGCGCGCGATTTCGAGTGCGTTTTGGCAATGGGCGTTCATGCGCAGAGCCAGTGTTTTGATACCGCGCAACACCAGCCAGCAGTCCATCGGGCCTGCAATCGCGCCGGTATGCACCATCATGTCGTGCAAAGGCTGAGCCAGCTCTTTGGTTGAATGGAACACAAAATCACAGCCCATATCCAACGGCTGTTGCAAATACGGCGTAGCAAAAGTATTGTCGATACCGACCAGCGCACCGGCTGTTTTGGCTTTTGCGGCAAGCGCTTTGATGTCTACCAAGCGCAAAAGCGGATTGGACGGCGTTTCCAGCCAAACCAGTTTGACATTGTGTGCTTTGAGCAACTCGTCCAAATTATCCGGATTTCCCAAATCGGCAAAAACAACGTTCACACCCCATTTTTGATAAACATCGACCAATAAATCATAAGCGCCGCCGTAAATATCGGCGACAGCGACAATGGTATCGCCCGGGCGCAGGAAAGTACGCCACACGACATCAATCCCCGCCATGCCGCTGGAAAACGCAAAACCGGCCGCACCGTGCTCCAAATCGGCAACGGTATCTTCCAAGACCTGGCGGGTCGGGTTGCTCAGACGCGAATAGCGGTAAGGAACCTGCTCGCCGATTTCGTGCAGCGCGAACATACTGTTTTGATAAATCGGCGGCATCAGCGCACGGTTGTGTTCGTCGCAATCGTAGCTGGAATGGATGGCTTTCGTGGCGAATTTCATTTGGTCTCTGCCTATGTAGATGTGAATAATCAAAGATTTTATCACTATCTGAAAAATAGAAACAATCAATGCAGGCAGATAAAGCAAGTGATATAATCTCGCATTTGCAAATCGGCCGATACGAGCCGATTCCCTCCACACGCATCTCAACAATCCTATCATGAAGGACATACCACGCATGAACGCCATTGCAGACGTGCAATCCAGCCGCGATTTACGCAACCTGCCGATTAATCAGGTCGGCATCAAAGACCTGCGCTTTCCAATCTC
>QWCZ01001464.1_pt1 | contig 10425 bp, 16 predicted proteins | sample 1972651 | NCBI WGS metagenome assembly QWCZ01 (sample SAMN09866695, study PRJNA288562) | Human oral metagenome isolate pre1_saliva, whole genome shotgun sequencing... | isolation source: mouth | host: Homo sapiens | place: USA: California
TGTCAATCACAAAGTGGTAGCCAATATGTTGTAAGTGCGGATTGAATTGCTTGTAATTGCCTGCTAAACGCTGAAAGCCACGCTGTTTGTGCCAGTCGTCGATACGTTGTGCGGCAGTTTGAGTGGTGGTGCGTAACTGCTTGCCGTTTTGAGTGGCTGAGCAGTGGATTACGATTTTGGTGATGGGTAGGGATAAAGACATGAAAAAACTCCTTCTAAGATGACTTAAAAGGAGTTTAAAACGGATGGCGTTTTATTGATTTTAAAGTGATTTAAAGAAGTTAGTATTTAGAAATTACTTGTTCTAATTTCTTCGCAGTTTCTTCGGTTAAACCGGCATTCAGTTGTAATACAACCCTGCCATTCGGTGATTGATATAAATAAGGACCGGCAAGATTTTTCAATGCATCGAAATAGGCAAAAATAGGTGTGCATTGTTCTTTTTTCTCACAAATAAAGGCTTGCCCGCCTTTAGGTGCTATTTCAGGAATCGAGAACGCAAAGCGTTCCTTGAATCCCTGCACCATAAATTTATCATTTTTTAAATCTTTTACATCGTTAATTTCAACGCCACTGGCTTTCATTGTTGAAACTAAGTCTTCAGAGGTGATGGCTTTATCGCCACAAGCAGCTAATAACAAGCCACTTAATAAAACTAATGCTTTTTTCATTACATTTTCCTTAGATTGATAAAATAACTATTCTTATCATACTCTTAATTTGTTTGATTTTCCCACAAAAAAACGCCCTTTCGGACGTTTTCTCACTTTTAGCGGTTATTTTTCCCCAAACAAATCTCCCTGCCGTTTGGCTATTTCTTCTTTAGTGATGCGTTTGACGATGGCGTAAATCCATTGCATAGAAACGTTATATTTTCGGGCAAGTGCACGGTGGTTGTGTCCGTTGAACTCATTAAAAATCTTCATATCTCGTTCATTCAGGAGTAACACAAGATTGCGTGGAATATAGATGACCTCACCGCCCCAGTTATGGGCGATGCGTTGGGCAATTTCGACCCCAATTTGTTTGGCGTTGTCTGTGGCAAAGGCGTGTTTTTCGATAAGCTCAAACTCAATATGTTTGGCTAAATCGGCTAACACTTCAGGGGCTTTTTGTTCGAAAGTTTCAACTTGAGCAAGCGGTTCCATTTTTCACCTATAACTGATCATTATTCCATTGCGATATTGTACAAAACCTAAAATTTCCCACTAGCACAATTTTTCTTAACTCAAGGTAAAAAGTGGCTTTAAGCCTTATATAGCAAGGGTTTTGCGAATTGCAAAAAGTTAAAAATCGTAAATAACAGACAAGAAAAAAGGCGGTAATGACCGCCTTGAGGGAGAGTTAAAGGGCTTGTTTTTGCTGTTTGTGTTGCAGCCAGATTTGATATTCGGGGCTGTTTTTCACAAACTCTTCTTGCCCTAATTGCACAAAACGTTCAATGTATAAAATCGCATCTTGCACTTTTTTGTCTTCCGCTTGTTGGGCTTTGACCGTTTCCGACTGATTTTTATCAGTGCGGATGACGGCAAAGTGCGGTTTCTGCGTTTCATACACCGATTTAAGGTAGTTATGATTAGTAAGCGGTTCGATTTTTTGCCCCGCTTGCAAGGCTTGTTGGCGTTTTTTACGCAGGCTTGCCACCGTTTCGGATAACGCTTGTGCCAACAATAACGAACAAGGGTAAAGTTCCAACACATCGCTTAAAATCTTCAACGCACGGGCGTTGTTGAGGTTGCTTTTAGCTGGCTTAAATAAGCCTAAGTAACCAACCATCGGCTGGGCACAACCGTGGGTAAGTTGGCTAATTTTGCCGAGCAGTTCACGCCCTGCATCGTCTTCGATTAAGCCTTCCAAGTGAATATCACTGTGGCAAATGGGGCAACGACATAGCTTCATACCACCCCCTGATAATTTTTAAATACTAAACAAAGTTCATCGTAGCCTGTTTCAGCACTTGCAATGTACCCGTATTTTTCGGCAAGGCGTTTTAACATTACCCGCTTATGCCATTGTTTGAGAATTTCCAAAAATCGGCTTGCTTCGTTGCCGTTTAACGCCCCTACATTGAGGGTAAGTACGCTTTTACCTCTGTTCATCACTTTTCGCATATAGCTGTTTAAGGCTTTTTCGCTTGAGTCAGTTAAAAATCCGTGCTTACCCATCTGAATCCAGACAGCTCGGATTTTATGAGCAATTTCACTTTTTACCTTAACTTCGCCTGTAGCAGGACTGTAAGCGGTCTGTTTTGCCCCACGTTTTGCAAAGTGTTTAACCTTCGCCCCTTTTTGCTGCATTTCGTGCAGAATTTTGAGTAGTTCCACCACGGTGCATTTGGTGGAGCTGGTTTTATTGGTCAGCCGCTTGACCATTTCACGATAGCTGAAATCGTCCATCGCAAGCTGTTGCTTGCCAATATGGATCAGCTGGATTAGTTTGGCTTTTTCGCTCATTGTGTGTCCTCTTAGTCAATCCTTTAAAACATGCTTAAATCTGATTTAAACAGGCTTTAAACGATTTACTTTAAAATTTAAACACCCTTTAAACTTGCCCACACCGAGTTATATCAACCTAGACGGAATGGTGTGGGCAGAGGTTATTTTGCGGTTACATCGTTGCCTCCTTGTTATAACCCTTGTATAGAAAGAAATTCGCTATCTTTTATATCTCTAAATTGGATTTCATTCATCTTTCACCCCCTCGCCAACATCATTCGCATTGTTGGCAACTGATCCGACACATTACCTACAAAAATAGCTGCGTAGGTATATTGCCCTTTAAACAAGGATTTTTGAGCTTCTTTGAGCATCACAATCATTTGATTAAGCTGGCTTTCTAGCTCGGTTTTGCGTGTTTCAGTCATCATTATTCCTCCTTAAAATGGTTTTCTTTTCATTCGTTCGCAGAAGTCTTTGCGGTTTTCTGCCCATACTTTGTTGGTTTCATTTGCAGAAAGGCTGGCTAACTGCCAATGCACAATGGCATCTTTATAATCGCCTGTTTGTTCGGCTTTTGCCGCTCGTTCTGCATAAAAGCGGTATCGGTTGAAGTTTTCCACACTTTCAACTTGTGGTCGTTTGGTTTTCATCGGTTTTCTCCTGTGGGTTAAAACATATTTTGAAAGCCACTCAATCCGTCCCCCTCTTTTGCAAAGAGGGGTTAGGGGAGATTTAATGGGCTGTAAATAGGCTTTTCACTTGGCTCGTTGAAGAACCTCATCAATAACCGGATCTAGTGTTAAAATCAACTTTATAATACCAATCAACGTGCGACCAATTTCATCCGGATTATCTACTTTTGCACTGACACCCCATTCATCATCAGCAGAATGACAAAAATCAAAGTGGATTTTGCATGAAAAGCCTTTTTCAACATTAGGATCCATTCGTTCAAAACCCATCCAACCAGCCTGTACAATTTCAGAGAGTTTAAACATCAAACAATTCATAGCATCTTTTACATAATAATTAGGTTTATTATGATATTGAGTGTTGATGTTGAATGTTAAATCATCGGGTTCAACCGTAACCTTAAAATCTAGCGTCGCAGAATATGTTTTTTCGCTCATTTATTCCCCCATTCGAATTGAAAACCCACCGTGACGAAATACAACATTCTGATCGTCCTCAGTCAGTTTTTTCATTAATTGATATGTTTTAGGGCATCTGCCAGAATCTTTTTCTTCGTTGAGTAAACGCTCTAACTCATCCCAATGTTCCACCAGTTTTGCCCAAATTGGGGAAATCTCTTTCATCTTATAAAGATAATCTCGCATTTTCGGTACTCGTTCTAATAACTTCACGCAACGAGATAAATCGCTCGGATCAAGCGGATAACTTTTACGTCTTGGTATCACATCAAAACCAATCACAAACGCCATACATTTACTACTTAATCCGACATCTTCATCATCTGCCAACCATTGAATGATTTTTGTCTGCATTTTTCCTCCTTGTTAATTGAAAACACATTACTCAGCCCACTTCATCTAACTAATCCCCCTCTTTTGCAAAGAGGGGTTAGGGGAGATTTAAAGAGTGTTTAAATAGGCTTTAATTTTTTATCACGCCACCTGCTCAAACGGCTTAATCACAAAATCTTCCAAGCCTGTTTTAATCGTCACCCCTGCAATCCCTTTCGCCACTTCTGGCTCATTGAGCAACGCTTCTTTGTTGATTTCTTGCTTGGTGCGAATAAAGCGGTCAAAGCCCATACGTTGCAAGAATTCCATCACCGCTTCCGCCCCGCGAATGGCGACTGAAGGTGGACGTTGTCGCCATTGCACTTCGCCTGTCACAAAATTCGCCGTTTTGGTTTTGCCAAATTCGGTCAGCTCATCACGGTTTGCCTCACAGTATTCCTGCACCGCCTTTTGCAATGGCTCAATCTCTTCTTTTAAGGCTTTCAATTTCGGGGCATAGTGTTCGCTGGTTGCCCCAATCTTGTCGTTCATCTCGGTCGCAAGTCTTGTGTGTTCACGGCTTAAATCGCCAATCTCTTTAATCGCGCTTTGCACCTGTTCTACGCTTACAAAGCGTAATTTCGCTTGGCTTTTTACTTTCGTTGCCATAGTTTCTCCTGTTGTGGTTAATGTTTCGTTACATCTGATTTCCAGATAATTTTCACGCCCTCCACCATCATTTGATGGAGGTAAATGCGAATGCCGTTTTTCACTTCTGAACCGTAGTTCAAGGCTTTACCTGTTTTCACTAAATGGCGTGTGGTGCTGTTGTCTCGCACGACTAAACGAGGACGGCTGTTTTCGAACCATTCGACTTTTTCCACCTCTAGCCCCAAGGCTTCACAGCCGAGAGTAGCAATTTCAAGGCGTGCCAGTTGGTTGTGAATGTATCCGTTGCGAGGTAGCATCATTTCGCCAGCCATTTCGTTATATACTTTCTTCATACCGTTCTTCCTTATTCGTTTTTACCTAATAATTCTTGGCGTGCTTTGATGATTAAGTCGGCATCAATCAGCTTGCCTGAACCTTTTGCCACCATTCCTGCCAATCGCAAAGTTTGGGTTAAAATGCGTAAGCCACCGCCTGTTTCGGTAATGCTTTGCATCACTTTTAAGGCTTCTTCGTCGGTTTCTAACCCCCACGCTTGGGCGACAGCTTGGGTGTCGGCTTTTTTGGTTTTCTGAATGCTGGTGTTTTTTGCCACACGGCTCCACAATCTTGCATATTCGTGACTTGGGCTAATACCGCCTTTCATTCGGGTATATACCTTGTCGTTCCCTACCAGCACTAAGCCTATACCAGCTTCTTCTTGCATAATGCGTAGCTCTTCCAACGCGTCATAAGGCAAATGGTCGGCTTCGTCGATAATCAGCAAGCCCTCTGTGCCTTTGATTTTGCGTGCAATCAGGCGTGATAGCGTGCCTTTGCGGCGTGGTGCATCTGCAATGCCAAGCTCAAGGGCGATTTCGTAAAGGATTTCGCTTAATGACGAACGGCTCGGGCTTGCAGTTACTAGCCACACGTTAGCGTGGCTTTTGGCGAATTCTTGGATCGCTTTGGTTTTACCTACGCCACTCATGCCGTAAACGGTCGCCAAGCAGTTGGCGATTTGAGCAAATTCCAGCGTTTTGAAAATTTGACGAGATGTCGCTGTTTCAATAAAGGCTGGTGCCTCTACAAACTCGCGGGCTTGCACTGCTTTTTTCTCAAGGTAAGCGGTCAGTTTTGCTTCTACATCTGCAATGTTTCCCTTATAGTTGTCGTTAAGGTATGCCGACAACGCACCTGCATTTACGCCTGCTTCGCGGGCAAGCTGGGCTTGAGTGATTTGGCTGTCTGTTAAGTGTTGTTTGATTTGATTGACTAAGTTCATTTTTAAACCTCGTTTAAATTAGCGTTTAAATGTTTAAATTCGTTTAAATGGCGTTTAAATCTTGCGTTTCATCGCCACGGCGTTCATAAAGGCTTGTTCAAATTCGCTGATTTCTTCGGCTTCCACTTCCACTGCTTTCGGTACTTTGCGGATGGTGTTGAAATCTAGCACTTCTTCATATTCCACCTCTTCTGCTTGCGTTTGAGGGGCTTTTACTGGCTCTTGCAACATTTCCAAGAACCGCTCTTCAAATTCCACCGTTGGTGCGTAATTGCTGAGTTCCATTTCTTCCGCTTTGGCGCGTTCTTTCGCCGCTTTTTCGGTATGTTTCACCCAGTTACGCATTGCTTTGTTGTGTTCTCGTCCTGCCATTTGGTCGCCAAAGCCTGCTTTTTCGGTAATTTCCGCTTCTGCCAAGTATTCGCCCGTTAAGGCATAAACCCACACTTTGTCGTGCAGATTGGCTGGGTCGTAGCGCACTACCACGCGTTTATGTGGTGTGCCGATAAGCGCCAGCGACTCGTAACGGTTTTTATTAGTGCCGATTTTGCCTGCGTTGAGGTAGAACGTGCCGTCTTGGTTAAGGCGAACTTCCTCGTGAAGTGTGAGCAATAACCGCATTTGACTTTGGTTGATGGGGCGTTTTTCGGCAACAGCCCAATCTCGCTCAAAGGCTTCGGCATAACTGCTTTTGCCTGCACAAATTTCGGTGAGGCGGTTGCTCACGTTGTTCCATTGCTGAATGCCTTGCTCTAACGCCATTAAGAATGTGGCGTAATCAACAGGCTGTTCTGCGCCGTTTTTGCCGTCATAATCGGGCTTTTCGTAGGCATTCGCCCCTGCATAAGCCCCGCGTAATAACAGGTGCTTATCGACATAATCCCCTAGGCCCCCGTGTGAGAAAGCACGCTCAATCGGTTTGGCTTGACCGCGCCCTTTGCCGAATTGAATCGACGTCCAGTGCAGTTCAATGCCAAGTGCAGGAATAATGCCTTGCACTTCGTTTTCGTTTACTTGATAGCGGTAGCGGTTTTTTACCCCGCCCGTCATTTTCTTGTTGGCTGCCGCTCGGGTGTTGTCGATAGTTAAGTGTTTCGGCAAACCGTAGCGACTAATCACATCAAGCAGGCTGAGGCGTATGGTGTCGGTGTTTTCCGATTTATCGGTTCTAGCAGCCAGCACTTTACGGGTGCGAACATCTTGCCAAAGCCATGTTTTCGGGCGTTTAATTTCGCCATCAGGGAATTGCACCCAAACGTTGTGTTGATAACCATCACCGTTGATCCACTCCATCGCTTGTAACATTGCCACGGTGCGAACCTGTGAGGGATAAAGCCGACTTAATGCATATTGACCTTCACGACGGAACACCTCTTCGGTTTTTGGTACGTCTCGTTCCATTTTGCGTTTTAGCGAAGAGCGAGAGGGAATACGCCAACCGTTGTATTGTGCGGCTTGTTTTAATACCTCATAGCTGTGAGCCAGTGAGGGTTTTTCACGACTGTAGTAGAAATTTTTGAAGAACTGCCAAGCCTTTTCATCTATTTCCGCCACATTTTTGCTACTCTTGCCGCTGTTATTGAGCATTAAGGGCAGCCAATCTTGCCGTGGGGCATCTTTGATCCGATACCACCAATTTTTTAAAGAACCAACCGAGAGAAGTTTCTCGTTATTTTTCTGCCGTTCGGCATTTTCTTTGCCACAGACGAGCTGGAAGGCATCTAATACGTTCACACCACTTTCCACTAAATTTGCTACTGCAAACATCGTGCCAAGTTTGATTTTGGCTTGCTCTTGGGCTTTTGCACTTGCTTCGTCCCATAATTGCCAGACTTCATTGCTTGCAAGCGGTCGAGTTTCTTCTATTTTTTGCAAAGCTACCGCCGTTTGCTCTGGGGTAGTTTTGATGAGTAAAGCCTGTTGGGTTTCAATGGGGAGGGATTTTATGTTGTATTCAAAAGCCTTTCCTTTTACTCCCGATTTTTGGCGTTTCTTCCAGTTTTCTCTTTCTGCTTTTTTCATCATTCCTCTATCTGATTGAGGAAGTGATGGAAGCCCTAAAAGTTCTTTAATTGAAAACCACTCTTTCATAAGTTCCTCTCTAATATCTTGAAGGCCAGATCTCTTGAGGACTTAATCCAATAGCATCAGCAATAATTCGTTCAGCTTTTGGATAAGGGCGAGAAAATGCGTTCGCTAATGTTGTTGAATGAAGCCCGTTATTGCGAGAAAGAGCAGATAAAGTCATTCCTTGTTTGCGTAAGCGGGCAACAACGTCAGCACGATGCATATCTGATATTTTTTCATCATTCATTTTGTGCTATCCTTTCCTTTTAAGTAACTCGTTTAAGTAACTTGAAAGCATTTTATAAGGAATTTGTAAGGAACTCAATAGTTCTTTTCAAAAATTTTGATATTTTTTGATTGCCTTTTGAAACTTCTTTATAAATCAATAACTTGCATTGAAAGGAACTGAAAAGAACTTTTGTATTTTTAGATCTTTACAAGGTGTTTTTATGAAGAACTCAAAGGAATGGCTGTCTGTAGCTGAAATTTTGGAACTGGAAGCTGATGATTTGCCCAAATCAGATAAAGGTATTGTCAAAAAGGCTGATAGGGAGAATTGGGAGAAGCGGCAACGTGAAGGCGTAAAAGGGAAAACCTTTGAATACCACGTCAGCTCATTTCCAGAAGCGGTACAAAAGGCACTAGGCTTTGTCAGAAAGCAAGAACAAGCCACAACAACGTTACCCGCCGCTACTGATGCTGATGAATTAGAGATGATTCCTTATTATGAGCTTTACGCCTCGGCAGGCTATGGTTCGTTTAATGTAGCAGTATATGAGCCTGATGATTATATTGGCTTAAGCAAAAGATGGCTTACTCAGCGGGGTTTTCGTATCAATCACCTCACTTTCTTCCAAGCAGAAGGCGATTCAATGTATCCAACCATTAGTGATGGCGATGCGTTATTAGTTGATTTAAGCGAGAAGCAACCAAAAGACGGGAGAATTTATATTTTACGACACGGCGAACAAATGTTAGTAAAGCGTGTACAAGGCATTAGAAATGGCATTCGCCTAATTAGTGATAACAAGACATTCTACGACCCCGTTGATTTAACTTTTGATGATGCTTTAGATTTAGAAGTGATTGGGCGTGTGGTGCATATTGGACATAGCCTGATTTAAAGATTTAAATGCCATTTAAACGGGCGTTTTCTTTTTTGTTTAAATTCTTAGTTTTTCTGGTTCATTTTGACTAAATCAACCAAAGATCTGATTTTTTCTTAGTTTTCTTTCCCTAAGAATAAAAAAAAGGGGCGTGTTGCCCCTGTGTTTGGTTATTTTCCCATTAAATCCCGAATTCTGTTTAAAATTTCTTGCCGGCGATATTCGAGTTCGCCCAGTTCTTTATAAAGCATTTCAAGGTTGCTGTCTTTGCTGTGCATTTGGGTGTGTAACTTAAATGACCCCGCTCCGCCTTCATACCCATCTCTTGCCTTTAATTCCAGCGTATAGCGGCACATTGCCGATTTAGAAGCATGATAGCCTTGCTGCTTTACCCACTCCACCATTGCCATATGGTCACCATATTCCGCCGCTCTGATTCGCTCGTGCAACGCTTCCACTATTTCTTTCGGCAAAGCTGTAATAAACGATTTTCTTGCCATTTTCTTTCCTTTTTTTATTTCGCTCAATCCCATTATATTCCATTTTTATTTTTGTTCAAGGTCAAGTTAATTCCGTTTATTACAACAAAATTCCGCCAATCCATTGTTTCTTTTTATTTCTTAGTTTTAGTGGTTTTTTACACAGACGGATTTTTAATTGGCTCGCTGATTATCACTGCAGGTATTTCATTATGGGGGTTTAATTCCAGCTTAGTTACCCAAACTATATCAGATGGACAAGTCCAAACGACATTCGATTGGATACAATTCTTTGCTAAATCAGCAATATCATTGCCTTTCTTGATTGTTGCGTGGATTAAATCCAAAGAGCGAGCCTATTTATTCCTCCTAAGAGAAGATTATGGCTACAAATATTCTTCGGCAATGGCATTTGAAGGATATAGAAAACAAGTTCAAGAGCAATCACCAGCATTGGAAGAGCAATTACTACAGATTGCAGTAGAGAATCTAGGTGCTAATCCGACAAAAGTCTTTGAAAAAGATCTTAAAAGTACACCTCTAGAAACCATCATTGATGGTGTAGGCAAACGATTTGACAAAGCCGTTGATGGAATTAAAGGACAAGTAAATGACATTCCCCAAAAGACCAAAGAATTGATTGATGAATAAAATCTAATTGACAACACCGCTCACATCGGATTATCATACCCCCACTTTCAACAGAAAGTTGGGAATTGATGTTTCCAAATTGATTAGTGACAGTAATCATTGTTCTTTAACGAAAATCATAGATTATAATTGAGCTTACTAAACTTTAGTGGGCTTTTTTAGTCTAAAAGAATAGGAGGTAACAATGAAAAGTTTAAATTTAAATGAAGGTTGGAATGGCTAAAATTATCAAACGGCTTAAGGCAGCAAAAAGAAAAGAGGGGTTAACGTTATCACTATCGTTAATCT
>QWCZ01004649.1_pt1 | contig 10414 bp, 9 predicted proteins | sample 1972651 | NCBI WGS metagenome assembly QWCZ01 (sample SAMN09866695, study PRJNA288562) | Human oral metagenome isolate pre1_saliva, whole genome shotgun sequencing... | isolation source: mouth | host: Homo sapiens | place: USA: California
GGTGCGCTGACCCAGCCTAAGTCGGCAGTGATTATTGAGCGCAAGGTGGAGTCTGGCAACGTCGTCCCGGAGCCGTGATAGATGGCCAAATTCTTCGGTGAGATAGGATTTGCCACACAGGTCCAGACCGAGCCGGGAATTTGGGAAGACAAACCAATCGAGAAGCAGTACTATGGCGATGTGTTTCGTGAAGCACGCCGCTTTGGTGCCAGCGATGAGGTTCTGGGGAGTATCAACCTCAGCAACCAGATCAGCATTATCGCTGACGGATTCTTAACGGATAACATCCAGAACCTCAAGTATGTACGCTGGATGGGGGGACTTTGGAAGATCTCCTATGTGGAGCTGAAGTTCCCCCGTCTGGTTCTCGAGTTGACGGGGGTGTATAATGGACCGACGGCTAACTCTCCATGAGAAGCTGGTAGAGATCCTCGGGTCGGACAAGGTCTATTACCAACCACTCCCGTCACTTAAGCTCTCGTATCCGTGCATCGTATACGAGAGGCATCCGGGTGATCCGATGTACGCGGACAACATCAAGTATATCAAAGCAAACAGGTTCCAGGTTACTCTGATTGCCCGTCATCCCGAGGACCCGACACGAACGAAGATCGAGGACCTTTTGTTCAGCCGCCATGAGTCTCGACTCGTAGCGGATAACCTCTATCACGACATCTTTGACGTCTACTATTAGGAGTTAACATGGCTGCACTTGTCTGGGACAAGACTGGTGAGCGCCGTATTGAGACTGGTGTCGACCACTGTGCACTCTATGTGTACGATCCGGCCCAGAAGATGTACGGCAAGGGCGTCGCTTGGAATGGTATTACCGCCATCTCCGAGAAGCCCGAGGGTGCTGAGGCTACCGACCTCTACGCCGACAATATTCTGTACCTCTCCATGCTCTCGGCTGAGAAGCTGAAGGCCACAATTGAGGCCTACACCTACCCCGACGAGTTCGAGAAGTGCGACGGCTCCGCCGAGCTCACCAAGGGCGTCAAGATCGGTCAGCAGGACCGACTCGCCTTTGGTCTCGTTTACCGCACTAAGATCGGTGACGACGTGGCGGGCCAGGACAAGGGCTATAAGCTCCACGTCCTGTACGGTTGCAAGGCCTCTCCTTCCGAGAAGGGTTACAAGACCGTCAACGACTCCCCCGAGGCGATTGGCGCGGCCTCCGAGCCCAAGCTCCTCCTGCCGGACGAGATCAAGGCGCACTTCGCAGGCTGATATACCACACCGGGGGCTCAGAGACCTAGACTCCTGGGCCCTCGGTGCCTGCAATGCTTATAGTTTCTATCCCGGATCTCGACGGGTTCAACGAGGAGACAGGCACTTTTGTCTCCATGCCTGGCGGAATCCTCCATCTGGAGCACAACCTGATCTCGCTTTCAAAATGGGAGTCGATCACCCATAAACACCTCATCGGGAATGACAAGATCACACCCGACGAGATGGCGCTCTACATCAAGTGCATGATCACTGATGAAGACTATGATCCGTCGCTCCTGGATAGGATCCCCCCATCTGAGGTCGAGCGTATCAGCGCCTATATGGCCGATACGATGACGGCCACAACAGTCCGCGATACCAGCGATGGGTCCGGATCTGGCGAGTATACCTCATCTGAGTTGATCTACTACTGGATGATTGCTTGTCAGATCCCATTCGAGTGTGAGACCTGGCACATCAACCGACTACTCACGCTCATTCGGGTATGCAACCAAAAGAACCAGCCCGATACGAAGATGTCCCAAGCCGAGATCATGAATCGGAATAGGGAACTCAATAGGGCCAGGCGATCTAAGCTTGGCACGAAGGGATAACAATGATCAGTCACGAGGACATTCCCGAGGAGGCGCTTGCTCCGCAGGCCCACATCGGAACTGATCCCATGGAAGACAAGGACATTCACGTGTCCCAGACTACTGAGGTGATGAAGTGAGCGTCGCAGATCAGGTACTCGCTCGCGCCGCAGCGAGGATTGGATACTATGCACCAGACGACCCTCAGCCAGGATCCGAAGCTGGCCGATACTGGGCAGCTCGAACTGGTCAGCAGTGGCTTGCTGGACCGTCCGACTCTGTTTGGTGGTGCATGCTCTTCGTCAGCATGTGTCTGGACGAGTGCGGGCAGATTGACGCTATTGGAGGATTCTCCTTTAACACTGACTACACCGTCAACAAGGTCCGCCAGCACCCTGACGCTTACTTCGTATCGGTTTACGACGCCCAGCCCGGAGATGTCGTCATTTACAACTGGGACGGCGGCGGCACGGACCACGTCGGCTTCGTCGAGAAGAACCTTGGCGGAGGTACGCTCCAGACGATTGAGGGGAACACCTCGTCTGGCAGCTATGGCTCTCAGTCTGCTGGGAACGGTGTTTGGCGGCGTGTCCGCAATCAGTCGATCGCTTATGTGATCCGTCCTGCGTACACCGACTCCCCGAGCAACACTGCTCCTGCCGGTCCTGCCGACATCCGCGCTCTGCAGCGTGCAGTCCGGGCTACCCCCGACAACGTCGCTGGTCCGAACACTCGGTCTCGCTGCTACGCTCTGGCTGCGGCTTCGAACTGGGGCGGGAAGACCTTCCCCTTCGGCGTGGCGCTGCAGTCGGCGCAGAGGTCGATGGTATCTACGGCGCCGAGACAAACACCAAGGTAAACGCCCTGCTCGATAGGGCCGAACAGCCGTAGGAGGCTCAAAATGGCAGCGCCATATTGCACAGTTACCGGTACCATTCCAGGCGGTGAGAATGGTAAAGCCACAGTCCGAATTACTCCGGACGTTGATGGAGCCACCGCGACGCTCAACGGTACTGAGGTCTCCATGCGTGAGTATCTCATCACCACGGATCAGGCTGGATCTATCCGAGTAGAGATCCTTGCTCCAGGTTCCGGCGTCAACCCCGGTGGAAACTGGACTCACACCGTCGAGATCAAGACCCCCGTTGCAGTCTCGACTAAGCACGTCTCTCTCGTCCAGGGTGAGACGATCGATATCGTTTCCGCTGCACCAGTTCGGAAGATTGCTCCGGACATCTTCTTCGGACCTGCATCTCGACCCCTTCCCCTCCTGTCGGGGGGTAGTGGTGGGGGCGCTGGTCTCTCTACCGTTCTTGGCTCTCTCCCGCTTCAGCCGGGCCGAGTTGTTCCGACAGTTGGTTTCTTCGGGGATTCATGGTCTACTGAGGCCATGATGGGTCCCGGATTCAACCTTCCTGCCGCAGCTTCTCGACTTCTCGGATGTGTTCCGATGGTAAGCGCAGTTGATGGTAGTGGATTCGCCCACTCCAAGGAGGGGAACCTCAGCTTTGAGGTCGACTCTCGAGTTAATGCGGTCTGCGCATCTATCCCCAACCTGATTGTCACTGTCGGTTCTCTAAACAGCGACAAGGTTGTGGAGAATGGCGACACGAATGGTTCTAAGATTACGGAGGCGGTTCGGAACTTCGTCACGAAGGTTCGCACTAAGCTTCCCAACGTTCCGATCATCATGGTTGGTCCAGAGCCCTCCTCAGTTAGTCGTCTCCAGTCTCGCGATGCCCACGTCAACGTTAAGGCCCAAAAAGCCGGTGTTGAGGCTGCTGGTGGCGTCGCTAACGGTGTAGTCTTCATCGACTGGCTTGGTATCGCTGACAAGCAGGCGGTTCCTTTCCGTGAGGGTCGAGAGAATGCCGAGGGTGATGTCGTGGTCTATGGCGGTGTCGCTTATCGAGTGACTAAGGCTTGGACTGCTGGCTCCGGTGAGACCCCGCTCACTCCAGGGGCTCCTACGATTCAGGTTTCTGACGTTCTGTCTGGAACTGGTAACGAGGCTAACAAGCAGAATGACGGGACTCGTGACATTCTGCTGATGTCTGATAACACTCACCCCACTAAGGCTGGATCTACTGCGTTCGGTTCGGCGCTGGCTATCCGAATCTCGGAAGGGTACAAGGCAATCGAGGGGTGGGCTCAGTCTAAGGGACCGGTGCTTCCTGCCACTAAGGTAGTGACACCTACGCCTGGACCAGCTCAGCCTCCAGTACCTAATCCGGGTGGCACACCGGTTCCTCCCACGCCTAAGCATAAGCCAGCTGGTCTCCCGATCATGGCCTGGCTTCCTGGAGGATGGGGGACTGAGAACCGAATCGCCTATAGCCTCGAGGAGCTTAAGGCAGTCGCGGCCCTCAAGCCGGATCAGATCGCACTCCCGATTCAGTCCACAGCTGATACGAATGACTCTGCGGTAGCCATCCCTAATGACTATGTGCCAGGCAAGGAGTTCAGTCAGTACGGGCTCGATACAATTCGAAACGCGGGTGTGAATACCGCTGGTATGATCGAGGCACTGAATACTCTCGAAGCCCAGAACATCTCGGTACTCCCGAACGTTCGAACTGGACAGGTGGATTCTGGAGCTCAGTGGTACCGTTCTTCCGACGGCAAGATCCTCCCGATCCTATTGAAGCGTACCGGTAAGCTATACTTCGCGATTCACTACCGTGGCCAGAATAAGCTCCGGGAGATCATGAAGACCGACTACACCGGTCTTAAGCGTGTCTCGGACAACACCGATGGTGCCGCAGACTGGCAGATCTCCGCGGTCAAGGACGCCCAGCTCGGTGTTCTCCCGGCAAGCACTGGAGCAAACGCGTGGTCGGCTGCAAAGTCCGCTTTCCCCGAGGGTGTCTGGGTTCTTGTCGCCAATAAGGACGAGCAAGCCTCGGCGACCGCTGCAGCGAAGGCCGCTGGTGTCACCATTGTCGGCTGGGCCGTCCCCAATGCTGAGGCATTCGCTAAGTTGAAGGACTGACCTAGGAGAATCATGATTACGATCGAGAGCCAGGGAGACTGGAAACTCACCAGGAATTGGTTTGACAGAATGACGAAGTTAGACCTGGCTCTGATCATGAATCAGTTCGGCAAGGAGGGGGTTTCTGCTCTCAAGGCGGCGACCCCCTCCAGGTCGGGTGAGACGGCAGCTAGCTGGAACTACGAAGTCACCAGAACTGGCGAGAACTGGAAGATCACCTGGACAAACTCACACGTAAACAACGGTGTAAACATCGCCGTCATCTTGCAATATGGTCACGGCACTCGTAATGGCGGGTATGTCGTTGGTCGAGACTACATCAACCCCGCTATCAGGCCCGTATTCGACAAGATAGCGAAGAAGGCCTGGAAGGAGGTCACTAAGTAGTGGCAACTATTGACGAGCGGGTAGTCTCGCTCAAGATGAATAACAAACAGTTCCTTTCTGCGATCAAGGAATCTGCGTCCAGTATGGACCGACTCAAGGAATCCTTGAAGATGCAGGGGGCTGCAGATGGTCTCTCTCGTATTGGAGAGATCGCTAAGAATACCACCCTCGGCGATCTGGCCACGAAGGCCCTCGACATCGGCAAGAACATGACCGTCATGCAGGGACTTGCCGTAACGGCATTCGGCGGAATTGGTGTCGCGGCCCTGAATGCTGGACGAAGTGTTGTCTCGGGGTTCATCGGTACCATCAAAGATGGCTTTAATGAGTATGAGCTCAAAATGAGAGCCATTCAGACCATTATGGCCAATACTGTAGAGAAGGGGACCACCCTCGGTGAGGTTAAGACCTCTCTGGCCGAGCTGAACACCTATGCCGATAAGACGGTATACAGCTTCAGCGACATGACTCACGCCATTGGTCTGTTCACCGCAGCTGGTGTCGATCTTCAGACATCCGTGGCATCAATTAAGGGTCTGTCTAACCTCGCAGCGGCCTCTGGTTCAACCGCCCAGCAGACAGCAACTGCATACACCCAGCTCTCGCAGGCTATCGCGGCTGGCGCAGTCCACCTTCAGGACTGGAACTCGCTAGTCCAGGCAGGCATGGGCGGTGAGTCATTCAGGAATGCCCTTATCGAGACCTCCCGAATGATGGGTACTGGTTATGATGAGGCTATTGCTAAGGATGGGAACTTCCGAGAATCCCTGAAGGAAGACTGGCTTACTGCCCAGGTCATGACGACCACCCTTACTGCCCTAACGAATGACCTCTCTGAGGCTCAGCTCGTTGAGATGGGTTACTCTGAGGAGCAGGCGCATAAACTTAAGCAGTTTGCTCAGGGTGCCTTCGACGCCGCCACCAAGATTCGAACGTTTAGTCAGCTAGTCGACACCACTAAGGAAGCTATCGGCTCTGGATGGGCCGAGACGTTCGAGATCCTATTTGGTGACTTCGAAGAGGCGTCAGTCCTTTTCACCTCTATTGGCGATTGGCTTGGTGGGGTAATTAAGTCTAGCGCCGATGCTCGAAATGGGTTCCTCCAGATGTGGAAGGACCTTGGTGGACGCACCGCCCTCGTTCAGGGTCTTGCGAATATCTTCTGGGCTATAGTTAAGGTACTCGGCCAGATCGGCACTGCCTTCCGACGAGTATTCATGAACGCTAGTGCCGAAGGTCTTGTTCGCATCACCAAGGCGTTTGAGAACTTCACGTCTAAGCTCATCATCACGAACAACTTTGCCGAGAAGCTTGAGTGGACGTTCACAGGGGTCTTCTCGATCTTCCATATCTTCGCCACCATCCTCGGCGAGGTAGCTCAAGTCATCTTCACGGTCGCCTCACACATTATCAGCGCACTATTCCCAGCGTTCACAGGGATCAACTCTGGCGTATTCCAGATTACGAAGGTAATTGGTAAGGCGATCTACTGGTTTGACCAGTGGTTCACCAAGCTAGACCTTGGCGGAAAGATACTCAAGCTGCTCCTACCTCCGATTGACCTAGTCGGTAAGGCAATCAAGTGGGTTTCAGACAAGATCCATGACTTCATTATGTGGATCGACTTCACAGGAAAGGTCAAGGGTGCCGGAGAGGGGCTTAAGAACCTCGCTTCGAAGTTCGGACTCGTCAAGGACGCTCTTAAGAACTCGGTTATCGGTCGAGAGTTCTCTGCCGCGATGGATTCCATCCACAGCGGAGTAGACAAGGCCAAGTCCAAGATCAATGAGTTCGCAGGAAGCGTCGGAGACAAGTTAAAGGCTAAGCTGGTTTCCGGCAAAGCCGCTTTGTCCGACTACTTCCAGGGCTTCAACCTAGGAGACATGTCTTCGGCTGAGGCAATTGTCGCTTCTCTGGGAACCAAGTTCGATGAACTCGGTCAGAAGCTCAAGATTTCTGAGAAAGTCCAGTGGCTCAAGGAGAAACTCATTGAGCTGAAGGATGCACTTGTCGATACATGGAACACCGTTCAAAATAGTAGTGTTTGGGACCACCTTGGTAAGGCTTTCTCTGACATCGGTGGTAAGGTCAAGGAAGTAGCCGTCTCTTTTCGCGACTGGGTTAACGGCCACGGCGAGGTCAAGGCCAAGGCTAAGGAGGCGGCTGGTGCTGTCTCCGAGGTTGGTTCCGCCGCCGCACAGGCTGCCAAGGAAACTGGTCAGGCCGCCAAGGAGAACTTCCTTAAGAAGTGGTTCGAGGACATTAAGCAGGTCGCTCGAGCCGTACACCTTCCGGAACTCTTCGACACTATCAAGCAGAAGTTCGTCGAGTTCAAGGACTTTGTCGTTAACACCTTCGCCCCCAAGGTAAAGGAGGGCGCAAAGAACGCATTCGGCTCTATCGGTACCGCGATGAGTCAAGCGAACTCCAACCTCAAGTCTTATGACATGGGTAAGATCCTTGTCGGAGCCATTGGTGGTGGGGTGCTCATTGCTTTCACTCGATGGATCAACTCTTTCAAGGAGAACTTTGACAAGATCGGAAATGTCGCTGATAAACTCGGCAACATCTTCGATAAGCTCGGAGGAGTCCTTGAGGCATTCGAGCAGAAGGTTAAGGCTAAGGCCCTTCTGACGATTGCAATTGCTGTGGCTATGCTCATCGCTATGGGTGCAGCTATGATCTTGATGGCAACTGCTGTCCGGATTCTTGCCGGGATGGATCTTAAGGGTGCTGTAGTCGGTCTTGCTGCCATGAAGATCCTGATGATGACCATGCAGGAGTTCATGACCAAAATGGCTGCTACCAAGGGGGTTGAGAAGGGCGCTGGAATCCTTCTTGCTCTTGCTGCATCCTGTGTCATTCTGTCTCTAGCAGTATACACTCTTGGGTCCATGGATACCGGTAAGGCTATCCAGGGGGTCGTAACCCTCGCTGCGGTTGTGGCGATCCTGTCGGGGTTCATGATGGTCGTTAGTAAGGACCCCTTCATGGGTAAGGGCGCTGCGATTCTTCTATCGCTGGCTGTCTCTTGTAACATCCTTGTGGCGGCTATCTGGATGCTTGGTACGATGGACACTGGAAAGCTTCTCCAGGGCGTCATTGCTTTGGGTGTCATTATTGCGGAGCTATCCGTAGCAATGGCAATTGCAGGCAGAGCTAATGCCCGCGGAGCGGCTGCAATCATCGCTATGTCTGCAGCGGTTATTGTCTTAACCGGTGCGGTAGCCATTCTCGGCAACATGGATATCATGACGCTAGCTAAGGGACTTATAGCTCTCGCGGCTGGTCTCGCTATTCTGGCGATCTCGATGGCTGCGGCAGACGCCTTCAAGGAAGGTGGAATTGCTCTGGGGATCGCCTCTATCGCATTCCTGGCTCTGGCCTCCGCGATGAAGACCCTATCCGGGATCACGTGGACACAGCTTGCGATTGGCCTTATTGCGCTAGCAGGTGGCATGCTAATTCTGGTGGCTGCCGCGGCTGGTGCTCAGTACTTCGCAGTTGGTATGATTATTCTTACTGCGGCACTACTAGCGCTAGGTCTGGCACTACTTCCGATCTCAATCGGTATGGCGGCCTTTGCCGCTGTGTTGGGTATTTGTGCCACAACCGGTGCAGCGGCATTCTTGGTCTTGACCGAGGGACTGAAGCAGCTTGCGGCGATTCTGCCCCAGGTGGCGATCGATGTGGCCACAGCTATTGCCAACTTCATCATCACACTAGGAGCAAAGGCCCCTGAGCTGGCGGTGGCCATGGCAGCATTGCTTGGAGCGATCATCTATGCCATTAATGCCAACATCCCTGGTATTGTCGCAACGTTGTTCATCCTGATCCAGGCGATGCTCACTGAGCTGGCTAACCATGCCTACGAGTTCGGCGAAAAGGGCGCCACGATCCTGGCAAACTTCCTGAACGGAATTGCTGACAACATCGGCAAGGTCATTGACGCTGCCACCAACGTCATCCTCAACTTCCTTGATGGAATTGCTAGGAATGGTCCGAAGATCATTGACAAGGGTATGTGGACGGTCCTCAAGCTTCTTGAAGGTGTTCGCGATGCTATTAACAAGTACGCTCCTCGTTTCAACAAAGTTGGTCGAGAGATTGCTTGGGCTATTGTCGACGGTATGACCAACGGTCTCGCATCCAAGGCCTGGAGCTTCGGTGAGTCTATGCTGAACGTAGCCAAGAAGGGCTACAACAAGGTCAAGAGCTACTTCAAGATCCACTCTCCTTCTCGACTGATGATGGAACTTGGAGGATATGTCGGTGAGGGTCTTGCTATAGGTATCGAGGATACTGGTGATCGTGTTGCTGATGCCGGCGGTAGTATGGCTGGCGCAGCTTACGACGCTATGTCAAAGGCGCTCGACGGAGTAAACGAACTCATCGAGGACGACCCATCCTTCAAGCCGGAAATCAAGCCTATTCTGGACCTCACCGAGATGCAGAAGCAGGCTAAGAGCATCAACAACTTCATGCCCGCCATCGGAGTCACAGCTCAGGCAGCTAATGCTGCTCGACCTCCTGCTCCGATCGCAGTTGACAATTCTGACAAGAATAGTCAAAATGGTGTTACAAACATCACCTTCAACCAGACCAACAACTCGCCTGAGGCGCTGGATGCGGCTACTATCTACCGCAACACCAACACTCAGCTTGCAATGGCAAAGGACAAGTTGACACTATGATCTCAGAGATCTCGTCCACGACAAAGTCGGGGGATCGTCTAACCATCGACATCACGAACCCCTATGAGTCGGGGGTCGCGGTCAAGGAGATTACTGGTCTGGGGCCAGTAAAGGCGGACATCAGCACTGATGGATTCGCCCTGCTGGACGGAGCGTTCCTTAAGGGGATCAGGGTTGGTACTCGTACTGTGGTACTGACTCTGATCCCCTGGGGGACCGACATTCAGGAACTCCGACTCAAGACATATTCCTACTTCGGAGTCGGGGAGACCATTACTCTCGGTGTGACAACCGACTGGCTTAACGTGCACTCCGACTTCATTGTCGAGTCCGTCGAGCCGAACATCTTCTCTGAGCGGCAGGAGATCCAGGTCTCCCTTCTTGGGTTGGACCCATACTGGAAGTCCTCCGCTACTCAGATTCAGAAGGTTGTGGGCTTCAACGACAACACGCCCGCCTTCGAGTTCCCATTCTTCTCGCAGGACAACCACAAGCTCAAGTTCGGCGACATGACCAACTCCTCGGGTAAAGATATC
>QWCZ01001469.1_pt1 | contig 10404 bp, 12 predicted proteins | sample 1972651 | NCBI WGS metagenome assembly QWCZ01 (sample SAMN09866695, study PRJNA288562) | Human oral metagenome isolate pre1_saliva, whole genome shotgun sequencing... | isolation source: mouth | host: Homo sapiens | place: USA: California
CGAGTTTGTCCTCAAGAAAAGCAGTGCGAAAGTCGCTGTATTTATCACAAAATGAAAAGCGAACCTGTTGCGATTGGCTATTTAGAGCGCTTTGCAGCTGACTTTGAACGTGAAAGCGGCCAAATTGTCTTGCCCGAACTTGCACCAAAGAATGGAATCAAGGTGGCTGTGGTGGGTTCTGGACCTTCTGGACTTAGTTTTGCCGGCGACATGATTAAAAATGGTTTTGAAGTTTATGTGTTTGAGGCTTTGCACGAGATTGGTGGGGTGTTAAAATATGGAATCCCCGAATTTAGGCTCCCCAACAGAATTGTAGAGGCTGAAATCGACAATCTTCGAAAGCTTGGCGTGCACTTCCAAACGGATGTCATCATCGGTAAAACCATTAGCATCGACGAACTGAAGGCAAAAGGTTTCCAAGGTATCTTTGTTGGCTCGGGTGCTGGTCTACCGAATTTCATGGACATTCCAGGAGAAAATGCACTCAATATCATGTCGAGTAACGAATATCTCACCCGTGTGAATCTCATGGATGCAGCCAATCCAAGCACAGACACTCCCATTAATTTAGGGAAAAAGGTGCTTGTTGTTGGAGGCGGAAACACTGCAATGGACTCTTGCCGCACTGCAAAGAGGTTAGGCGCTGATGTCACCTTGGTTTATCGTCGTAGTGAGGCTGAAATGCCGGCACGAATAGAAGAGGTGAAGCATGCAAAAGAAGAAGGTATTAAATTCCTGACCTTGCACAATCCAAAAGAATATCTAACGGATGAGCACGGTGCTGTTAAGGCTGCTGTACTTGATGTCATGCAGTTAGGCGAACCAGACCAAAGTGGCCGAAGACGACCAGAAACTACAGGTGAAACAATTACGATAGAATGTGACCAAGTCATCGTGGCTGTTGGAGTTTCTCCTAATCCTTTAGTGCCCAAAAGCATCGAAGGACTGACTCTTGGGCGCAAGAATACTATCGCAGTGAACGATCAGATGCAATCCAGCCGTAAAGAAATCTATGCAGGAGGAGACATTGTTCGTGGTGGTGCAACTGTAATCTTGGCTATGGGAGACGGCCGACGCGCAGCAATGAATATGAGTAAACAGCTCACTGAAGCATGAATTTACACTGCCTGACGAATAGAAAAAGACATTTCAAATTAATCTTCTTTGTTACATATTCTCCCGTATTTCTAATTAATGTGAACAAACAATTAAAAACAAATTATTATGGATATAAATAAAATTTTAAATCTTCATCAGTCTTATACTCAGACTCAGGTTAAGAATCTTAATAAAGAAATATTGGGCACGCAATATGCTCAATTAGGACAACTACAGGCTCTTCAAAACGAAATTGCAAGGGCTGATGCTACCTCACGGAAGATTCTTGAAGTTCAATTAAAGGAAGCTCAAGAGAAAGAAGAACAGAAATACTACAAGGGGGTTTCTTACAAAGCAAAAGAAGCTATATTGTACATATCTTCTATTAGCAATAACCTTATGAGACATCTGCTGATTGATATTTACAAAGATAGTTTGTTCGCAATTTTAAATGATGCAAAGGAACATCTGATAGAGTTCCACGATAAGGATTTTGTTTCTGAAATTACGCAAAAACTGCAAGTCCTTGGGGATGAAATGCAAAAGAATCTGGAAGAATACAAATCGAGTGATTATTCTAAAATGTTAGAACTGAATAAAGCCTATAGTAAGTTGCGGAGAGAAAAATGGGAAGAAGACAATAAGAAGGCTCTTTTAGACATGACAAAGCCTAAAGTCAAAACTCCTAAAAAGAAAGTTCTTAAAGAAAAAAAAGAAGAAGAGCTAAAACCTCGGGTGGATTCTGATAGAGTGGGCTGTATGAAGTTTAGCGTACTTTTAATAATTGCAATTATATATTACATAACCAGCAACTGGCACGGAATAGGTTCTTGGACAGACCATATATTTCTAATTGTGGTATGTGGTTTTTTGGTGCTGTCATTTATTGTATACTTTACTGAAGAACGGAAATGGCGTAAAAACTATGATTCTTATGTCAAAGAGTACAATGAACGAAAGGTCTTAAACGAAGAATTGAAAAAGAAAGAGATAGAGAAAGAGAAAGAGACAACTAACATGGAAGAACTGATAGTGGCCCCGGAAGAGACCGCTTTCCTAAATTATCAGCATGTAAAGAAGATGGTTTTAGAAGACTATGCTAATCTTGAAAATGACATAGAAAAGGTTGCGTCATTCTTACCAATGGAACCCCACAAACCTGTTGATTCTGTAGCTTATAATACGGCTGTTGAATATGTAAATAAACAAAAAATTCCTAACAGAAGGAAAATGGAATTATGGAATAAAAAGATTGTGTGGAGACTCGAAGAGTTTCATGTTATACAGGGATATAAAGTGTTGATAGCAAACAAAGAACTTCTTGATCGGTTTTGGGAAATAAATAATTTACCAAAATAAGTACTTTCGAGAGTATTAAGTAAATTGTGTCATACTGCAATAAAATTAATTTTATACAGCTTATTTTTATGGACAACAACGAAATTGATTACAAGCGAGCAGCTGAGCAACTTCGTAAAGGTGAACCAGTATTTGGTAAGGAGGGTGCATTAGCAATAAAATCTGAAAGACATTTTGAGATTATGTAATTTTGGCTCGGAAGAAAGGCTCCTCATCTGATCAACACGATTAAAACCATGTCAGTTAGATGAGGAGCCTTGATACAATTGAAATCACACAACCTTATCCATAACTCAATCATAAATCCCAAGAGAAGAGTATAGAGTCTGCTTCACACTTTGATAGTACGATATCAACGCTATTATATAAATTTTTAATTTGAGAAGGACTATTACTACTATTGTAATTTCTTTTAGCTGTATGATAGACGTATTCCCATTTCTTTTTTTCGAAATAGTATGTAACAGTCAGAGATTCTCGTATACTTCCATCTATCGTCGTGTAAGTTTTGCCTCCCAAATAGATATCACTTTCCCAAATTATCCTATTGTTCTTTATTAAATTGCGCTTTTGAAAATAACAAGGTACTCCGTCTTTTTTTTGCGGATTAACCCAAGTCCCACCCTCAGATGTATAGGAGGGGGAATATATCCAAGAAGAATCCAATAGAGGTAACTTTATAATACTCCTTTGGTCGTTAAAATTTATGCCATATCTATTCTGTTTATCAGCACAGCCAAATATTATTAATATGACACATAAAGAGCAAATCATACCTTTTAGACTTCCATTCTTACTGTTTCTGTCCATTCTTGCTTTGTCAGTTATTACTATCGTTTATTTTGCAAAAATAGATATAACATCGTTACATTGCAAGTGATTATACATTTTCTTTAGTGTTTCTGTCGTGTGCAGAAGCATGAAAAAGTTTCATTTGGTGTTTCTGTCGTGTGCAGAAGCATAAAAAAGTTTCATTTGGTGTTTCTGTCGTGTGCAGAAGCGCGAAAAAGTTTCATTTGGTGTTTCTGACGCGAGCAGAAGCGCGAAAAAGTTTCATTTGGTGTTTCTGTCGTGTGCAGAAGCACGAAAAAGTTTCATTTGGTGTTTCTGTCATGAGCAGAAGCATGAAAAAGTTTCATTTGGTGTTTCTGACGTGAGCAGAAGAATAGAAATCCTCTTTTTTAGGCCTCAGAAAGTCAATTTCTAACAATAAAAGAGGTTTTCAATCCCTTGTTGACGAGATTAATGAGAAAAACATATTTTTTCTTTCAAATCAAATAGTAAAATCAGAAATATTGTTTAACTTTGAGGGTGAATTCTGAAAATCAATAATTTTACAGATGGAAAAGCATAACTTTGTAACAATAGCCGATCTGAATAAGGATGATTTAATGTATCTTATTCAAATGGCGCATGAGTTCGAGCAACATCCAGACAGAGAATTATTAAAGGGAAAGGTTATTGCCACTCTTTTTTATGAACCATCGACTCGAACAAGACTTAGTTTTGAAACAGCAGCAAACCGACTCGGTGCAAGGGTGATTGGCTTTAGCGATGCAAAAGCTTCGAGTGTTTCAAAAGGAGAAACACTTAAAGACACCATCCTTATGGTGAGCAACTATGCAGACACCATTGTCATGAGGCACTACATTGAAGGAGCTGCACAATATGCGTCTGAAGTTGCCCCCGTTCCAATTGTCAATGCGGGAGATGGTGCACACATGCATCCCTCACAATGTTTGCTTGATCTCTACACCATCTATCAAACACAAGGCACTTTAGACAATTTGAATATCTATCTGGTGGGCGATCTTAAATATGGACGTACAGTTCACTCGCTGATTATGGCCATGCGCCATTTCAATCCAACCTTCCATTTCATTGCACCAAAGGAACTTGCCATGCCGCAAGAATATAAACTCTATTGCAAGGAGAATCGAATCAAGTATGAAGAACATACTGAATTTACGGATGAAATCATTGCCGAAGCAGACATATTATATATGACTCGCGTTCAGAAAGAAAGATTTTCAGACTTAATGGAATACGAACATGTCAAGAATGTCTATATTCTAAAAGCAGAAATGCTGAAGCATGCCAAAGCGAATATGCGCATATTGCATCCACTTCCGAGAGTTAACGAAATTGCTTATGATGTGGATGATGACCCACATGCATATTATATACAACAAGCGCGCAATGGACTTTATGCACGCGAAGCTATCTTTTGTCACTGCTTAGGAATCTCGTTGGAAGATATTAAAAACGACAACACGATAATCAAATCTAAATTCTAAGATTATGGGAAAAAAGGAAATGCAAGTCTCTGCAATTGAAAATGGAACGGTTATTGACCACATTCCCGCAGAGAAAACCTATGAGGTTGTTGATTTGTTAGGCCTAAAAAACTCTTTAGCTCCTGTTACGATTGGTTATAATCTCCCATCGAAGAAGATTGGAAAGAAGGGAATTATCAAGATAACAAATCGCTTTTTTTCTCAAGAGGAAATCAGTCGATTGAGTGTTGTTGCCCCAAAAATCGTGCTTAATATCATTAAAGATTATGAGGTAGCCGAGAAAAAAACTGTTGAATTGCCAGAAGAGCTTCGAGGAATCGTAAAATGTAACAACCCCAAATGTATTACAAATAACGAACCGATGCAAACGGTTTTCAATGTAATTGACAAGGCACAAGGAATCCTTAAATGTAGATACTGCGATAAAGAACAAGATATCAATAACATCAAACTTTGTTAATGCATCTCGGAATAATGCGGCAGCAGTCATAGTTAGCTTAAATAAACAGAATATATTATTGTCCATTAAAATATAATCCACAATGAAGAAAGACCAGCAACTCTTTGATTTAATTGCAAAAGAGCATCAACGCCAGCAGAAAGGAATAGAGCTTATTGCATCAGAAAACTTCGTAAGTGATGAAGTCATGGCTGCCATGGGGTCATGTTTAACAAACAAATATGCAGAAGGCCTGCCTGGAAAGCGTTATTATGGCGGTTGCCAGGTGGTTGACTTAATAGAAGATCTCGCTTGCGAAAGAGTGAAAAAGCTTTTTGGAGCAGAGTTTGCGAATGTTCAACCCCATTCAGGAGCACAGGCGAATGCAGCAGTTCTATTGGCTGTTTTGAAACCAGGCGATACTTTCTTGGGACTGAATCTTGATCATGGTGGGCACCTTTCACATGGCAGTCATGTCAACACATCTGGTTTGTTATATCATCCCATTGGATATAATCTTAATAAAGAGACCGGGCGGGTTGATTATGACGAGATGGAAGAACTCGCTCTCAAGCATAAACCCAAATTAATCATCGGCGGTGGCTCAGCTTACAGCCGTGAATGGGATTATGCTCGTATGCGAAAAATCGCTGATGAAATAGGAGCCCTACTCATGATAGACATGGCGCATCCAGCGGGATTGATTGCAGCTGGCTTGCTCGATAATCCTTTGAAATATGCACATATCGTCACCAGCACTACGCATAAAACTCTTAGAGGGCCACGAGGTGGAATCATCTTAATGGGAAAAGACTTTGATAATCCTTGGAAGCTTACAACCAAGAAGGGTGAGATTAAAAAAATGAGCACCCTACTCAATTCTGCCGTCTTCCCTGGCACGCAAGGAGGTCCGTTAGAACACGTGATAGCAGCAAAGGCTGTTGGCTTTGAAGAAAACCTTCAGGCTTCATGGAAAGAATATGCTTTACAAGTGAAGAAGAATGCTGCAACCTTGGCCAATGACTTAATACAACGTAATTTCAGCATTGTAAGCGGTGGAACTGATAACCATTCAATGCTGGTCGATCTCCGTTCTAAATATCCTGATTTGACAGGAAAGGTTGCAGAGAATGCTTTAGTTGCGGCCGATATTACAGTCAACAAGAATATGGTTCCATTTGACACGCGCAGTGCTTTCCAAACATCAGGCATCCGACTTGGTACGGCAGCAATGACTACTCGCGGTGCAAAAGAAGATATGATGCATCTAATTGCAGAGTTGATTGAAGAGGTATTAAATCACCCTGAGGATGAACAAGTGATTAAACGAGTAAGAGAAAAGGTGAATGAGACAATGAAAGATTACCCACTTTTTGCGTACTAAACCTTGTTTGAACAGATAAAAGAAACCCAAAAGTATTCCTACTTTTGGGTTTCTTTTATCTTATTATAGTTTCAAATTAATCAATAATACCGGCATCCTTCCACGTACCAACAAGCACATCAACATCTTTTCGTGCCGTGTTCTCATCTACTTCATATTCTTCGGTCAACAACTTTACTAAGTCTTCACACGTGAATTCTTTCCCTTGAATGTTCTCCCATAGATAAGCAGAAGTTTCATTCATGCTGATAATGTTACTGAAATCGATATTCGATTCGCCTTCCGCAACGATAATATATTCACCGCAAATGTTCCGAAGTTTAAATCCTTGTTTTGCTTTCATAATTAGTCAATACTTAATAAAATTAATAATCTATCATTACATTGGCCCCAAAAACCTAACCCAAACTCTTCTATAAAATCCAAGAAGATAGCGTCTAAATGGAGACAATGCAAGCCAAATACGAGAATAAGTTCTCCACTTCCATCCCTCTATTCGATCAAGTTTGTGACTACCTTTCCTATAGAAACCTATTACAGATGCTTTGATATCTGATTGTGTACAATATTCATATCCTAAATTACCATCACCACGTAATGTGACATCATCATTCTGAATTGCAACAATCCGATGCAAGACATAAGCACCAGGACGTATCTCGGCCAAGACAGGGTCACCTATCTTAACCTTACCAGGCTTTGTCAACAATGCCATATCCCGTTCATCTTCTAAGAATGGACGCATACTAAAACCACGTAATGGCAATGTAACCGAATGTCCCTCCTCAAGCATTTTTATAACTTCAGGAATCAAAACACTATTTGCAAAAAGCTTTCTTACTTTATGGATATTGTTTGATGACATAACAATGCAGCATCTTGATTAGGTTTACAATGGAGTGTAAATACAGGAGTCGATGCTATAATCTCACCGACAATATTACAGATTGAATCAGAAATATCATTATCCCATCTCATGGAAGAGCACGAAGGAAGGACTGAAGCAAAGGCAGCTACGACAGGAAGACGTTCAATGCTATTCTCTGAAGCACGAGCTATGCGGGTGATAGCACCCAAACGAGCTTTCACCTTGCGATAGCATGGTGTCTTTCCACTCCATGGACTTCCATAAATATAAGATACTCCATCAATCATTCTTATGATAGGGTTATCATCATTCATTAGATCACAACCCTCAATATAACGCAACCAAAGGCTCACCTGTGTGCTTTTACCAGTTCCACTCTTTGCAATGAATGCGTAACCATAATCTTTTTCGCGCACAAGTGAAGCATGTATCAATACGGTTTGACAATTACTACCAGCAAACGCCATTATCAACATCAATGCATTGTTTAATCCAAAGCTCTGCATATTTACATTTCCATTCAAAGCACAACTGCAATTGCAAAATGCCTTATCAGTAATGACTAACGCACATGACTTTTTATTGATGTCTTTGATTACATACTGATAACCTCCATCAGGTAATTTATCAACTATAGTATCCCCATTCCCTGTATCGAATGTGCGGATATGGTGACGCTTTTCCTTATCAACAGCTCTTAAATCAGGATTCACGCACAAGCTAAAAAGAAGTCTATTATCTTCTACGGCATCACAAACAAAGGGCCGGAATGCAGGAAGAAGATTGAAAAGTGAGATGTTCTCATCGTGATATTCAATCTTTATAAAATGCTCCGCAATTTCAAAATAATAACTCATAGCCTGAAATACCTGATGTCAAAGATTAATTTAAAGGTTGGTGGAAGATAGTAAAACTAAAATTATTTCCGTTTACTTTTCTTCACTGGTGCCACAACCTGATTCTCATCTGGAATGACAGGTTGATACTTAAACTCATCCGTTGTAAGATATTTTACGTTATAAATTGGTTTCTTTGAGACCTTCTTACCAGGAATAATAGCATATCTATCTCTCAATTTCTGGAATTTCTTTTCAACGGCATCACGTGTTGCAGCCCATAATGTAACGCATGTGGCATGTTCAAATCCTATTGATGCAAGATAATCCTTTAACTGATAAGAGTAACTATCGCGTCCATACAAGAACCCACTTCTATCAATAACAGCAGAATCTACCTCTTGAATATCGGTGAAATAAACTGTAGAATCATTGAATGAAGCGGCAAAACCATAAAGATATACCTTGTTATTTCCCGCAAAAGCAGTGGTGCACACAAAGAAAGTACACACTGCAACAAATAATGTTTTCAATCTCATTTACCTTTTAATTTTATTATTAATAACGCAAGAGTAAATAGTTTATTGTCCAAGATAGGCTTTTAAACTTTTATTCTTCGAGTTATTTCGTAACCTACGTATAGCCTTCTCTTTAATCTGTCGCACACGTTCTCGCGTTAAACCAAACTTATCTCCAATCTCCTCAAGCGTCATTTCTGCTTGATTAATTCCAAAGAATGCCTCTATAATATTACGTTCTCGTTCATTCAAAGATTTTAGAGCACTTGATATTTCATCACGTAAAGACTCCTGAACAAGTACATTATCGGCCATTTGGGCATTGGAATTTGGCAGTACATCTAAAAGACTGTTCTCCTCTCCCTCTGCAAAAGGTGCATCCACCGACACGTGTCTACCATTCGATTTGATAGCATCTGCTACCTTTTCTTCTGGTATATCAACCTTCGCAGCAATCTCTTCGATGGTTGGAAAATGCTCATTCTCCTGCTCAAGCTTATTGAGAACACGCTTTATTTTGTTAACAGAACCAACTTGATTTAATGGTAATCTAACAATACGACTCTGTTCGGCTATAGCCTGAAGAATGCTTTGTCGAATCCACCATACAGCGTAAGAAATAAACTTAAACCCACGAGTTTCGTCAAACTTCTCAGCTGCTTTTATCAAACCTAAATTGCCTTCATTGATTAAATCAGGCAAACTCAGTCCCTGATTCTGATATTGTTTGGCAACAGAAACTACAAAACGAAGATTTGCGCGCGTTAGTTTCTCTAATGCACGACGGTCACCACGCTTTATCTTCTGCGCCAACTCAACTTCTTCTTCAACAGAAATAAGGTCTTCATGACCTATCTCTTGTAGATATTTATCAAGCGAAGCACATTCACGATTGGTGATTGATTTTGTGATTTTCAGTTGCCTCATTAAGTGTTAAAAATCTTTCTCTTCGCAAAAATACAGTTTTTTTATATTCCATGCAAATTTTTTTTCGCTTTTATCTCTTAAAAAATGCTTTATATTCCAACTAAATAGGAACAAAAAAGATAATCAAAACATTTTCCATTATGATTTATACAGAAAATTAAAAAGACCTACATTGAAACACAAAACGACCTATTAACATGATTAAAACAAATGAAAAGGAGTTGATAAATGAGCTTTCTAAGAAAAAATAACAACCAACTTTATAGAAGAAATACATGTAAATAAATCTTTTGAATAATAACGTTCGTTTAATGAAACCTATAAATTTGAGAAATAAAGAAAATGAAGTTTATTAGACCATTCTAATTCAAGAAAAACAAGAAACAAGAGAACCACCCAAACAAAGTGTGTCAAAACAATGAGTTATTTGAATCATTTTTCACTACAAAATGATAGTAAATAATCGCTAAACTCATTCAAAATACAAAAGCAATTGCAAGAGATAAATTCATGATTTAACAAAAGACGGCTAATTATCTGACAATCAACATGAAACTATACGCCATATTTACACGCAAACATAGATATATATAATCCCATCTAAAAAGGAGAATACGAACCTTATCTCTATTATATAACAATATGACAAATATTTATAAGCAAGCAAACTTCACCTCA